>Ga0075163_10013543_pt1 | contig 10556 bp, 8 predicted proteins | sample JI1023141ADNA_FD_71478 | JGI IMG/M metagenome (GOLD analysis project Ga0075163, IMG submission 71478) | Wastewater effluent complex algal communities from Wisconsin, to seasonally profile nutrient transformation and Carbon sequestration -... | ecosystem: Engineered > WWTP > Effluent > Algae... | reverse complement strand
CGATCACCAATCTCATTCAGGCCGGCGAGGCCACCGGCTCGCTCAACGACACCGTCCAGCGCCTGATCACTCACCTCACGGAGCAACGCGAACTCCGCCGCCAGCTCCTCGCCGCCCTCGCGTATCCGGTTTTTATGGTCGTCGTCGCCGGCGGCGTGATTCTGTTCTTCCTGTTCTTCCTGCTGCCCCGCCTGCAGACACTGCTCACCTCGCTCGGCGGCAAAATGCCCACGTCCACGAAGCTCCTCATCGGCCTCTCCGAGTTCGCGATCCACTACGGCGTTTTCGTCGTCATCGCCGCGCTCTTCGGTGCTATTTCCTTCTGGCGCTGGCGTGTAAGCGCCGCCGGCCGCGCCGTGACCGATGCGTGGCTGCTCAAGCTCCCGCTCATCGGCCCCTTCGTCGTCTCGCAGACCGTCCTCGCCTTCAGCCAGACGCTCTCCGTCCTCCTCGAAAACGGCATCACCGCCGCCGAAGCGCTGCGCATGACCGAGAAACAAATCGGCAATCTTGTGCACCGCGCCGCCTTCAACGTCGCGACCGCCCGCGTGCTCGAGGGCGAAGCGCTCTCCGTCGCCCTCACGCGCACCGGCTGCTTCCCCGATCTCGTCATCGACCGCCTCTCCGTCGGTGAAAACACCGGCAACGTCGTCCCCAGCCTCAAGCAGGTCGCGAGCGCCTACCAAAAGTTGATTTCGAACCAGCTCAGCATGTTCACCAAAGTGATCGCGAGCGGCGTGCTCATGGCCGTCTTCACCTTCGTCGGTTTCATCGCCTTCGCGATCGTGAGCGCCGTCTTCCAAGTCAGCGCCAGCTTCAAACTCGGCGGTTGATTCCGGATTCTCCCGCATGGCTTCGCCTAAACTCGTCCTCATCACCGGTGCCGCCGGCAATGTCGGCCAGACCGTCTTCCACGGTCTCAAATCCCACTTCGCGCTCCGCGCCTTCGACCTCAAGCCCACGCCGGGCGCCACCGATGCGCACATTGGCGACCTCGCGGACCGCGCCGCCGTCGACCGCGCCGTCGCCGGGGTCGACACCATCATCCACCTCGGCGGTTGCCCACGCATGGAAGCCGATTTCATGCGGGATCTCGTGAAGCCGAATCTCGAGGGCATGTGGCACATGCTCGACGCCGCGCGGCTCGCCGGCGTGAAGCGCTTCATCTTCGCCAGTTCCACGAATGTCGCGTTCGGCGCCACCGGGCTCGTCCAGCTCAAACCCGACACCGTCCACGTCTTCAATCCCTACGGCGCCACCAAAGCCTTCGGCGAAAATCTCGGCCGTTGGTTTCATGATACCTACGGACTGGAGTTCCTCGCTGTGCGCATCGGTTACTTCCCCGGCCGTTACGAAGACCCCGGGCTGCGCGAGGCGTGGCTGCACCGCATCTGGTTGGGCTCGCGCGACTGCGCCAAATTTTTCCGCCTCGCCGTCGCGGCCCCGAGCTTCGGCTACGGCGTCGCCTACGCGTGCTCACGCTGCCCGGAAAACTATCTCGATCTCACGAGCGCCCGCGAACTCATCGGCTACGAGCCCGACGAGCACGTGCCCGACGCGCCTCACGGCACCTCGTAGACTTCCACGAGCGCGACGCCTCCGCCGTTCGCCCCGCGAACTTCGGCCGAGTAGTTGCCCGGCGCCAGTGTCACGAGGAGCATCGCATCCGCGCTCTGGCGGTTGGCGATTTCGAAGGCCCCGACCCGAGCACCCGCCGCCGTGAGCTGCGCGCCGCCGCCCCAATTGTCGTTGGCCGCGATGCGCACCGAACTCGCGTTGAAAAGATCGAGCCGCGGATCCGCCATCACACCCGGCACACCGAATACTCCCAGGCCCGGACCGATCGCCCGCACCAACACGGTTTTCGCCGTGGACCCGCCGATCACAAAACCCGCCGTGAGCGAGCCGCCGGCATCGATCTGTTTGTTCACCGAGACGTTCACGAGCCGCGGCGTGGTCGCCCGAAATCCGGTCGCCGAAGTCACATCGTAGAATTCCGCGATCACCCGCCCCGCCGCCCCCGGCGCCGCGCTCACGACCGCGGTGTAGCCGCCGGAGCGCGGCTCCAGCTCGATCAGAATCGCGGCATCCTTCGAAGTCGGTCCCGTAAACGGAAACGCGCCCACTTGGGAAAACGCCGTCGTCAGCGCCGCCGCGCCTGCCCAGTCATCGTTGGTCGCGACAACCGTCTGGCCCGCGTAAAGATCGAGTTTCGAATCCGCAATCGCACCCGGCCCGATCAACTGCCCGAGCGAAGGCCCGACCGCGCGGACGAGCAGCGGCTTGGTCCCCTGCGTGCCCGCTCCCCCGATCACGGTGCCGAGCGTAAACGTCTGCGTCGTCGCCGAGAGATCCGTGAGAATCGAAAGATTGGTGAGCCGTCCGAAATCGAAGCCCGTGGCGATCGTAAGGTTTGCCGGTAAGCTCGGCGTGCTGCCGCTGGCGTTGCTCGCCACGACCGAATAGGCCCCCGCGTCGGCATTCGTCGCCCCGAACAACACGAGCGAAGGACCGGTCTCGCGGTCGAGCGTTATGCCGTTTTTCCGCCATTGGTAGCCCGTCGCACCCTGCGCAACCGCGCTAAACACCACCGTCGAATTGTTCGCGATCTGCACATTCGCCGGCTGCTGCGAGAACGCGGGCGGCCCGCTGAACGCGACTTTGAGCGGAAACGTCGTCGTCGCGCTGTAGATCGCCACCGTGTTGTAGGCCGGCGCCGTCGAGGTATCGACGACCGCGATGCGGTTCGCCTCCAGTTGCACGGAATAACTGCCCGCCGCACTCAACGCCCCGGCCGGAATCGTCAGGCTCACCTGCGACTGACTGAGGCCCGTGCCAGACGTATCCACGGAAAAATCACCGGTAGCGCCATCGTTCCCTGCCACATTGATCGCGAGGCGCGAGGCGCCTCCGAGGTAGTTCACCGGAAAAGTGATCGTCAACGTGAGTTCCTGCGTCCGATCGACCGTGAGCGTGCCGCTCGTCCATGTGCCGCCCGACACCACTGCCACCGGCGCGCTCGGGTAAAGATCTCCCGTGAAGGCCAGAGTCGCGGTGCGCCCACCAAAAGTATAGGTGTAGGTTCCATTGGGAAACGCCGCCGTGAGCGCCGCCGCCGTGTTGAAGCGTTGCTCAAACGACCACTGCTGCCGCTCCGCCGAAAACGTCAGCGCCCGCGTGCCGCCGGCGCCCGGCAACGTAAAGGCCACCGGACTCGCCGGCGACGTCGCCGTGCCGTCGATCTGCGCGCCAAACAAAAACCCGCCGCTCGCGAGCGGTTGCGTCGTCGTCGCGCCGGTCTGCGCGAAGTTTCGGCCCTTGTTCAAAATCGCGAACGAGGCGTTTTGCGCCTGGGCTCCGATTGTCAGGGCCACTGCGGCTATCGACGAACACGCGACACGGGCAAACGAGAATATTTTCATGGGCGAGACCACACATCATGGTCGCCGACCACCGCATCCGCAACGCGCTTCTGCCCCGCTCAGGGCACCTCGTAGACTTCCACAATCGCCGTGCCGCCGCTGCCACCGACGCCGCTCAGTCGCGCACTGTAGGCACCCGGCGCGAGCGTCACGAGGATCACCGCATCTTTCGTATTCGCCCCGGCCAGCGCGAAGGCGCCGACCGCATTTCCTGCGGCCACCACTTGTGCGTCGCCGCCCCAGTTGTCGTTTGTCCCCATGTTGCGGCCACCATTGTCGTTGTCGAAAAGTTCGAGTTTCGGATCGGCCATCACGCCATCGATGCCAAATGCACTGAGCGACGGACCGACCGCGCGGACGAGCACGGTGCGCGCAGAGAGTCCGCGCAGCACGAAGCCGACGCGCAAGTCGCCACCGGCTGCGATTTCCGCCCGCGTCGAGAGATTGACGAGACGCGGCGTCGACGCCGTGCGGGCGGTGCCAGCCGCATCGTAGATCTCGGCAATCACGGTGCCGGAGGCCGTGCCCTTGCCGGCGACTTGCACTGTGTAACCGCCAACCCCGAGGCCGGGGCTGAGTGATGCGAAGGCGCTGTCGAGGCTGCCGGCAGACAGGTCAAACGCCCCGACTGAACGGTAAAGCGCAGCGAGCGCAGCCGCGTCACCCGATCCCCAGTTATCGTTGGTGGCGATCGGCGAGGCGTTGCCGGACGCAAATACACTCATGGTCGGATCCGCGAGCTCCCCGCTGATTCCGAAAAGGTCTTTGAGGGTCGGTCCTACTCCGCGCATCAGGAGCGGCAACGAACCGGAAAACGTGAGCGGCCCAACGGACGCACCGACCGTGAGCACTTTCGTGCCCGAGCCGGCCGTGGTGAGAATCGAAAGATTCACAAGGCGGCCCACCTCCGTCGCGGTCGCCGAATTAATCGTCAACAGTGCCACATCGCTGTTCACCGAACCGGTCGCGTTGGTCGCGACGACGCTGTAGCTGCCGGCGTTGGCTGCCGTCGCGCCCGGGATCACGAGGGTTGCCGAGGTGGCGCCGGGGATCGGCGTCGTGCCGCGCCGCCACTGGAAAGCAGGCTCGCCCAGCGCAGTGGCGTTGAAAACTACGGTGCTGCCACTCGCCACGGTCTGCGCGACTGGCTGGGTAGTTATCGTCGGGGCCGGCTGCGCAGCATTGTTCGTCACAAGCACCGTGCTGTCGGCCGCGTTGCCGTTCACATCGGTGGCGCGGACGGTGAGGGTCACCGTGCCGCCGGAGCCGGGCGTGAGAGTGAGCGTCGACCCTGTGACCGCAGCCGTGACAATCGTCGGCGAGGGATTGATGACGCTGAAATTCAACACCGCCGTTTCGCCCGCCGTCGTCGGATAGACGGGAATCACCTTGATGCTGTTAACGAGGATGAGCGTCTGGGCGTTCAGCGTGTTCGTCGTGAGCGGCAGGGCCGTAAACGCTCCGCCCAACTGGGAACTCGCGTCGAACCACGGCAGCGCGGCGATATTGTCCGGCACGGTCATACCGGTGCCGATCACGCGGGCGAAGACGGTGAATCCGCCGTTCTGGTTGTCGAGGTTCGCCCGATTGTCGGCGAGATTCACGAACCACTGGTTGGTCGCGGTGTTCGGTCCGGTATCCAGCTTAGCCATCGCCAGTGTGCCGCGGGTATTGGGCACTTTGAATTCGTTCTGCACGGCCGCATCTTGGGCAATCGGATTGATATTGGTCCCCGCGAGCGCAAACCCGCCAGCCTGGATCACAAAGCCGGGCACCGAGCGGTGAAACAACGTGTTCACATACGCGCCGCGATTCACGTAGTTCAGGAAATTCGCGACCGTCCTCGGCGCATCGTTGGCCAGCAGCTCGACGTTAAATTTGCCGCGCACCGTGTCGATCTGCGCGACCTGGCCCGTGACGTTGGGCAGGGTAAAGTGATTCTTCAGGTCGACCGTCGTCGCTCCGGCACCGGCGGCGAGCGTGCGCGCCGGGATCGGCTGCGTGGTCGCCGGCGTGGTGCTCTGCGCGCGCAAACCGAGCGCGCCAGACAGCGCGCAACCAATCGTGAAAAGGAGGAGGGCCGGACGGCGGACACGTATCATGGAGGAAAGGTGGCCCACGCTGGACGCCCGCGCCAAGCCGATTGTTCCGCCCGATCTGCAAGTCGCCGTGGCTTCCTTCGCCACTCGCGGGAGGGTGCCAAAACTACTTCATCAGCCCGGCGATCTTTTTCTCGTAGTCCTCGGTCGCTTCCGCCCCGACCTTGCGGTCGCGGATCTGCCCGTTGCGATCGATCAGGAACGTCGTCGGCAGGGCCTCGATGCCGCCAAACGCCGCGAGCACCTTGTCGTCGCCCATCACCATCGGGTAGTTCACGCCAAACTTGTCGGAAAACGCCTTCACCACGCCCGGCCCGCCTTCGTCCATCGAGACCCCCACGATCACCAAGCCGTCCTTACCGTATTTTTTCATCAGCTCGACGTAGCCCGGAATCTCGGCCCGGCACGGCGGACACCACGTCGCCCAGAAATCGACGACCACGACCTTGCCCTTGAACTGGTCGGATTTCACCTCGGCTCCGGTGAGATCTTTGGCCGTCCAAGCCGGAGCCGCCGCAATCATAGGAAGAGTCGATCCCCCAGTCGCCGGCGCCATCGTGGCTGCGGGCGCCGAAGAAGCCTTAGGTGCCTCCGCCTGTTTGGAGCAGGCCGTCAAAGCAGCGGATACCGCCAGAGCGGCCAGAGAACGGAATGCGAGCGAGCGGGAAGAATGGGAGGACATGGTAAGGAGACGTGTATGGGGAAGCGGCAAGGACCGTAGCAGTGAGAGCACCCACCGCAAATTTTCTTCCCCGATTTCCCCAATCCTCTACGGCTTTCGCCGCGGTCGCTCACGTCCCGCGCACTTCCGGCAAATCCAGCCCGAGCGTGTCGATGAATTTTTTCATCGCCGGCGTCAGCACCCGCCCTTTGCGGTGAAGGATGGCCAACGGACGGGTAAATTCGTGCCCCTTGAACGGCAGCACCGCCAGCGTCCCCTGTTTCAGCTCTTGGGCGACAGTTGCCAGCGGCACGATGGCGATACCGTGGTCGATTTCGACCGCCCGTTTCACCGTCTCGATATTGTCGAACTCCATCACCGGCTCGATCTCCAGCTTGTGTTCGCGGAAAATCTGATCGACCGCCTTGCGCGTCGGGATGTCGGGATCGAAACCGATATACTTCAGCCCCGCTAAGTCCTTGATCTCGACCTCGCGGCGCTTCGCGACGGGATGCTGCGGATGAGCGATCACCACGAGATGGTCGTTGCGGAAGGGCAACACCTCGATCTGGCGCTGCTTCACCGGAAACGCCACCAAGCCAAAATCCACGGCATTGTGCAGAATATCTTCGTAAACGAGATTCGAGCGGCGGTATTCCACCCGCACGTTCACGGAGGGAAAGTCATGGAGGAACTTCTTGATGAACGGCGGTAACTCGTGGAGGCCGATCGAGTAAATCGTCGAAATCCGGATCGTCCCGCTGATGACCTTCTTCATCTCCTGCAACTCGGAGAGCAGCTTCTCGTAAGTATGCAGCATCTCTTTCGACGCATCGTAGACCCGCTGCCCCTCCCGCGTGAGCTGGAATTGCTTCTGGCTCCGGTCAATGAGCAACGCCTTAAAATGCCGCTCCATCGCCCTCGCCTGTTGGCTCACCGCCGACTGCGTGATGCCGTTGAGCTTGGCCGACTTGGAGAAGCTCTTCGTCTCGACGAGGTCGGCGAAGATTTTGAAGTTTTCAATTTGCATGATTGGCTCACGTTGCGCGCCGGGGAGAGACGCGATCCGCACGCTCATTCATAAGATCGTCTAACGGCACGCAATCCTCCGCCTACCGCATCCGCTGTCTTTTTATGCGCATTAATTATAACGAATTCGTCCTCCGCGCCGAAAGTTTGCGCGCCGCCATCGCCGCCGCCTGCACCGCCGCCGGTCGCGCTCCGCGCGACGTCGAACTGCTCGCCGTCACCAAAACCCACCCTGCCGCCGCCGCCGACTACGCCGCCCGCTACGGGCTCCGCAGCGTCGGCGAAAATCGCGTGCAGGAAGCCGTCGAGAAGCGCCCGCAGATTGCCCCCGAGTCAGCCGGCTTGCGCTGGGAACTCATCGGCCACCTCCAGTCCAACAAGTCCAAACTCGCCGCCCAACACTTCGACCGCATCCAGAGCGTCGATAGTGAAAAGCTCCTCAACCACCTCGACCGCGCCGCCGCCGAATTGGGCAAAATCCTCCCCGTGCTCCTCCAAATCAACGCCGGCGACGACCCTGTGAAATTCGGCGCCGACCTCGCCGCTGCCCCGCGCCTCGTCGAGGTCGCGCTCACGAAAAAAAATCTCCGTGTCGACGGCCTCATGACCATCGCCCCACTCGGCACCACCCCCGCCAAAACCGCCGACCACGCCACGCGGACCTTCACGAACCTTCGCACGCTCCGCGACGATCTCGCCGCCCGCCTCGGCGTCCCCCTGCGCGAACTCTCCATGGGCATGACCAACGATCTCGCCCTCGCCGTCGCCGCCGGCAGCACCATGGTCCGCGTCGGCACCGCGCTTTACGGCACACGCTGAGCCGAGCCGCACCGCCCCCCGGTTTTCGCGATTGCGCCGCGCGCCATTCCTTTTTCGCATCGGCGCGTGGCTACCGCGACGCTCAACCCGACCCAACAGGAAGCGTTCCTCGGCCTCCTCGACGATTCGAGCCCCGCAGTGCGGCGCGCCCTTCTCGCCCACTTCGCGAAACTGGGTCCCGCCGCCGGCCCGTTTCTTCAGGCGATCGTCACCGGACCCAACCGCACCCTCGCCCCCCACGCCGCATGGTTTTTGGAGGAACTCAAACTCGACGACCCCGCCGCCGATTTCCGGGCCTTCATCCGCTCGCTCCACTACGAACTCGAAACGGGCGCCCTCCTTCTCGCCCGCACTGTTTCGCCCCGCCTCGACGTCGGCCGCTGCTGCGCGACCCTCGACGAAATTGCCGCCCGCTGCCGCGAACTCATCGTCGAGCCCTCCTCGACCCGCGAGAAATGCCGCATCGTCAACCGCGTGCTCTTCCACGAGTGGGGCTTCCACGGCAACCTCGAGCACTACACCGACCCGCTCAACAGTTTCCTCGACCAAGTCCTCGCCCGCCGCACCGGCATTCCGCTCTCGCTCAGCATTGTTTACCTGCTCGTCGGCCAGCGCCTCGGCTTGGAACTCGAAGCCGTCGGCCTCCCCGGCCACTTCGTCGTCGGCTGCTACACCGACGGTCTGCCGTTCTTCATCGATCCGTTCGAACGCGGCCTCTTCCGCGATCCCGACGAACTCTTCGCCCTCCTCCGCGCAAGCCATGTCGTCCCCCAACTCGCCGACTTGGCGCCGACGCCCGTGCGCGAGGTCCTCTGCCGCAGTTGCCGCAACTTGGTCAACCACTACACCGCCGCGGGCGACGCCGAGCACGTGAACCTCTTCGCCAGCTTCGTGCACGAGTTCGAAGCCACCCACGAGCGCCACTCCGAGTGATTTTCGATTTCTTGAATCTCGATTTTCCATTTGGCGCGCTCGCCACGCCGCTGCTTCAATCGAAAATCTGAAATCGAAAACCGAAAATCCCCCCGTGCTCACCCTGGCCGACCTCGCCGCATGGTCGCGCCCCGGCACCTCGCTCGCCGTCCTCGGGCACCCGATCAAGCACTCGATCAGCCCGCCGATGCACAACGCCGCGTTGGCCGAACTCGCCCTCGCCGACGCCCGCTTCGCAGATTGGCAATATTTCCGTTTCGAGATCCATCCCGACGATCTCCCGCAGGCGCTCGACCTTCTGCACGCGAAGAAATTCCGCGGCGTCAATCTCACCGTCCCCCACAAAATCATCGCGTTCGACCGCGTCGCCGAAGTCGACCCCGCGGCCCGCCCCGTCGGCGCCGTCAACACCCTCCGCTGGAGCGAACGCGGCTGGCAGGGCTTCAACACCGACGGCTACGGCCTCGCCTCCGCCGTCCAGGCCACCCTCGGCCGCGATCTCACCGGCTCGCACGTCATTCTCCTCGGCGCCGGCGGTGCCGCCCGCGGAGCCGCCGTCGAATGCCTCCAACGCCGCTGCGCCTCGCTTTCCATCGCCAATCGCACGCGTGAAACCCTTGAAGCTCTCCTGCGCACACTCGCCCCGGTCGCCCAAGGCGTCCCGTTCTGCGGCTTCGCGCCCGGCATGCCGCCCGCCGATCTCCCGTCCGGTGCCCTCGTGATCAACGCCACCAGCGCCGGCCTCCGCGACACCGACGAACCGCCCGTCGACCTCACCGCCCTTCCGAATGTCGCCGCCGTTTACGACATGGTCTACAACCCGCCGCAGACCAAACTCCTGCGCCAAGCCGATTTCCTCGGCCTCCCCCACGCCAACGGCCTCTCCATGCTCGTGCACCAAGGCGCCAAATCCCTCGAACACTGGAGCGGCATTCCCGCCACCCAAACCGCCCCCACGATGCTCGCCGCCGCCCGCGCCGCGCTCGGCTTGTAAAGCGGCGCGTTTGACTTTCGCCCGTCCGAAATCCGCTATTCGGCCCCACTCATGTTTGTCCCCTTCGCCGAAGTCGCTGCTGCGTTTCCGTGGTTTTTCCCCGGCTTCGCTTTTGTCATCGGCGCCTGCGTCGGCAGTTTTCTGAACGTCGTCATCTACCGCGTCCCCAAAGGAGAATCCGTCGTCACGCCCGGTTCCCACTGCGGCTGCGGTCAGCCGATTAAGTGGCACGACAACATCCCGATCCTCTCGTGGCTCGCCCTCCGCGGACGCGCCCGCTGCTGTGGCCGACCGTTTTCGTTCCGCTACCCGTTTGTCGAGTTGCTTACCGGCCTTCTCTTCGTCGCCTGCTGGTTGCGCCTCTCGCCTACCGGCACGTTTTCGCCGGAACTCGTGCTGTGCGGCTGGATTTTTATCGGCTGCCTCGTCGCTGCCACGTTCATCGACCTCGACCACTTCATCATTCCCGACGTTTTCACGATCGGCCTCGCCCTCGTCGGCCTCGTGCTCTCCGCCGCCGTGCCGGCCTTACATGGCCACATCGCCGGCACCGCGATGGAGAACGCCGTGCAGGGCGCGCTCACGTCGCTCCAAGGTAT
>Ga0075163_10013541_pt1 | contig 10558 bp, 9 predicted proteins | sample JI1023141ADNA_FD_71478 | JGI IMG/M metagenome (GOLD analysis project Ga0075163, IMG submission 71478) | Wastewater effluent complex algal communities from Wisconsin, to seasonally profile nutrient transformation and Carbon sequestration -... | ecosystem: Engineered > WWTP > Effluent > Algae... | reverse complement strand
AGGTGCAGGAGCTGCAACAGGCGCTGGCGCCGGAGCAGGAGCCGCAGCAGCCGAGGCGCCGATCGCAATACGTGCGATGATTTTACCGACTTCGACCACATCATTTTCGGCTGCAAATAATTCAGCAACGATGCCGGCATTTGGCGATGGCACTTCTGTATCTACTTTATCGGTCGAGATTTCGAGGAGAATTTCATCGCGCTCGATTTTATCGCCCGGCTTTTTGAGCCATTTTAAAATTTTACCTTCCTGGATGGATTCACCCATTTTCGGCATGACCACATCAATTGATGTTCCACCGGATACCGGCGCGGGTGCGGCGGCAGGAGCGGGAGCTGCAACTGGTGCAGGTGCGGCGACAACCGGTGCGGGTGCAGGTGCAGCAACAACGGGTGCAGGAGCCGGGGCTGCAACGGGTGCGGGAGCGGGAGCTGCAACAACCGCTGCGCCAACTTCTGTCTCGATAACGGCGATAATTTTACCTACTTCTACAGTATCATTTTCTTGTGCGAGGAGCTCGGTAATGACACCGGCATTAGGTGCGGGAACTTCTGTATCTACTTTATCGGTCGAGATTTCGAGGAGAATTTCATCTCGCTCGATTTTATCGCCCGGTTTTTTGAGCCATTTTAGAATTTTGCCTTCTTGGATGGATTCACCCATTTTCGGCATGACCACTTCGATTCTCATGTATTCTCCTTGTTTATAGTATTTGCTGGATTGTTATGTTTTTCCGAATGCAAATTACCGAAATTTCGTAAATTTACCAACGATAGAGTGGTGAGTCATCGCCATTGTGCTGTTTTAATTTCTTTACAAACTCCCCAATTCCCGATGCCGACTGCTTCTTTTCCCAAACGCGTGATTTGCCTGACCGAGGAAACCACCGAAACGCTCTACGCGCTCGGAGCAGACGACCTCATTGTCGGTATCTCCGGCTTTACGGTGAGGCCGAAAATCGCCCGAAAAACCAAACCCAAAATCTCCACCTATCTTGATGCTAATATTCAGCAAATTCTTGACTTAAAGCCCGATGTATTGTTCGCATGGTCCGACCTGCAGGCGCCAATTTGCGCCGAACTTATCCGAGCGGGAGTCGAGGTCGTCTGCTTTAATCACCGCTCGATTGACGGAATTCTCTCGATGATTCTCCGACTCGGCGCTATGGTCGGTAAAACGCGGGAAGCCGAAAATTATATTCGACAATTACAACAAACCCTCACAACAATTTCAAAGCGCGCAGCCAAACTCACACGGCGTCCACGCGTCTATTTTGAAGAGTGGTACGACCCGATTATCACCGGAATTTGCTGGGTGAGTGAAATCATCGAGCTCTGCGGCGGAGAGGATATTTATGCCGAAAACCGCGCCTTCCCCGATGCAAAACGCAGAATAATCGCCGACCACACGGAAATTATACGACGAGCGCCGGATATCATGCTCGCCTCATGGTGCGGCAAGATGTTCAAGCCCGAAAAAGTCCTCGCACGCCCCGGATGGACCACCATACCAGCCATACAACACAAGCAGATGCACGAAATTCACTCCTCGATTATCTTGCAGCCCGGTCCTGCCGCACTTACGGATGGAGCGAGCGCAGTGATGGGAATTTTTGAAGCGTGGGATAGGGAAATAGCACGCTGATAGCGCTGATTTTTTAGGATTGAAGATGATGTGCATTGCTCGTCAAAGTACTACTCAAAAAAAAGACCTCTTGCTTTGAACAGCAAAAGGTCTCGAAAAATCAATCGTTTAATTCCTACCGTGACACTACAGTCATTTGGTTTAGAGCTTAATTGATAAACCAAACTTACCGCCTGAGAATGCATTGCCCGTACCTAACTCTAAATTTATGCCTACGGTATTCGAGAAGTAATACCGAGCACCTACTTGTACTCCGAGCCCGATACCGCTTGTGTGATCGCCTTCATAGCCGTCGGGCGTGGACCATGTATAAAACCCCAAGTTAAGTCCGGCATATAAATCATATTTACGTGAAATTTTCAGTGCTGAATTGAAGTGATAGTTGAAGTTCCCAGAAATTCCAATGATTGTGCTTCGATAATAATCCTTTTTTTTCCAGTTATTATTCCTCTCATTATAGCTTCGGAATGAAAGCTCCCCGCCAATTGTAATGTCCTTCTCTACACAATAATCAATTCCACCATAGATTGGGATCCCCCATTCGGATAGCCCAACCCCAATATTTAACTGTGAATTACCCACCGCAAGAGGACTTTGAGCGAACGCAAAAATGCTCATCATCGGCACAAGCAACAATCCAACAATATATGTTTTCATAGTGAATGACTCCATTATGTAAAAAAAATCCAATTAGTTAAACGAATTTTTCAGGCAAGTTCGGCTAAAACCGGTAAAAAAGAGACCCTTTGCTTGGAATAAGCAAAGGGTCTTACTTACATCATCTCCCGGTTAGGGTAGATCATTTCTTAACTTTTTCGACTTTGCAGGAGAGGATTTTAATCGGTTCATTCGGTACACTGCCGGTATTTGGCGCTGCTGCAATTGCATCGACTACCTCCATACCTTTCAGCACTTTACCAAACATCGTATAAGCTTTCGGAAGACTACCAAGATCTGCTAAGCAGACGAAAAACTGACTTGTATTCGTATTTGGTCCCGAATTCGCCATTGCGACGACGCCGCGCGCGTATCCTACTTTATAGCTTGGCGTTTCGGGGTTGAGTTCGTCTGCGAACTGACCATCATATATACTCTCTCCGCCTGACCCCCACAGTGCTTTTTGTGAGACATCCTTGGTCTTCGGATCGCCGGCCTGGATTACAAATCCGGGCACAATACGATGAAAGAGAATATCTTTATAGAAATTTTTAGCAGCAAGGCCACTAAAATTCGCCGCCGTTTTTGGGGCGTCTTTACCATAGAGTCCAATGACAATTGTACCTTTCGAGGTCTCTAGAATCACCTTTTCCGTTATGACCGGCGTAGGCAAGGGAGAAACAATCGATTTAGGAGCCGGGCTCATCTGCGCAAAGACGTTCATGCAGCCGGCCATCACCATTACGGCGCACAGTGCAATTTTCATAACATGTTGATAAATTTGTGAATAAAATTATTTTTTACGAATAGTCATGGTGACCTTTGTATCCGGACGGTCATTCCCGTTACGTGGAGTATTCACCACAAGGTCAGCTACTTCCATACCACTTAAGACTTGCCCGTATGCTGTGTATTGTCCATCCAAAAACGTCGCATCATCGACACAGATGAAGAATTGCGAAGTCGCACTATTCGGGTCGCTTGAGCGGGCAGCCGAGAGAATACCACGAACATGCTTTGTTTTGTTAAATTCAGCAGGAATTCGGGTTTGCGTACGATCACCTTGTCCCCATTTGGACATCAATGCATCATTTTTTGTATTCGGATCGCCACCCTGAATCATAAATCCCGGTATCACACGATGGAATGCCGTACCATCGTAAAATTTAATCGCTACCAGACTGTCAAAATTTGCGCAGTGTTTCGGAGCGATATCCGGGAACAACTCCAACACTATATCTCCAAGCACTTTACCACCTTGCGATATTGTTATCACATATTGAGGTTTTGCGTCACTTTTTTCATTCGCTTCTGCGGACGTAGCCACCATTCCAAAAACCATAAGAATCACCATTAAAAATTTCATAAAACTAACCCTAATTATTATTAAAAAAAACATTTATATTTCGATGTAATCTATTGATTTAATACCAATTACCATTTGAGCATACCACCCGTCAAATTCACAACGTTATAGCCATGCTCCATCAGATACCCACATGCCTGCCCACTACGATTACCGCTGCGGCAATAGACAATAATTTCTTGATTTTTATAGGGTTCGAGTTCGGAAATACGGGTAGGAATCTCACCAAGCGGGATCAAAATGGAATTAGGAATATTCTTTTCTGCATGCTCCTCCGGCTGACGTACATCGAGGAGAATCATATCGGGATTGGCTGCCATGCGCTCACGGAGTTCGTCCGGAGAAATTGCTGTAATGTGTTGACTCATAAGTAAATATTGTTGTAATAAATTAATATGTTGTATGCTTTTCCTTCAACCTCTCCTCACGCCCATACATTCACAAAGCGGAAATTCTGACCGTCAAAGAGACCTTTATCGCTTAATTTGAGAGCCGGTATCACGAGCAATGCCATAAACGAGAGCGACATAAACGGCGCCGACAGCGTTGAGCCAAGCGCCTTCGCGGCTGCATCTAATCGGGCATAGTCTTCGGCGACTTGGTAGCCGTCATTCGGGCTCATAATTCCTGCTACATCAAGGGGTAAGACGTCAGCCTGTTCACCGTCAATAACTGCAATTCCACCTTTTGCCTTGATGATTGCATTCACCGCCCGACAGAGTTCATCATCACTTGTGCCGACGGCAATAATATTATGCGAGTCATGCGCCACACACGAGGCAATTGCCCCGCGCTTGAGGCCAAAATTCTTGATAAATCCAACTGCAACAGGCGCATCCGCGTATCGATTGACAACACAGATTTTCAAAATATCACGTTCGGTGTCGCTGACGGCATTATCATCTTCCACTTTTGCCGTGCAAATTACTTCTCCTGTAATCAGTTGACCATCGAGAGCTTCGATGACGCGTATCATCGCGCCATTATCTGCCGGCATTTGGAAGTCTTCGATTCGTTTCTTGACCGCTGTAAAGTTGTTAATTGTATCGACTTCCACGCGTTCGACAAGTGTTTTTCCGCCGTCCGCGACCAAAGCGCCGCCGATAAACGTTTGAAGTACGCGGAAATTTTGCAGGTCTTCGGCCACAATGAAGTCTGCCGGGTCGCCGACGCGGAGGAGTCCAACATCTAAATTGTAATGGAAAACAGGATTCACACACGCCACGCGGAGCACGTCAAACACATCATAACCCATTGCAATTGAACGTACTACCAGTTCATTAATGTGTCCCTGCACGAGTGCATCAGGATGCTTATCATCGCTGCAAAACATACACACATCAGCGTTCGTGCCGAGGAGAGGATGCAGGGCATCATAATTTTTCGCCGCCGAACCTTCCCGTATGAGAATTTTCATTCCATAGCCGATTTTCTCGGTCGCTTCGTCGAGCGTAAAGCACTCATGATCGGTCGTAATTCCTACATTTGCATAGCGTTCGGCGTCTTTGCCGCGCAGCCCGGGCGCGTGTCCGTCGATAGGGCGTCCGCATTCTTTGGCGATGCGTATCTTCTCCATGACTTCGGGATCGTCAAAAAGCACACCCGGGAAATTCATCATTTCACTTAAATAGCGCACTTCGGGACGGGTAAACAACTGTCTGATATCACTCGCTGTTACCTCGGCACCTGCCGTTTCGAACCGTGTCGCCGGCACACAACTTGGCGCCCCAAAATTAAACTTCAGCGGCACTTTCGCCGCATTTTCGAGCATATATTCCACGCCCCGCACGCCGAGCACATTGGCAATCTCATGCGGGTCGGAGACGGTCGCGACGGTGCCATGCACGACGGCGAGCCGGGCGAATTCACTTGGCACGAGCATTCCACTCTCAATATGCACATGCGCATCGATAAACCCCGGTAATATATAGGTTTCGCAAGATTTCTCTTCGGGAGTAATGGCAGAAATTACACCATCCGTGACGGTGACAGTCGCCGGAAAAATCTGACGATTCAGCACATCCACGATATTTCCCGTCAGCGAAAATGAGTGCATAACTATCAAAAAAGTAATGGACCATCCACCAAAATTCCGGCAAAATTACAAAGATTTTTTGGGTTATGGTGTTAGGTGGGGTAAATGGCGGCGCCGGTGCGCCTCAAGCAGTTCAAAGAACACTATGATTCTACACGAACTCCGATTCATCACAATGATTTGGATAGCTTACATTATCGGTGTATTTTGCGGTTTAGGTGGAGGCAATAATTCATGGTAAGATTGATATTATTGGTGATACGCTATCTTTTCTACCCCCTTAATTTTTACTTACCCCGATGAACGAAACTATATTCCATTTAGACAACAACGGTAAACTAACCGAATTAAATGAAGCAAGTTATATTTCCGAAGACTTGCTCCAACAGCTTTTAGCTGATTATCCGAATCTTATTTCAGGTTCACAAATCAACAAACTACGCCCCAGGCGTTGGCTGCTTATTTCCCGCGAGTTCAGAGTGCCCGACGAAAAAGACGCGAGCGGGCGCTGGAGTTTAGACCATTTATTCATTGACCAAGACGGCATACCGACGCTCGTCGAAGTAAAACGCAGCACCGATACACGAATTCGCAGGGAAGTCATTGGTCAAATTCTTGACTATGCCGCCAATGCCGTTACGTATTGGACAATCGAAGAAATCAGCCACCGCTTTGCCGAACAATGTAAATCTGCAAATGCTGATCCAATAATAACGTTACAAGATTTTCTACAAGGTGAGAATGATACCGACAACTTCTGGGAATTGACGAAGACAAATTTAAAAGCCGGAAAGATCAGAATGTTGATCATAGCCGACAGTATCCCCAAAGAACTTCAGCGAATCATTGAATTTCTGAATGAACAAATGACCCCGGCTGAAATTTTAGGACTGGAGATTAAACAGTTCGTCGGGAAGGACAATATCAAGACTCTCGTGCCAAGGGTAATCGGGCAAACAGCATCAGCAGATACTACAAAAGGTGTCAATAAAGGCACAACCGTCAATTGGACTGAAGAATCTTTTTTTCTAGATTTGACAGAACGGCGAGGCTCCGAAGAAGCAGAAGTTGTACGAAAATTAATGATGTGGCTCACACAAAATGGTACAAAAATTTGGTACGGCTCCGGTAAACGAACGGGTTCGATGATTCCGAGCATATCTCATGCTGGTATTGAGCACTATCTATTTGCCGTATGGACGACAGGTTCTGTTGAAATCTACTTTCAGTGGCATAAATACAAGCCGCCATTTGACCGCGAAGACAAGCGAATGGAATTATTACACAAGTTCAATCAAATAAAAGGGGTTAACATCCCTGAAGACAAAATATCTGCTCGCCCGAATATTCCGTTACATTTACTTGTAAATAACAATGAATTCAAGAAATTCACGGATATTTATGCTTGGTTTATTGATGAGATTAAAAAGTACAGACCATGATGACTATTCATATCGTTTACGTGAATCGAGCTGCATCATAACGATTGCCCAAACAATTGAAAACATTATGCTTTTCAAATACATTCTCAGAAATAATAATTAACTGATACCCAATTATGCCTACCAACACACCTCCACCCACCCAACCCGGCGTCGTCGAGTTTTACAACGAAGCTACCGAAGATTATCATTTTTGGAGCAAGGATTATAATATGCACTTTGGGTATTATCTGCCTCTTCGTACCAATCCTTTCAAGCGCGACACCATGCTCAATGAAATGAATCGCCAAGTGTATAAAAGATTAGGACTTAAAGATCATCCAAGTGTCGTGGCGGACTTGGGCTGCGGCATGGGAGCCACCATGAAATACGGCCTTCAAAAGCACCCTAATTTATCGAGTATCGGCCTCACACTCTCTACGTTTCAGGAGGCAGAAGGGAATAAGCTGTTGGCAGGATTGAATGGTAAAATCATCATCGAAAATTACAACAACACGTCCTTTGCCTCTGATTTTTTTGATGGCGCTGTTGCTTTGGAAAGCTTTTGTCACTCCGGTCACAGCTATCAAACGCTGCGCGAAGCACACCGAATTTTGAAGCCGCGATCACGGCTCGTCATCGCTGACGCATTTTTAAAGCAGCCCGAGGAAAAGCTGATATTGACCGGCAAGTATTGCTATTCTAAGCTCTGTCAGGGCTGGAGTTTGGCAGGGCTGGCTGACATAAAGAATTTTGAGCAAATGCTTCAAAAAATTGGATTTACCAATATTCGAATTGAGAATATTTCCTATAAAGTCGCGCCGTCGGTCGTCCATGTTCCGTTTGCGATTTCCGGATTTATGATCAAGAAAAAACTCAAAAACGAACCCATAAAACCGCAGAGTGTCAACAATCTGAAAGGTTCATTTTATGCCTTACTTTCGGGCTTACATCTTAGTGTTTTTGGGTATTATATGATTACGTGTGAGAAGGCGTGATAGAACAATTTGTAATATCGGAGTTCTGATTTCCAGAGATTCACCCGAACATTCAACAACCAACAATTCACAATGAAAACAATCACATTTATCGACAACGTGGCTCTGACTGTATTCGGTTTTACGGTTCTTCATGCGTTGTTGCTGGTACTTATTATTTTCGATCACGTACTTATCGACCAAATTTCACTGCATTATTCTAATGGACTCCTCTGGTATATCCTTTATCATTTTATTCCATTGGCGTTTGGACTACTCGTCGCATTTGCATTTCGAAACAATCATATATCAAAAGGAGTTAGAATCCTGCTGTATTCCATGCTCACACTCCAGATTGCTTTTCAAGTGACGGCTATTACCGTTTCATCAAATTATTGGGGTTATGCTTTTAAACGACCAACTGTGTTTTCTGAAGCATCTCAGGCAGACAACATGATTACCTTTTCTTCTGTTACGACCGACACTGATTTAAAGCCCATCTCGCTTTCCGTTGTACACGACACTTCAAATCATGCATTTAAGATGACCGGCAAAAAAGACCCATATTATGGTGCAAGCGACAGAATACTCATGGTATTTGAAGATTACTCTCATATTCATGGACATCTTGACTATTTTCCGGAGATTTACGAAGACTCTACGAAGAAAATCGAGCACAGCAAACTCATCACTATTTCAAACACAATTTACAACAGTGCACTGGTTGATACCGGCGAAAAGTCTTGGGAGGTTGGTATTTCATTGAGCGGCGTTGTCATTGAATTTCAAACAGGTAGTAAAGAACGGTATATATTCGTCGGACTGTATGGTAAGGAAATCTCCAATGATCATTATCCTTTTTACGAATTTCTATTTAAAGAAGGTCGCAATGGCCTAGAATTACAAAAAAAACAACGATTTTATTATGATGTTGCCGGGGCAGAAGGAATGGAATACACTTTCATTTCTCCTCTCTTTTCATTGCTTTTGGCAGTATTATCAGCAATAGGATCCATTCCAAGCTTAGGTATATGGTTTTTCAAGGAACGAAAAAGAGCGTAAGCGTACCGTAGGGTGATTGTATGACACAATATTATACTTAAACCTTGACGAAGAAAAATTAAAAGCCATTGCGACTCTTGCGACTCTTGCGTTAAATTCTTCATCGCCACAAGCACAATCAATACAGCCAACCTATATATTCGGTATTGTGTTTGATGCTTCGACAAGCTCAGCATGACTGGTGTGGGTAAGTAGCTAATATATTAAAACATTACCACCCTATCTCCCCCACCGCCTGGACGGCAACGGGTGACCGCAGGCGACGGTTGGAAGATGCAGAAGCGAACCCAAAAATTCCTCACTTTCTCTGCTTCATCTCCGCTTCTGCCTGCGCGAGCCATTCGTCTTTATGTGCCAGTAAATACTCGCGGGCTGGCTCATATTCATTGGGGATAATTCCTTCTAAAATCGCCTCTTCGATCGCTGTTTTGATGAATCCTACCGCGCGGGACGGTGTGAGCGCGCAGAGTTCCATAATTTCCTCGCCACGCACCGGAGACTGGAATGCCCGGAGCTGATCGCGCTCCTGTACATCCATTATTTTATGGAACACTGCATCATAATTCCGCAGGTATTTCTCGGCGCGTTTGGGATTCTTGGTGGTAATATCCGCCCGGCAGAGCGTGAAGAGATCTTCGAGCGCGTCACCGGCCGCGACTGCCAGACGCCGCACCGCCGAGTCGGTGACGATATCATCGAGCAGCACCATCGGACGCTGATGCAGGCGCACGAGCTTCTCTACGTATGGCAAATGATCGAGCGAGAGCTTCATCCGACGGAAAATCGACGCCTGCCAGCGCGCGCCAATCTCTTCATGCCCATGAAACGACCAGCCGACACCCGGAATAAACCGCTTCGTCTTTGGCTTGGCAATATCATGCATGAGCGTCGCAAAGCGCAGCCAGATGTTGTCACTCACGGCCGAAAGATTATCGAGCACCTGAAGTGTATGATAAAACACATCCTTATGCGCGTATTCCTGCTCGCCGATCTGCACGAGATCTATCCCCGCCAGACGCTCAACTTCCGGAAAAATATACTTGAGAATTCCGGTATCATGGAGAATATTGAGCCCGATACTCGGCTTCGGCGCGCCAAGCATTTTCATAAATTCATCGGTGATGCGCTCTTGGGATATTATTCTGATTCGATCTGACATTTGTGTCATCGCTTCCAGCGCTTCGGGTTCGATTGCAAAGCCAAAGCGCGCCGCGAATCGTGCAGCACGCATCATGCGCAAGGGGTCGTCGCTGAAGGTAGTCTTTGGTTCTAATGGAGTTCGGAGAATTTTGCGTTCTAAGTCCTCCCGCCCGTCGAAGACATCAATGAGTTCGCCCAGCGTGCGCGCATTGAGCGACACAGCCATTGCATTAATCGTAAAATCACGGCGGCGCAG
>Ga0075163_10013540_pt1 | contig 10558 bp, 10 predicted proteins | sample JI1023141ADNA_FD_71478 | JGI IMG/M metagenome (GOLD analysis project Ga0075163, IMG submission 71478) | Wastewater effluent complex algal communities from Wisconsin, to seasonally profile nutrient transformation and Carbon sequestration -... | ecosystem: Engineered > WWTP > Effluent > Algae... | reverse complement strand
CACTGAGAAATGACCCCGTCCCCAGTTTCACGCTGAGGTAGGTGATCGCGGCGAGGCCCACGAGCACAAAAATGCCAACGAGGAGTTCGAGCTTGGATTGTTTCATGTGTCTTCAGTTTGGATGCTCTCGCCACGACGAATGGCGGCGAGGGTTTCTTCCAGAGCGCTCGCGCTCTCGCGAAACGCGCGCACGACTGGATCGGCGGACGATGTGAACTCGGCTGGAGTGCCTTGGAAGCACATGCGCCCCTTGTCAAGCAGCGCCACCTGATCGCTGGCGGCCAGCGCCTCAATAACGTCGTGCGTGACGACCACGGCGGTGAAGCTCAACTGCCGCTGGTATTTCGCGATCATGGCAAACACCGCATTGCGCCGCAGCGGATCGAGCCCCGCCGTCGGCTCGTCGAAGAGCACCAACTCCGGCCGCGTGACGATGGCACGGGCGAGGGCGAGGCGCTTCTGCATTCCGCCCGACAGCTCGCCTGGATACCGATCACAGTGCGCCTCCAGCTCAAGCTGCCGCAGCGCGGCCAGGCTCATCTCGCGCACGTCCTTTGTCGGCAGGTCTGTCGTCTGCTCCAGCGGCAGCGCCACATTTTCCAGCGCCGTCAGCGAGTCAAAGAGCGCGTTGCCTTGAAACAGAAAACTGCATCGCCGACGAAAGTCAGCACGTGCGGCGGCATCCGCACGGCCGAGCGGCCTGCCATCAAACGTCACCGCACCCGAGTCCGGCTGCATCACATCGACCAGACACTTGAGGAAGACCGACTTCCCCGCCCCGCTGCGGCCCAGCACCGACACCACGCTGCCCCTCGGCACATCGAGACTGGCACCAGCGAGCACTACATTGTCATCGAACCGCTTGTGCAGTCCCTCGATGCGCAGGAGAAAATCTTGCTTGTCAGCGGCCATGGTCAGATGAGAAACGACGTGATGATGTAATCCGCCGCCAGCACGGTGATGCACGAGAGCACCACCGCGCGCGTGGTCGAGGCACTGACGGCGCGTGCACCCGAGGCCGATTGGCGCAGGTGTGAATTGAACCCGTTGTAGGCGCAGAGCGCGATGGTCAGCAAGCCGAAGGCGGTGGCCTTTGTGAAGCACTCCCACACATCGTCCGCTTCGATCGCGCGCTCCACGGCTGACCAATAGACACCCGGCTCCAGTCCCATCAGCATCGACCCCGAAAGGCTGCCGCCCCACAGCCCGATCAACACGAAGAGCGCCGTCTGCATCGGATAAACGAACAGCGCCGCGATCAAGCGCGGTGCCACGAGATAGGCGTGGCTGCTGACACCCATCGTGTCCAGCGCGGCGATTTGCTCCGAGTTCCGCTGTATGCCCAACTCCGCGGCTAGCGCCGAGCCCGCCTGACCCACGAGCATCAGCGCCGCCAGCACAGGGCCGAGTTCACGCACCAGACTCAGTGAGACCAGCGTGCCGAGCAGACTCTCCGAGCCAAAGCGATTCAGCACATGGTAACCCTGTAGCCCCAACACCAATCCGGCAAAGAGACCGACGATCAAAATCACAGGCAGGCAGCGGACGCCCTGCTCAAACACCGCCCGCACCACGCGCCGCCCGAGTTTCCGGGAGCCGATCGCAGAGCGAAACGCACGCGTCGTGAACAGCGCGAAGTCGCCCAGTTCATGGACGATCGAGAGAGTTTGTCTGCCGATGGCGCGAATCATGCGGGAGGAGTCGCCTCCGTTTAGCAGAGGAACGGACGCGGCGCCACATTGGGTTTTTCATCCGCGAGATTTCAATCTTGCCCGCGTAGATGCCGATTGAAATTGAGCGGCGCAATCGCTAGGCGCGTGCATACTGGCGGCCCCAGTTCATGTCCGCCGCTTCCTCATTCATCTTCGCCACCTGCAATCACGGCTCCGAGCCATCTCTCAAAGCCGAGGTCGCGCGCTTGCACGGCACGCTCCTCAGCCCCGCGTTCATGCGGCCGCAATTGATCACCTGGAAATCCCGCGATCCGCTCACCGTCGCGTTCGATCTGAAGAGTGTCTTTGCCCGCGTCTCTGGCCTGTCGCTCGGCTTGTGCAAGACGACGGATGAAGTGGCGCGCGCAGCGTCCTCTGCATTTGGTGCCACCGCTTTTCATCTCCACTGCCTCCCGCGCGAGGTGCCCGAGGAAGGTGTCTCCAATGAAACGTGGCAGCGCATGGACTCGCTGAGCGTCGCCGTCGCTGCGGTACTGCAAGTCGCCGGACTCGAACTGCATGAGCCTCGCAAGCCCAAGGACGGCGAGTGGGTGCTCGATCTGATTTTTGAATCCGACACTGACCACTGCCTCGCCGGAGTGCATCGGCACTGGCCCACGCGCCATCCTCTGCCCGGCGGACTCTCGCGCGCTGTGCTGCCGCCTGAATCTCCATCGCGCGCGTTTTTGAAGATCGAGCAGGCGCTAGCATGGCGGAATCTCGATGACGAAGGCACGCTCTCCGGCACCACCGCGCTGGAACTCGGCTGCGCGCCCGGCGGCGGCACCTACGCGCTGCTGCGTCGTGGCGTGAGCGTGACCGGTGTGGATACCGGCGCGATGGATGCTGTCGTCACAAGCTTCACCGGCCCTGCCGACGCACGCTTCACGCATCTGCCAGTTGCCGTCGGCGCGCTCGCCACTCAGCCGCTCCCTGATCGCATCGACATGCTCCTGTCGGACATGAACCTCGCGCCGCCCATCATCCTGAAATACGTCGAGGCCGTGCAGAAGCGTGTGCGCGCCAAGACCATCATGGTCACGTTCAAGCTCAACGACCGCGAGATGGAATCGCGCCTGCCAGAGTTCATCAACCACTTCGCCCGCTTCGCGCCAGGCCCCGTCCGAGCCACCCAGTTGCAAGCCAACCGTCGCGAAGTCTGTTTGTTTTCCCAAGCGTAAGCCGTCCCATGAAATTCGATCAGCCGCTCACCTTCACGCCGATCTACAAGCACCGCATCTGGGGCGGACGATCCTTGGAGAGCAAACTCAACCGCTCTCTGCCGCCCGAAACTCCAATTGGCGAATCGTGGGAACTCGTTGACCGCGCCGATGATCAAAGCGTCGTCGCTCACGGTCCGCACGCTGGCATTACGCTCCATGAGTTGTGGACGAAACACCGCGCCGCCGTCTTCGGCACCACGGCACCTGACACGCCGCGTTTCCCACTGCTCGCCAAAATCCTCGACGCGCGCGAGAAACTCTCCGTCCAAGTCCACCCGCCCGCGCACCTCGCCGCACAACTGAACGGCGAGCCGAAGACTGAGATGTGGTATCTGCTCGATGCTGATGCGAACGCCGACTTGTTCGTCGGCTTCCGCAACGGCGTGACGCGCGAGTCATTCGAGGCCGCACTGAACTCCGGCGAGTGCGAGCGGCTGCTGCACCGCATCCCCGTCACACGTGGGGACTTCATCTTCATCCCGAGCGGCCGCTGCCATGCAATCGGTGGCGGATGTTTCATCATTGAGATCCAGCAGAACAGCGACACCACCTACCGTGTCTTCGATTGGAATCGCGTCGAGCCGTCCTCCGGCAAGCCGCGAGAGCTGCACATCGCTGAATCACTCGCCAGCATCGACTTCACCGATCACGAGCCGCCGCTCGGGATTGCCACGGGCGAGGCGCTCGTGTCGTGCGAGCACTTCCGCATCGATCAATGGCATCTCAAGGAACTGCGGCGAGACAAAGAAGGTGTTGGCTCAGTCTTCACTGTTGTCGATGGCATCGTGCGCTGCGGCGACCGTGCCTTTCAGCGCGGAGACTTCTTCCTCCTGCCCGCCACCGCCGCCGACCGCGACCTCGCACCGATCACTCTCGATGCAACATTGCTACGGTCCGTCGCCGTTTAATCAAATTATGAAACCGCTCCCACTGATTCTGTCCGCCCTCGTGATCTGCATTTCCGCTTATGCGCAGGAAAAGAAACCGGCGCGCCAGCCCAATCCGGTAACCGCGCCGATTCAAGACGTGGCAGGCCTGCCTCGCGTGCTGCTCATCGGTGATTCCATTTCGATGGGCTACACCCTGCCCGTCCGCAAGCTCCTCGAAGGCAAAGCCAACGTACATCGCATCCCGACCAATGGCGGACCGACGAAGAATGGCGTGGCGAACATCGACAAATGGCTCGGCACCGGAAAGTGGGACGTGATCCATTTCAACCACGGCATCCACGACCTCAAGTTCATGCCCGATGGCAAGCGTCAGGTGGAACCGGCTGAGTACGAAGCGAACCTGCGCACCATCGTGACCAAGCTCAAGGCCACCGGCGCGAAATTGATCTGGGCCACGACGACGCCGATCCCTGACGGAGAACTCAATCCCTCGCGCAAGTTTGGCAAGGTGCCTGAATACAACGATATCGCTGCGAAAGTGATGAAGGAAAACGGCGTCGCCATTGACGACCTGAACGCCCACATCACCCCTCGCCTGGCGGATCTCCAGAATCCAAACGACGTCCATTACAAACCCGCAGGGTCCGCGTTCCTCGCGGAGAAAGTGGCCGCAGAGATTCTGAAAGCGCTCGGCAAATGAGCACGGAGCCGACCGAGAACCCATTCGGTGATCCCACCGTCGTCCGTGCGGAGAATCGCTCCGCCGTAGGCAAGGGTGTGCTGATCGGTTGCGGCGGTTGTGCAGTCGTCGTGCTCGGCATCGCCGCAGTGTTTGCCGCCATTTTTTTCGGAGTAATCGCTGCCGTGGGAAACAGCGATGCTGTCGCCGAGGTCCTCAAGCGAGCCGAGTCGTCAGACGCCGTCCGCCGAGAGATCGGCACGCCACTTGAGCGCGGTTGGATGACCAGTGGCAACCTCGAGACCGCCAACGGCAGCAGCTCGGCCGAACTGCACATCCCGGTCACTGGACCAAAAAACTCCGGGGAGATTCACGCCGTCGGCTACAAGCGAGGAGACGAGCAGTGGGTCTTCACGCTGCTGGAAGTGGAGGTGGATGGCGTGGCTGATCGGATCAATCTCCTGCCAGATCCGGTGGCGCGGCCATGACCCATCGGGCTGCGCAACCGAAGAAGAAACGCAGCGCCTCGGATTCCGCTGCGCACTCGTTCAACGGAATGGTGATTGCCGTCAGCGGTCTATTTGATGTGCTGCCCGACGTACAGGCCTGGATCAAAGACGCGCGTCGGCGCTACCTCTGGGTGAACCGCACCTTCCTGCTCAACTACGGTCTTCATGATCTCGCCGAAGTGCTCGGGAAAACCGATGACGATCTCTCGCCGCCGCATCTGGCCGTACAGTTCCGCCAGGGAGATGAGGCCGTGCTCGCCGGACAGACGGTGCAGGGCCGCCTGGAACTCATCGGTCGCTTTGATCACACCGCCGCGTGGAGCTTCACCACAAAGCGCCCTGTGCTTGATGCTAAAGGCCGCGCCATCGGCACCACGGGCATCACCCGCGTGCTCGACGCCTCGCAGATCGACCAGCGCGGCGACATCCGCCTCGGCGTGGTCATCGCGATGATGACGCGGCGGCTCGGCAGAGCCGTCACGAATGCTGAAATGGCGCGGGCTGCCGGCATGTCACCACGAGCCTTCGAGCGAGCCTTCCTCCGCGAATACGGACTACCGCCGCAGCAATACATGAAGCGCCTACGCATCCAGACCGCGTGCCGACTGCTCGTCGATACCCGCGAATCCATCGCCGCCATCGCCCAACGCTGCGGTTTCGCCGATCAAAGCCACCTCACCCGCCAATTCCGCTGCGTTACCGGCTCCACGCCGGGCAGCTATCGGGAAAAGTACACCCGTTCCTGACTCGGTCAGGGCGCAGAGCACAAAGGCAGAGTTTCTTCAATGTCTGCCCCGCTGCTCTCCGCACTCCCGTTGGCAAAGCTGTCACGAGGCTTGACGTGGCGGATCAAGTTTGATGTACTCGCCGCAGTCCATGATGCTCCTCGTTTTTCGCTGCCTTCTGCTTTACCTTTTCATCCAGGTCTCTGGAGGAGTGGCGAGCGCGCAGACGCAAAGCATCGCGGTGCCGTGGAGCGGGCACGGCCATGATGCGCAGCATACGGCGCTCTCGCGCGTGGCCTCGCGGCCGTTGCAGCGGATTCTCTGGCAGACGCCTGTCGATCTCGCGCCGCAGTACAGCGGAGGAAAACTCTACGCTCACTACGGCTCCGCGCTCGTGACGGCCCAGAATACGGTCATCATCCCGGTGAAAACGGGTGCGGCGGATGGATTTCGAGTCGAAGCACGCAGCGCCGCGGATGGGGCGCTCAAGTGGATGCAAACGACGGACTACACGCTGCCGTGGCCGCACAATTGGGTGCCGCATTACTGCATCGCGCTCACGCCCAAGAATCGAGTCTTCTATGCTGGCGCGGGCGGCACGGTTTACTACCGCGACGCGCCGGACTCGGCGGGTGTGCCCGTCGGTAGCACGGGACAATTGGCCTTCTACGGTCTGGCGAACTACACCGCCACTCAGGCCACCTTTGACGCGAGCGTGAAGATCTGCACGCCGATCACATCCGACCGATATGGGAACATCTACTTTGGCTTTCTGGTTTCAGGGACGGTCACGCTGTCGGGCAATGTGCCGTTGCTCAGCGGCATCGCGCGGATCGCCGAGGACGGCACGGGGAGTTGGGTGTCGGCGAGCACGGCTGCTGACGACGTCACCATGACTAAATTGCCGCTCAATCAGGCCCCCGCTCTGAGCAATGACCATCGCACGCTCTACATGGCTGTGAGCAGTCCGACCTTGCCGGGCGGGACTCTCGTCGCGCTCGACAGCCGCACGCTCGCCACCATCAACAAGGTGCGGCTCAAGGATGTACTGAATCCCTCCGCCTACGCTCAACTGCCGAACGATGGAACCGCCTCGCCAATGGTCGGGCCGGACGACGATGTTTATCTCGGCGTGGGCGAGAACTCGCCCACTGGGAACCACTATCGCGGTTGGCTCCTGCATTTTGAGAAGCATCTCATCCCGCCAACGACTCCAAACGCGCCGGGTGCCTTTGGCTGGGATCACACGCCGTCTGTCGTTCCTGCTTCGCTCGTGCCATCCTACACGGGCACCTCGGAGTATCTGCTGCTCTCGAAGTACAATCATTACGCCTTCCTCGGCGACGGCGTGAACAAGATGGCCGTGCTGGATCCGAACGACACAATGACCGATCCCGTGACCGGCACACAAGTGATGAAGGAGATACTCACAATCGCGGGGCCGACGCCCGACTGGGAGTATCCCGGCCATCCAACTGCCGTGCGCGAGTGGTGCGTGAACACCGTCGTGGTCGATCCCTTCACGCACTCGGTCATCGTGCCGAACGAGGATGGAAAAGTTTACCGCTGGAATCTGCACACCAACACTCTGAGCGAGACGCTGACACTGCCCACCGCCATCGGTCAGGCCTACACGCCCACAGTCATCGGTGTGGACGGCACCATCTATGTCATCTCGGATGCCAAGCTCTTTGCCGTTGGGGAGGCCGCGCCATGAGACGTTTTCTCCACATCATCACGGTGATCACGGCCCTCGCATCCGCAGCGCGTGCCGATCTCGTGCTGACACTTGCCACGTCGGAGCAAGCAGCCGTGCCTGGCGCCGAGTTGCGCTTCGACGGCACGCTCACTAACACCAGCGCCACCGACAAAATCTTCCTCAACGACGTTCAAGCCACGCTGACAGGCGGCGCGGCGGTGCATCTCGCACTCAAGACCAACACCTTCTTCTCAAGCGTACCTGGAATCCTGTTGCCTGGTGAAACGTACAGCGGGCCCCTCTTCCGCATCAAGCTCTCCAGCGCCGCGCCCGCCGTCAACTACTCGGGAGTCATCTCCCTCCACGGCGGAGCCAGCATCATCGCGATGTCGGACCTCACCAGCTCGAGCATCACCTTGCGTGCCCAGTTGGCCGACCAGTGGCGCTACCAGACCTTTGGCTCAGCCGCCAATGATCCCGCCGCAGCCGACACGGCGGACTGGGATCACGATGGATTGAAGAACCTGCTCGAATACGCACTGCAACTCGACGCCAAAGCGGCATCCACGAGCGGCCTGCCACAGCCCGTTGTCCTCGACGATCATCTCACGCTCAGCTACGTCCCGACCGCGAGCGACATCATTTATGAGGTGGAAGCCTCGACGGATCTCACGAACTGGAGCACGGAAGATGTCGAGCCCGTGGCCGTCCCAAATCCGGCTCCACCGGGCCGCCTGACCTTCCGCTACACGCACCCACTGGCCACGGCGGGAAAAGTTTTCCTGCGGCTCAGAATGACGCGCCAGTGATGAGGACACTCCTGGCCTACTTTCGCCACAGCCACCGCATCGCCTCGGGCAGATGGGCGCTCATGCCTTTGCTGCCGTGGAAGCAATCCGTCCAGTCGATGCGGTAGTCGTACTTCATGTACTGGAGCGCCGCAGCCATCTGCTTGTTGGCCAGCGGCCAGTTGCCGAAGGGATTGTCGAGATCATTGGTGCCATCCAGCAAGTAAACGCGGATTGGCTTCCGCTCGGCGAGGCGGATCAGGTAGGGATAGACGTGACCTCCTTTCAGATTCACAAAGCTGCCCACCCATGAGAGCACTTTTCCAAACTGATCTGGTCGCTCCCAGGCCGCCGTGAAGGCACAGATGCCACCGGACGAGCCACCCGCGATGGCGCGCGAGGCGGGATCGCTCTTGAACTTCACACTGAAGCGCTTCTCCACCTCGGGAAGAATTTCCGTGAGCAGAAAGCGCACATAGGCATCACCGAGCGAGTCGTACTCGAAGCCACGATTGGCTGCCTTGCCGTCGGTTTGCTGTTTCGGGCCGCGCCCTGGATCGACAAAGACGCCAATGGTCACCGGCATTTCTCCCGCGTGGATGAGATTGTCCAGCACGACAGGCGCGCGCATCTGCCCCGTCGGGTCCGCGTGGCGTGACCCATCCTGCCAGACCATCAGGCACGCCTCATTGCCCGCCTTGTATTGCGCCGGGATGTAAACGGTCACGTTGCGCAGCGTCTTCGGAAACACCGTGCTCTCATTCCACTCGAACTTCTCCAGCCGCCCCTTCGGCACATCGGCCTGCGGCTTGCTCTCCGCCGGATAGTCGAACTGCTCGATGCGGATGCTGCCTGCCAAGCGCGTCATGTCTCCCGCCTCGATGCGGTAGTTGAAGTCGCTGAAATTCGGCAAATCGAGCACCAGCGCCTGCAAGCCGTCTCCACCGATGGCAACCATCGCGCCGATGAGCGTGCCGTCCTCCTTCACCACGCGCGCCGGATGCTTGTCGATGATACCCCACGCTGCCGTCGTGCCATCCACGCGCACGCCCGCCTTGCCCTGGAGGAGATTGTTTCGACCGAAGAGCCGGTACGCATCCTGCTGGAGCGTGGCGATGCGGGTGAGATCCACGCCTCCATCCAGCGCAGCCTTGAACTGCACCGTCGTCACCTTTGGTTGAGCTGGTCTTGCCTCTCGATTCTGCGCGTGGAGCGCGCCCGCTGCCAGCGCGCACACCGTTAGGATGATTGATCTCTTCATGTTGCCTTGTATTCCCGCCATTGTGTTCCGTCCTTCAAACGGGAACCACCCGACAAGCTTGCGTGAAAACCATGACCGATGCATGACGCCGCAAAATCAAAGATGGAATCCCGCATCTTGAATCTTGAAACCTCCGCGCCCGCGCCTACTATCCGCCGCACGCGGAACCCGGAGAGGTGGTCGAGTGGTTTATGGCTCCAGTCTTGAAAACTGGCTTAGCGAAAGCTAACGTGGGTTCGAATCCCACCCTCTCCGCCACTCAACGCACCATGCGGTGGAGATCAAAGCCCCCCCTCGACGCATGGTGTTCAGAGTCCCTCAGGCCACACCAAGCTGTCGCCTGATTGTTGATCGCCCGGCTGCTCAGGCCCTTTGCATTTCTCCCTTTTCCATTTTCAATTCCTCCATTCAATCCACTCCGCGATGAGATTGAGGAATAGAGAAGGGAGTAATGGCCGCTCAGGTTCATCTTCCAGTTTCCTCCCCGATTACCTCCTCGCCGCCAGCCTCCGCGTAGCGGAACTGCGTGAGCGTTCCGCTGCCTCCGCTCTTCGCGCAAGAACTCCGGCGGAAGGCTCCACACCATCCGCTACGCGCGTAGCGGAACCGCGTGAGCGTTCTGCGCGGCCGCTATGACCGCCCGGAAGTGCAGAACCGTGCGTCGGAGTCCACGGGGGATCTCACTACCTCCGCGCGGCCAGCACCAGTTCATTGTACTTCACGCGCACCAGTTCGATGTCGGCCAGCGTGGGAGGATCGTTGGTGAAAGGCGTGTCCATCGTGGCCACGGCGTTGGTGTTGTTGCTCGTGCCGATGATGGCGGAGGCGAGCTGCGCGCTGGTCACTTCTCCGGGCGGGCCTTGGATGCCGTCGTTGCCGCGTGGGATGCCGTAGGTGAAGTGGACGTTCGTCCCGTCAAAGCTCACGCTAACGGTGGCATCCGTTCCCGGCAGGAGAGTGTTCACCGCATCCACAATCGCCTGCGCAAAGGGCGGCCCCTGCGGGCCTGTGGCCCCCGCGCCGCACTGCGTGCCATCGTTCCCGCGCGGGATGGCAAAGGTGAAGTGCAAGG
>Ga0075163_10013539_pt1 | contig 10558 bp, 8 predicted proteins | sample JI1023141ADNA_FD_71478 | JGI IMG/M metagenome (GOLD analysis project Ga0075163, IMG submission 71478) | Wastewater effluent complex algal communities from Wisconsin, to seasonally profile nutrient transformation and Carbon sequestration -... | ecosystem: Engineered > WWTP > Effluent > Algae... | reverse complement strand
CCGTAGAGCTGTATAAACAAGAAGGTGGCGATGTTGCGTATTCGGGACTAGTGATGGCAAGTATGCGTAATCCAGGTGAAGCAGATTATATACATGAACTTGGCGGCAAAATGGTGTGGGTGGATGCCGATCCACTTACCAGGTATCAGCGTATATCTAGTGCAAATCGTGGACGCGGCGAAGAAGATAACAAAACATATGAGCAGTTTTTGTCAGAGCAAGAAGCAGAAATGAAACACAGCGGTGATTCGGCTACGCTTAGCATGGCTGATGTAAAAGACAGATGTGATATTTTTGTGACTAACGACGGCAACGACATGAAAGAATTTTATACACTAGTAAATAAGGCTCTACAACTTTAGCTATGATTACTAAAGTTGGTTTTAGCGCACGGCTAGCTGATCTAAAGCAAGCTATTGATGCTGAGCTACAAGTGCACAGTAAGCATCTACACAAGACTACCATGCGTAAGTTTACGCCATACTCTGTCGTGGTTGTTGACGCCTATGACCAAGTATTGGCAAGAGGTGGTAAGCGTATTCGTGGCGCACTGACAATTATGGGGTATGAAATGTGCGGCGGGACAAATAAAGCAATGATATTGCAGGCAGCCGCAGCTATAGAGATGACACACGCCTATATATTAGTACTAGATGACATTATGGATAAGTCTGCTATGCGACGCGGCGGTGAATCTGCACACACAATTTTGGCCAGCTACCACAAACAGCACGGCTTGTCGGGTGATGGTTACCATTTTGGAGAAGCGGTTGCTATAAACAGCGCACTTATTGGCTGCCATTACGCACAAGGGCTTGCAGCAACACTTGACGCAGACTCAAGCTACAAGCTAAAGGCAATAAAACTTCTTAATGATGCGCTTATTGTGACAGGACATGGTCAGATAAACGATATATTTAACGAAGTAGTAGATGTTGTGAATGACCAAGCAGTAGACCAGGTGCTTGAATGGAAAACGGCACATTATACATTTTTGAATCCGCTACAATTTGGTATGGCACTTGCAGGCGCTGATGATACGGTTTTGCAATCTGTGTATGAGTATTGCATGAGTGCAGGTAGGGCGTTTCAAATTACTGACGATATTTTAGGTACGTTTAGTAGTGAACTCGAGGCCGGCAAAAGTCCTATGGACGACATTCGTGAAGGTAAAAGGACTGTCTTATCAGTTAATGCGCTAAATCATGCCCAAAATGGTGATAAAAACTTTTTAATTCAAATGCTTGGGAACGAAAAACTAACTCAAGCCGAATTCATTCGCTGTAAAGAAATTTTTGTCGAGACAGGTGCGTTGGCGGCATCGCAAAAGCAAGCTGAAAAACTTGTACAAAAAGCTAAAAAGTCGCTTACAAACCATATAGACAATTTGTCAGATGAAGGCATTGAATTTTTGCACGTGCTTGCCGATAGCTTGATAGGTCGAAGTAGCTAGTAGCGACCGTTTGTTTATTTTACGTCAGTAAAGAAGCGCTTTTTTTGTCATAATACTAAAGTATGAATGTCGAAAAAAACATCTTTAAAAACGGCAGTACTACTTACTACTGGAGTAGTCGGTTTTTTCCTAAAGGTGTTCGTGATGACGTATTTAAGCTTTATTCGTTTGTTCGCGTGGTGGATGATTTTGTTGACCAAGTGCCAAGTGACATTAAGAACTTTGAATATATTGAAAAACGCTGGAAAACAGTCAAGAAGGATCTTAGTACTGGCAAGGTCGCTACAGCCCTAGACGACAGTGTGAGCGAGCGAGTACTAGCAAACATTGCGTATATTGTTCATCGTCATGGGTGCGACCCTGAATGGGTTGATGCATTTTTGCAAAGTATGCGCTGGGATGTACAAAAGCATCAGTACAGAGCATTAAAAGATACTGTTGCATATATGTATGGGTCTGCCGAAGTAATTGGCCTGTTTATGGCGCGTATCCTAAACTTACCCGAAGAAGCGCTAGAATCAGCACGTTTGCAGGGTAGGGCCATGCAATATATTAATTTTTTACGTGACATAGCAGAAGACAATGCCTTGGGCCGCTGTTATTTTTCGGCCAGCGAATACAAAAAGTACGGTTTAAAAAACTTGTCCGAAGACGAAGCGCGCGAAAAACCAAAAATGTTTACAGACTTTGTACATGCCCAGCTGCTACGTTACGCATCATGGCAAACAGAAGCAAACAATGGCTTTGTATATATACCAAAGCGCCTTCGTGTACCGCTACAGACCGCCGTGGACATGTATAATTGGACAGCACAAGAGATAAAAGAAGATCCCTTAATTGTGTTTGAAAAAAAGGTAAAGCCACGCAAGCGTCAGGTTATAAAAAGGGCAGTTAAGCGGTCTGTAAATCTTTAGCAGGCCTATTCCATAGACGTGCAATATTCTGCCGTATAGTGACAAATATAATAGCAGCACCAAGCGCAAACGCCCAATCGCCTAATCCAAGCCCTGCAGTGCCAAAATACGGCTGAAGCAGCGGCAGATATATAAGAGACATCATAAGTGTTATAGATATACCGAATGCGACGAACAGCCGCTTATTTGACCATAAGTAACTTGTTAGTAGCTTGTGCCCAGGTTTGATACGTCGCATGAAGATACTACCAAACTGGCATAGGCAGATAGTTGCGTAGGTAAGTGTAGTAGCTGCTGCGTACATAGCAGTTGTTTTGCTAAATCCGCCCGCATCAATATCATTTCGTGCAAAGAATAGTAGATAGTTAATATACCCAAACGCGCCCATAAGACTACCGCTCCAGGCTAGATCTAAAATATTACGGCGATTTAGTATGTGGTCTTTTAGGTTGCGAGGCTTTTCGTGCATCAAATCACCTTCGGCAGGGTCCCATCCAAGCGCGGCTATAGGAAAAAGTTCGGCTATAAGATCGATTGCTAAAATTTGTACCGCACCAATTGCGATTGGTATTGCAAAAACGGCCTGCCCAACAAGGCTTATAAGCACCACAAAAAGTTCGCCAGCATTACTGGTGATTGCACTTAATGCAGCCTTACGTATATTTTGAAATATGACACGCCCTGATTGAATAGCGTTAACAAGTGTATGAAAGCTATCGTCTAGTAAAACAATCTCGGCAGACTGCTTTGCGACGTCTGTGCCAGTCTTTCCCATTGCTACACCTATATCTGCACGTTTTAGTGCTGGTGCGTCGTTTATGCCGTCACCTGTCACAGCGACAACATAGCCGCCTTTCTTGGTTAGCTCTACTATACGTAGTTTATCTTCGGGGGCAACACGACTAAATATTGTCCGACCGCGCGACACAAGCGCTAGTATGTCATGGTCGCTCATAGAAGGTAGGGATTCGCCCTCTATCAGTGTTAAATCACTTGGATCTTCGGCAAGTCCTGACCGTACAGCAATGGCCCGAGCCGTAAGTGCATTATCTCCCGTTATAATACTCACTGGTATGTGCGCTTGTCGCGCAATACGCATTGCCTCCGGCACCTCTTCTCGGGGCGGATCAATCATACTCACCAGTCCCATAAAGATCATCTTTTGTTCGGTCGCAGCCAAATCAAGCGACTCTATTTTGGCATTTTTTGGTAGTTCGCGGTATGCGAATGCCAGGTTACGCATTGCTGCACTTGCCCATAGTTCGTTGCGGGCATGAATGTTTTGAATATCATGCACGGTTAGCTTACGTACATGCTCACCGTCCCATATATGTGTACAAATCTTTAAAACTTGTTCGGGCGCTCCTTTACAGAATGCAGTCAAGCTGCCATTCCAAAACCGTATAGACGACATACGCTTACGGGCGGAGTCAAACGGGTGCTCGCGTAGTTCTTTATACGTTTTTTCGATAGTATCAACAGAAATGCCAGACTTCTTAGCGAGCGTAATTAGAGCGCCCTCGGTTGGATCACCAAGGCAGTACCAGTTGGCATGTGTATCGTCCGGGGCATGGATACGTGCGTTGCTGGCAAAAAGTCCGCAAACAAAAAAGTTTTGTAGCTTTTGCAAGGCACTATCAGATAGTTTTGCATTTTTACTCGTAAGGATAGAACCGATTGCCTCATACCCAGTACCACTGACATTATAAATCGTGTCTCCAATTGCTAGTTGCTGTACAGTCATCTCATTTTTAGTGAGCGTACCTGTTTTGTCGGTTAATATGACACTTGTTGCCCCAAGGGTCTCGACAGCGCTTAGTTTTTTGACTAAGGCGCGGTCTTTTGCAAGACGTCCTGCTGCGCTTGCTAAAGCGGTATTAACTTCGGCGGGCAAGCCTTGGGGAATCATGGCACTCGCTATACCAATGGCAAAGATAAAGGCGTCGCGTAGTCCAAAGTCAGATTGCCAGGCAATTGCTGCCAGTATTGTACCTAGTACAAGAGTACCTTTAGTGATGGTTGCAGCAAGGCTTGTCATTTCTTTTTGTAACGGGCTTGGGTCCGTTTTGGTGCCGCTGCTAAGGCTAGCAATTCGTCCGAGTTCTGTATTTGCACCAGTAGCTATTACGATACAAGTCGCGTCGCCGGTCGCAACAGTAGTACCCATAAATACTAGGTTATGGCGGCTGCTTAGAGGTACAGTACTTTCTATTGCATGCTGAAACTTTCTAGCAGGGTTGCTTTCGCCAGTAAGGGCAAAATCATTAGTACTTAGTTCGGTTTCTTCAATAACACGAGCATCCGCAGGAATACTGTCGCCTTCTTCTATATATATGACATCTCCGGGTACAAGTTGTTCGCTAGGTAGTTCGCTTAATTTGCCGCCACGCTTTACCTTGGCAAGCGGCACAACAAGCTTTTCAAGGCTTTCCATGACTTTTTCGGCTTTGTATTCTTGGGTAAAGCCAATAAAGGCGTTGATAAATACGATAATTAGTAAAATAATCCCGGTACGACTGTCGTTAATAGCAAACGAAAAGATGCTACTTGCAATAAGCAGTAGTAACATAAGGTCCTTAAACTGCCTTGCAAAACGTAGTAGCAGGGAGTCTTTTTTTACTGCCTGTAGCTTGTTGGCGCCAAATTTTTCCTGACGACTTAGCGCTTCTTTTTCGCTTAAGCCGTCTATAGTGGTGTGGTATTGAGCAAGTGAATCAGCGGCACTTAATAAGTAGCTTTCTACTATGTCTGTTTTTGTTCCACCCATTATGTTTACTATTGTACTCACTTCTTGACTATTGTGCATCCCGCTTTTGTCTATAATACGAGGCGGCTGTATGCTTACAGATACATGCATCACCACGACCATCGTCACCAAGACATAGAAACTATTGCAGAAAAAGACGTTAAAAAGCTGGCAAGTATTGCAGCCATTAACGCGGGACTTATGTTGTTTGCGCTAGGAATGTCACGAGTAACAGGCATGCATGCATTTGATGCCGAAGCAGCACACGACACAAACGACACGATTGTTGCTGCGTCGCGGGCCGTAAGTGTGCATAAAAATCTCGAGCAAAAAAAGTGGTATGGCGTATTTCGTACTGTGAGCTACGCTAGCATTATTGGGTTTGGCGCATACGCGGCAGTGCGCTCTGGCGTAGATCTATTTTCGGTGGTCCCAAAGTTTAAGCGAGCACAAGATTCTGTAGGTGAACTTATTGGATCGGGCGTTGTTGCTTCGGGCAATCAGGCAGCGTATAACATAGCTCAGACTCTACAAAGTCCTTCGCTTACCAGCCATGACGCGCTCCATCATGCCCGAAACGATAGAAATACATCACTTATGCTTGCAGGAGGTATAGCGGTTGGCGCGGTCGTACCTTATGTGAGTGAGCTAACAGGAGTGGTAGCGGGTGGATACACCGTTGTGCACATGGGCAGGCACGCGATTAGTCGCTAGGTAATATTTTTTAGTCGTTCAATCTTACTGGTTGGTGGTAGCAGTTAAGGCATTTGCATTATAGCCATTAATATAGTAATATATAGCTTATGATTAAGAGTATATTTGGATTCATGTCCTATATAAGCCGCTAGAGCGGCTTGTTTGATGTGTCTGAATTAAACTCTTTCACTCTTGTATGTTCAAGCCGTTCGCTTGTAGAGCGGCTTTTTAGTACACAAAAATTACAAACTATATAACGAATAGAAAGAACTACTACAATGTACTGGAGTGAACGTTTTGGTAGTGGGGGAGGCAGTTCGAATACTGCAGTCCCACAACCCATAAAGAAAGAAACAGAAAAACTAAGCGAAACACAATCGGTCGGGGTAAGCCCAAAAATGCCAGATCAACATACTGTGCAGTCAGAAGCCTTGGGTGTCGCTAGTGTGGAGCCGCCTGTAATAGGCGTGCTACGGCTAGAAATCAAGATTGAACTTGTAACGCCTGAAACAAAGTAACAGGGTCTTTGTGGACGTCGATTATTAGACGTCCACAGCCGTGTTTTACAAGATTATAACTATAAGTAAAAAGGTAACAAAATAATGAACGAAAAAGATATAACTAATTGGGTAGATCCAGATATAGTCGCCTTTAGTGGCGAGGACGCTACTTTTGATATAGGGCTAGAAGCAGAATTTAAGCGATTTTTTGAAGTAGACTGGCTTGACACGCAGTACGATGATCTGCGAGATAATTGGGATAAGCATTTAAAAGACCCAAGCCCACACGCTAGAGTCTTGGGCAAAACAGCACTATGGGCTGTAGTTCAGCATAGAAAAATAAAGAGACAGTTAGAAGATAATCTGTAGGTTGCATTGCCATAGTGCTTTTGTTTATACAATTTTAGTTCGTTATGATGATTGCATTATGTCTAGCCCAGAACACGAACAACCACACGAGGCAGAAGTAGGGCGACCTAGCTTAGTAGCCGATTTAGATAGTTTATTTTACGCGGCGCATATGCTTACCGATAAGGTCGCTAGCCCCGAAAGTAAGTACTTCTTGCATGTAGTACATTACCCTGATCAGCAGGTAGAGGTTGTACGCGTGTATAACTGGCGAAATAAATCAATCACAAAAGTTGTAAGGCCGTCAGGCGAAGATACTGCAATTTTTATGGCCGGTAGGGTACACCCTGAACTTGTTGGTGACAAAGTACCGGATTTTATGGTTACGACCAAGTATATGAATGGGCTACCGTTTAGGTTTTCTACAAATGAAGGTGCAGATATTACGACTTCTAAGCGTCTACATATCGAGATATATAGAGAAGGACTCATAGGTCATTGGATGCAAGATAACGAAGTAACGATAGTTGACGGCGTGAATCACCATGATCAGTCTGTGCCTATTGAGCTACTCGTAAGAGATGGTATACCGTTTGACGATATCTTGGCAGATGCCGAAAACACGTTTAACGACTTATCGGGACTCTAATATACGAGTCTTTAGCGAACGGAGTATACTGTTAGTCAGATGAGTGAACCCAAAAAGCTAGCAATCATAGACGGTAAGAGTGTTTTTTATCGTGGCTACTACGCCATGCCAAATTTAAGTACCAAAGACGGCACGCCAACTGGTGGAGTATATGGCTTTGCTGCTATGGCTCTAGAACTTATTAAACGTTTAAAACCTGATTATGTGTGTGTTGCGTGGGATAAGCCCAAAACCAATATACGCAAGCGCTTAGCGATTTACCCTGACTACAAAGCAGGGCGCAAGCCAGCACCAGCAGATTTTTATGCACAGATCCCAATCTTGCACGAAGTCCTAGAGGCATTTAACTGGCCCCTGTACGAATTTGATGATTACGAAGCAGACGATATTATGTGTAGTCTTGCCAAAAAAGCCGCCGCTGAGGGCATAGAAACAATGCTTATTAGCAGCGACCTAGACATGTTGCAATGTGTTGGCCCACTAACGCATATGTACGCACTAAAAAAAGGCCTCACAAATATAGAGCGTTTTGATATTGAGGCATTTGAAGAAAAGTACGGCATTGGTGTTGAACAGTTCTTGGACCTAAAAAGTCTTAAGGGCGACGGTAGCGATAATATACCCGGCGTACCAGGCATCGGCGAAAAGGGTGCGGTTGATTTGTTAAAGCAATTTAAAACACTTGATGGCATTTATGAAAACGTCAGTCTTATTAAAGATAGTCTCGCTAAAAAATTAGTAGCAGGCAAAGATTCAGCATATATGAGTAGGGAAGTCGCACGGCTATACGACGATGCACCACAAAGTCTTGATTTGACTGAAATGGATGTTAATAAACTGGACACAGCGCGTCTAAAAGAAATATTAATACGGCTTGAGTTTAGAAGTTTGCTACGTAATTTGCCGACAGGTATGCAAAATCACGCTACGACAGAGTCGCATCACGAGGTGCAAGGGTCACTGATTAGTGGTGGACTTGTCGATTTACACGAACAACCATTGGTGTTTATAACATCAGCCGCAGATCTAAAAAAAATCACTTTAGTAGGTAATGATATTGTGCTGCACGCTCGCGCTGCAGGCAAAAGTGGTAACGACCCAAAAGTTCTAATACTTGCCGATAGCGCGACAACCTATGCAGTAGATTTGCGTAAAGTAACACCCAAAAAAGGCGATATTGTATTACCTGGGGCAGTGATTGGTCACGATGTAAAAAATAGCTTTAAGGTCCTGCTAGAACTAGGGCTGGACCTACCACGCGTCGCACACGACACACTAGTAGGTTCGTTTATTGTAAACAGTCTTGCGCGTGAACAAACACTGACAGATATCGCCTTGCGTGATTTGGGGTACGAAGGCGACTTAGAAAACCTTGACGATGATCAATTGCTACAAAAGGCAAGTGAAGTAGCGTCGGTTATTTCAGCCTTAGCAAATGTGCAGGGCGAACAAATGAGTGAAGTAACAAGTCTTATTAAACTTGCTGACACAGTCGACTGGCCGGTTATCCCGGTACTGGCACGTATGGAACGAGCGGGTATCAAAATCGATCCTGCTTTTTTTGCTAGCTTTAGCGAAAGTTTAGAAGGTAAAATCAGCGATCTTGAACAAACAATTTATGGTCATGCCGATCAAGAGTTTAATATATCTAGCCCAAGTCAGCTAAGCGAAGTACTTTTTGTAAAACTAGGTCTTTCTACATCTGTTACTAAAAAGGGCAAGGCAGGGCACTTTAGTACTGCAAGTGACGTACTAGACAAGCTAAAAGGTGTGCATCCTATCATTGATTGCATAACTAATTACCGCGAGTTTACAAAACTAAAAAGCACTTATGTAGATACACTGCCAACCATGACTGATGCACATGATCGCATACACACCACCTTTAACCTGACTATTGCTGCAACGGGGCGTTTAAGTAGTGTGGACCCTAATCTTCAAAACATACCGGTACGCACCGAACTTGGCCGCGAAATCCGTAAGGGCTTTATTGTCGAACCGGGCAATGTGTTTGTAAGCGCTGACTATAGTCAGTTTGAACTACGTATCGCTGCTGCAATGAGCAATGACGAACCAATGATAGAAGCCTTTAATAACGACCGTGATATTCACACCGAAACAGCAGCACTTATTAACGGTATACCGTCCGAGCAAGTCACTAAAGAAATGCGTTATGCTGCGAAGGCGGTAAACTTTGGTATTTTGTACGGTCAAGGTACATTTGGCCTTGCGAACGGTGCAGGTATTAGCCTAGCCGAAGCCAAAGACTTTATAGACAAATACTTTGCAGTGCGACCAAAACTTAAAGAGATGATAACGACATTCAGGAACCAAGCTGACAAGCGTGGATATGTAGAAACACTACTGGGTCGTCGACGTCCTACGCCTGACGCAAAGTCACCAAACTACATGGTGCGTGAAGGTGCTTTTAGAGCGGCAATTAATATGCCCATACAAGGGACTGCTGCCGATCTTACCAAAATGGCGATGACGGCCGTTGACCCGCTACTGCCTAATGGCGCTAAACAACTGCTGCAAATACACGACAGTATATTAGTAGAATGCCGCGAAGACGATGCCGAAAAAGTAGGACAGCTACTAAAACAAACAATGGAAAACATTTACCCCAAATTGGGCGTAAACTTACGCGTTGATGTAAGTGTGGGCAAAAACTGGGGCGAGCTGTAGGTACCTCCTTTAAAAAACATTATATGTGTAGTATCGAAGAAGCAAAGCAATACATAGAGACAAAATTTACTAGCGAAACTATTCAGTGGGTAGATAAAGGGCAGATGAACTTTATTGCTATTGTTGGTGATAAGTTTGTATTTAAGTTTCCAAAAACTCCTGAAAACTTTAAACTTTTACAAAAAGAGCACGCGATTTACGACATGTTACACGGCAAAGTGTCGCTACCCATGCCAAAATCTATTGAGCTTAATACAGAGGAACAATTTTTACAGGTTAGCTACGTTGCTGGCAAAACACCAACCGAAGCTGATGCTAGTAGTATGACCCCGCTACAAAAAAGCGACTTGGCACATAAGCTGGCAGTTTTTATAAAGGAACTAAATGCACCAGATGTAAAGAAATCCTTCGATGTTTTTGCGCTAACAGACACAAACGATTTTTATTACGTAGAAAATTGGTTAAAAAGGACTGCAGATCACTGCAAGCAGAACCAAAGTAAAATGTCGACTGAGTTTCTTGATATGTACAGTGCGTTTAGCCAGGCGCTGCCTTATGGTTTTT
>Ga0075163_10013538_pt1 | contig 10559 bp, 8 predicted proteins | sample JI1023141ADNA_FD_71478 | JGI IMG/M metagenome (GOLD analysis project Ga0075163, IMG submission 71478) | Wastewater effluent complex algal communities from Wisconsin, to seasonally profile nutrient transformation and Carbon sequestration -... | ecosystem: Engineered > WWTP > Effluent > Algae... | reverse complement strand
AACGACAGATCGGATTCGTCGACCCCGAGCGCGGCGGCCAGGAAGCCGCTGGCGCCGGGGACCGTCGCGGTCTGCAGGATCATCAGGTTCCAGAAGCCGCCTGCGCCGGTGGGCACGACCGCGCCGAAGCGCGGCTCGATCGCCGAGATCAGATTCGTATACATCCCACCCATCGACTGCCCACCGGCGGTCAGCTTCGCGGGATCGAACCTGTGAACGCCGCCCGCGGGTGCGGGGAGCGTGCAGCCGTTCAGCGTGGCGGCGGGGATCTCGAGCTCGAGGAGCGCGTCGAGGAGCAGGCGCTGCTCGATCGCGCCCTGCTGGAACGTGAACGGGAACGCGACGAGGTTGTTGAGGTTGAGGTACTCGGTCTCGGCGGCGCCGGGGAGGCGCTCCGGGTTGACCGGCATCGCGGCGGAGGCGGCGGCGATGCCGTGGCGCGCGACGACGAAGCCGGGACCCTTGCCGAGCTCGGGGACATCGTCGGAGGTCGGCGAGTAGCCGAGATCGACGACCCCCGTCGAGAGGCCACCCGAGCCGTGGAAGAACTGGAACAGCGGCCAGCCACCCGCGGGCATCGCCTGCTTCGGGAGGGTGATGGTGAGCGGCACCTCCATCGTGGCCTGGACCTGCGGCACGTCGTTGCCGTCGACGACGAACACGCCGTCGTGGTTGAACGGCTGGGTGCCGGTCTGGAACTGCGGCATCGTGATCGTGCCGGACAGGTGACAGAACCCGTCGAGCGTGTCGCCCTCGACGAGCGTCAGGTTGTCGATCGTCACCGGGTGCGTGGCGCGGACCGCCTCGCTGCGCGCGTGGAGGCGCGAGACCTCGTCACCGGTGGTGAACACCGTCGCGACGATCGCGTCGTCGATGTGCCACTCGTCGAGCGCCGGCCACAGATCGGCGTAGAGCTCGGCGGCCGCGGCACCGCGCGCGCCATCGGGAACGCCGCCGGCGCGAAGCGTCGCGAAGTCCGCCGGGGCCTCGAAGCCGGGCGCGAAGTTCTCGCGCAGCACGACGGCGTACTTCGTCGATGCCTTCAGCACCAGCCCGGGGCGCGGCGCGAGCGCGACGACGTTCGCGGAGACGTAGCGATCCGTCGTCAGCGTCCTCGCGACCAGCGGAAACCTCTGGCCGAACTCCTCGGAGGCGGGATCGATGTCGATCAGCAGCGCCGCCGGGTGGTCCGACGCGGGATCGATCACGGTGTCGAGGTCGTACGCGGGGATCGGCGCGGAGAACCGGAAGTACGCGACGGGCATCGTCGACCAGCCGCGCCGCGCGTCGATCGAGGACAGCAGGCTCTTCAAGATCGGCGTGTCGCGGGGATTCGGGAACGCCGCGACATCGGGGGCGCCGCTGGCGGCGAGCCGGAGATCCGAGGGGAACGGCAGATCCCAGTAGGTCTCTACGGTGTCGACCGGAGCAGCGAGGTCGAACAGGGCGGTGGGAGCGGGATCCGAGCCACCACAGGCGGTGGTGAGGACGACGAACAACAAGGGCCAGCGCACGGGCCGAGTATAGAGGTCGCGTCCTGACCGGGTAGCGATAACTCCTGACGGCTTCTCAACGTGGGCGAGCGCACACGCGGAACACCCGACGCTAACGCCGCTGCGACGATCGCTGGCGCTATCCCGACACGGTCGTGCGCGGCTTGCGGCGGCGCGGCGAATCGACGGCGGCCGAGCGCACGCGCGCCAGCATCGCCTCGGGCAGCTGGGCGTCATCGGCGAGGAAGCTGGCATCGGCGGCGGCGAACGCGGGGTGATCTTTTTCGGGGACCTCACCGACGATCACCAGGTGCATGCCCGCGGGATCGACGCGCAACCCGCGTGCGTACATGCAGAGCTCGAGCGCGTTCATCACGCCGCGCAGCGACGCGCGGATGAACACCAGATCCGGGCTGTCGCGGTTGAGCTTGTGCGCGGCGTCGGTGCCCTCGCTGGCGGTCTCGACCATCGCGCTCGCGTGCGCGCGGCGGGCGAGGCTCCACGCGAGGCGGGCGCGCGGCGTGTCGTCGTCGACGATCAGGATGCGGATCGACCGCGTGCCCATGCCGATCCGCTCGATGATCGTCTCGACCTCGGCGCTGACCTCGCGGGCGGATGGTGGGCGGGCGAACGGTTGCTTCGCGAGCAGCCACTCGACGAGATCCGACAGCTCGCTCGGGAGATCCGGTCGCAGATCCGCGAGCCGGGGCGGCGGCGAGTGCGCGTGGCCACGGAGCTCGACTTCCTTCGGCGCCGGCTCGCCGGTCTGGAGGTCGATCGCGAACGGCGGCGCACCGCGCGCCATCTCGATCGCGATGCAGCCGAGCCCGTAGAGATCGATCGCTTCGGCCGATGCCGGATCGGTGGCCTCGGCTTCGCCGCGCACGACCTCGGGCGCGAGGATCTGACCGAGCGGGCCGAACGCGGGGATCTGCGAGAGGGAGAGCCGCCCGAGGACCATGCGACCGTCGCGCTCGCACAGGATCGTCGAGCCGGAGATGTCGCCGATCGCGATGCCGGCCTCGTGCGCGCGCGACACCGCGTTGACCAGCACGCGCAGGCGCGTCAGGTACTGATCGGCGTTGAGCTGCGTGCCGATCACGTCGCGCAGCATCTGCCCGACGACGCGCTCGCCGACGGCATACTCGACGCCGTTGTGCATGCCCATGCCGTGGATCGCGACCGCGCACGGATCGCGCACGGCCGCGCAGCGCCGCGCCTCGAGCAGCAGCGACGGCATGCCGGGGTCGCGCCACGCGAGCTTGAGGGCGACCAGCCGGTCGATCATCATGTCGCGCGCCTCGAACACCACGCCGGAGTCGGTGCGCGCGATCTCGTCGCGGATCTGGTAGGTCGACGCGACCACCTCGCCGTTCGTCAGCGCCGGCTTCGCGGCATCGCGAAATCCGGGGGGCGGCAAGAAACCACTGATCGGCATACGGCGCCGGCCACTATGTCGCGCCCCGCGCGGCGCACGCAAGCGATCAGGATTCGAGAAGGCGCCACATGTACCAGGACGCGATCGTGCGATACGGCCGCCACGGCGCCGCGAGCTTCTGCATGCGATCGGCCTCGGGCAGCTTGCGCAGCTTGAAGTGGCGCTGCATGCCCTTGCGGATCCCGAGATCTCCGACGGGCAGGACGTCGGGACGCGCGAGGGCGAACATCAGGAACATGTCGATCGACCACGGCCCGATGCCGCGGACCGGCAGCAGCAGCGCGGCGATCTCCTCGTCGGTGGCGAGCGGGAGGCGCTTGGGCGCGAGCCGGCGCTCGACGACGTGGCGCGCGAGATCCTTGATCGAGGCGGTCTTCGCACCGGACAGCCCGGCGGCGCGCAGCGCCTCGTCGGAGGTCGCGAGGATCTTGGCCGCGCTCGGGAACTTGCTCCGCGGATAGAGCGCGAGCACGCGCGCCCAGATCGTGCGTGCGGCGGCGGTCGAGAGCTGCTGGCCGACGATCGCGCGTGCGAGCGACTGGATCGGATCCGTGGTGGGCTCGATGGTGGGCGCACCGTGGGTGTCGATCAGCGGCGCGAAGCCATCGATCGACCGGAGATGATCGAGCGCGGCGCTCCAGTCGGCCATGCCGCACGATGCCACGCGTGCGACGCGCTGGCTTGCACGCCGTTGCGGAAGCGGATTGCATCGTCCACGCGGCTCGCTCCGCCGACCAGTAGAGAGGAGATGGCCGCGCAATCAGCGACCCTTGGCGAACCAGAACGCCGTTGCAGGCAGACCCAGGATCGCTGACGCTCACGCCCTCGATCAACGGGATGCCTCGAGCGGTGGACGCGCCGGTTGTCAGAGCGACATCACGACAGCACCGATCGCGACCAGCGCGGCACCGGCGAACTCCGCGCGCACCGGCCGCTCGCCGATGCACCACGCGAGCACCGCGGCGAACAGCACCGAGGTGTTCCGCAGCGTCAGCACGAAGCCCGAGCCACCCCGCGCGAGCGCCTCCATCAAGATCAGGAACGAGCCGCCGCAGGTCAGTCCCATCAGCAGCGCGCGGGGAAACCGGGTACGAAACACCGTGACGAGCTCGCGGCGTCCGCTGCGCCCGAGCCAGATGATCCGCAACACCGCGGCGAATGCCAGCGAGGCTCCGAACACGGCCGACGCCGAGCCACCGCTCGACAGCGCGGCCTTGTACGACAGGTGATAGCCGGCGATCGACGCCGCGCACGCGCTCGCCCAGCCGACGCCGGACGACTTGCCCTCGGAGCGCTTGCTCGCCGAGTGCGCCCCGAGGCCGGCGAGCACGAGACCGAGCAGCACGATCGCGCTGCCGCTCGACGAGGTCGGCGTGATCACCTCGTCGAATAACACGACCGACATCGGCCACACCACGAGCACCGCGCCGCCGCGCGAGATCGTGTAGACCGGCCCGAGCTTGCCGCGGTCCATCGCGATCGCGAGGGTGGCGAAGTAGATCGCCTCGAACACGCCGGCGATCGCGGTGTAGCCGAGCGAAGCCCATGACTCGAACGGAAGATCGCCGAGCCCCCACCGGAGGCCGGCGATCACGCACGCGAACGCGGCGGCCACGCTGATCGCCGCGACCAGCCCGCGATCCTTGTCGGGCTCGACGCGAAGCAGCGCATTCCACCCGGCGTGGAGGAACGCGGAGAACACCACGAGCGCGACGATCACTTCGTCAGCGCGTCCTTCGCGAGCACGGTCCAGTCGCTCTTGCCGTGACCCTCGGCGATCACCGTGTCCATGCGGGCGGCGATCGCCGGCAGCACCGAGAGCGCGAGGTGCATGCGCTCGGTCTCCTCGAGCATCAGCCGCGCGTCCTTGCGCGCCATCGCGAGCTCCCAGGACGGCGAGCTCCAGTTGCCGTCGAGCATCCGCTTCGCGCGCAGCCCGATCGTGGTGCCCGGGTTGAACGCGTCGAACAGCTTGACCGCCTCTTCGGGCGCGATGCCCGTGGCCTTCGCGATCATCAACATCTCGGCGAGCCCGGTGGTCAGGAACATCAGGAAGCAGTTGCCCATCAGCTTGAACGCGGCCGCGGCGTCGACGCGCGGGCCGAGGTCGAGCAGCTTGCCGGTCATCAGCTCGAGCACGGCGCGGATCGGCTCCGTGCGCGCCGGGTCACCGGACACCAGCATCAGGCCGGTCGACTCGAGCGCGTTCTGCGGCCCCATGAACACCGGGGCGTGAACGAACGCGAGCTTGCGGTCGGTCCAGCGCGCGACGCGAGCGGCGGTGCCGTGCGCGGACGTGGTGGTGTGATCGACGATCACGACGTCGGGCGACAAGCCGGGCAGGGCGCGCTCCAGCACCTCGTCGACGGCGGCGTCGTCGGACAAGCTCAGGTGGACGCGGGCGGCGCCGCGGACAGCCTCGGCCGGGTCCTCGAACGCCTTCGCCCCGAACGCCTCGAGGGCGACGGCCTTGGCGTGGGTGCGATTCCACACCGCGACCTGCTCGCCGCGCTTGCGCAGCGCGCGCACGAAACCCGAGCCCAGCATGCCGGTACCGAAAAACGCGATCATGTCGCGCAGGGTAACTCAGCGATCGCGCTGCGCCCAGAACGTGTGCAGCGCGGGCCACAGCCGGCCGGCGGCCTTGCGCGACACCACGGCGCCGACGTGCCCGCCGCGATCGACGACGAGCTGCTTGTCGCGCGAGCTGACCAGATCGATCAACGGCTTCGCGCACGGCACGGGCACGATGTGATCGTCGCCGAACGCGAGGGCGAGCACCGGGACCGTGATGTCCCCGAGGTCGACGCGCTTGCCGAGCAGCGAGAACGTGCCGGCGACCAGCGCGTTGCCGCGGTACAGCTCCTCGATGTAGCGCGCGTAGCACTCGCCCGGGAACGACACGTTGTCGTTGCCCCACTTCTCGGTGGCGAGGAAGCCGTCGAGGAACTCGTCATCCCACGCGCGATCGAGCAGGCCGACCACCTTCGTGGCGTCGAGCGTGGGGCGCATCATCTTGAACGACGCCTGCATCAGCGGCCACGGCACGTTGCCGAACGCGTCGACGATCGAGCGGACGTCGAAGCCGGGCTGCCGCGTCCACAGCCCCATGATGCCGGCCTCGGAGAAGTCGATCGGCGTGGCGAGCGCGAGGAACGACGCGATGCCATCGGGGAACGCGGCGACATACGGCGCGGCGAGGGCCCCGCCCAGGCAGTAGCCGAGCACGTGCGCGTCGCCGGTCGGCGACTGGCGGGCGACCAGGCGCACCGCGCGACCGAGGTAGCGGCCGCCGATGTCGTCCCAGGTCAGGTAGCGATCCTCGGCGCCGGGCGTGCCCCAGTCGATGCAGTAGACCTCGTGGCCCTGCGCGACCAGCCACTCGATCAGCGAGCGACCGCTGCCGAGATCGAGCACGTACCAGCGGTTGATCAGCGACGGCACCATCAGGATCGGCCGTGCGAACTTGCGCTGCGCGGGCGAGAACCGGAGCAGCCGCCACTTGTTCTCACTCCACGCGACGGTGTGGGGCGTTTGCCCGACGGCGGGCAGCCCCTTCGGCACGCGGCGCAGCAGCGCGCTGACCGATTTTCCGACGGGGGAATCGAGCAGCGAACCGAGGAGAGCGAGCTTGGGGAGCATCACGAGTAGAGCGCCTCGAAGCGATCGCGCAGCGCTTCATACACCGCCTTGCGGCGGAGCTTGAGCGAGCTGGTCAACGTGCCGCCCTCGACGGTGAGCGGATCCTGCGAGATGAAGAACCGCTTGATCGTCTCGTGGCGCGCGAGCTCGCGGTTGATGGTCTCGACCCGCGCGGCGATCGCGTCGCGGTCGGCGTCGTCGCGCACCCACAGCGCGGCGACCAGGTACGGCCGGCCATCGCCGTAGACGACGACGCGCTCGATCACCGGATCGTCGGCGAACCTCGCCTCGATGTTCGCGGGCGGGATGTTCTTGCCGCCCGAGGACACCAGGATGTCCTTCTTGCGATCGATGATCTGGAGGAAGCCATCGGCCGTCCAGCGACCGACATCGCCGGTCTTGAACCAGCCATCCTCGGTGAACGCGCCGGCGGTGGCGCCGGGGTCTTTGTAGTAACCGGTGAACACGTTCGGGCCGCGGCACTCGATCTCGCCGTCGTCGGCGAGCCGGAGCTCGACGGAGGGCAGCACCTTGCCGACGGTGTCGAACCGAAACGCATCCGCGCGGTTGAGCGTCAGCGTCGGCGACGTCTCGGTCAGGCCGTAGCCCTCGATCACGAGCACGCCCGCCGCGTGGAGCTGCTCCTTGATCTCGACCTTGAGGCCGGCGCCGCCGGACAGACAGAACTGCAGCCGACCACCGGTGGCGCGCTCGAGCGCCTCCTTGCGCGCGGCCGCCGAGTCCGCGCCGGCGTACATCGCGCGCGCGAGCTTCTCCCAGTACGCGGGCACGCTGAAGAACACGTGCGGCGCGACCTGCGGGAGCACGTCGAACACGTCGGCGGGCGACGCGAGATAGGTCTCCCACCCGAGGAGGTTGCCGGCGCACAGCTCGCCCCAGCCGAAGATGTGGCTCATCGGCAGCCACAGCAGATCGCGCTGGCCTTCCTCGACGAGCGGCGCGTTGCAGCGCAGCCAGTCGGCGCCGTTGGAGCCGACGTTCTTGTGGGTCAGCGGCACGCCCTTCGGGTTGCCCGAGGTGCCGGACGTGTAGAGCATCTGCGCCGGCGCCTCGAGCTCGATCGCGCCGAGCCGCGCGTCGACCAGGGTGGGTGCATTGGCATCGCGCTCGCCTGCAGCGGCGAACATCGGATCGTCGAGATCGACGACCTCGATCGCGAGCTTGCTCTTGACGGTGTCGAGCCGCGCCGTCAGCTCCTTGCCGCTGACCAGCACGTGCTTGATCTCGGCGTGGCGCAGGATGTACTCGACCTGATCGGCGGTCGACGCCGGATAGATCGGCACGAACACCGCACCGGCGGTCTGGATGCCGAGCGCGGCGGCGCCCCACGCGACGCTGTTGTGCGCGAAGATCGCGACGCGATCACCCGGCTCGACGCCCCACTCGACGAGCTGCCGCGCGAACCCGCGGATCTGCTGCGCGAACTGTCCCCACGTGACGGGGCGCCAGGTGCCGGCGTCGCGGACGTGAAACCGAGCGCGATGGCGATGCGTGGGCAGGCGATCGAACACCGCGCGCGGTGCCGGTCGGATCTCGAGGAGAGGCGTGACGTCCATGACTAGGCCTTCTTGGAGCGTTCTGCGGCGAGCTGTTCCTCGAGATCGTAGATCCGGCTCTCGAGCGTGTTGAGCTTGTGGAGCGAGCGCTCCTGGTCGCGGCGCGTCGGCAGGCCGAGCGTCGACCACCACGCGGTCATCACGCGATCGGTCGCGGCCTTGGTCTTCATCGACAGCGTCAGCATCTGGCCGGCCGGCCCGAGGACCCCCGGGTTGGACATGATCTTCTCGACGTACTGCGCGGTGGCTTGCTCCCAAGCCGTGAAGCCTTGTTTCCACAGATTCCACATCACTGGCTGACTCCTAGGGCAAAGCGGCGAAGCGCCGCGGCGGTGGTGAAGTCGGGGTTCTGCTCGTCGAGCCTGCTGTCGGCGTGGGCGACCTCGCCGAAGCACTCGAACACGAAGCTGATCGAGCGCTTGGTCGCGGTGGGCCCCGTCGACGGGCGGCGCACGACCTGCGTGCGTACGCGCAGCACCGGCGAGAACCGGACGTACGGAAGGTCGAGGACGCCCTCGCCTCGGACCTCGACCGCGACCTCGTCCTGCCCGACGAACGGGAGGCCGCTGATCGTGCCGTCGATCGCGCCGGTGCCCTCGAAGGTGAGGCCATCGGCGAGCGGGAAGCGCAGCACGGCGATCGGTTGCGCGTAGGCGATCAGCGTCCTGCCGACCGGATCGGGATCCTGCGAGGCGGTGCCGTGGAGGAACAGCCCCTGGTCGTCCTGGTGGAACACGCCGTCGAGTCCGCCGCCGGCGTCGGTGATGAACGTCGCGCCGGGGAACTCGGCCGCGTACCACTGACCCGAGAGCGCGACGGGCCCGAGCGAGATCACCTGGTCGGAGGCGCGCTCCTCGGTGAGGCTCCAGGTGTCGGTGCTGGCGAGATCGATCGCGAGATCGACGCTGTTGTAGTAGGTCGCGGTGAGGCCGATCGCGATCGGGAGCTCGTCGGCGGTGATCACGCTGTCGCGGTTCGGCACGCACGCGTCGAGCTGCGACGGCTCGTCGGGCTGTGGGGTCTGGTTGACGCCGCACGCAGCCAGCAGGAGGAAGAGGGTCTTCATCAAAACACGAACGAGGCACGCGCGCGGAACACCTGCGCGGGCTTCGCCTCGAGAGTGGTGTTGTCGAACGCGGCGCCGGGCAGGAACAGCCCGTAGTTCGCCGTGATCGCGAAGCCGTCCTTGCTCGCGTAGCGCAGCTCGGGATCGAGCTCGAGGCCGAGCGCCTTCTCGCCCGAGGGCGTGGACGACGCCTTGACCGCCCACGACGCGATCAGCGCGGCGCCGAGCTCGAGGCGACCGTTGCCGACGGCGAGCAGGCCGACGCGCGCGTGCGGCCGGAGGTAGACCGCGTCGGTGACGGTGCCGATGATCTCGCGGAACAGCACCTGATCGACGTGGTAGTCGGGATGGAAGCGGAAGTTGTCGACGGTGGTGTCGCGCGGCACGTTCGCCTGCGGACCGTCGAACGCGCCCGGCATCGGCGCCGCCTGGCCGATCGTGGGGAACGCGCCGAAGCCGGGGGCATCGTCACCGCTCGCGAACCCGGTATCCAGGCCGAGCTTCGCGTTGCCGGCGAACAGCTCGCTCTGCAGCGCCGCGCCGAGCTGGCGCGAGGTGACCGGCGTGGTGATCTCGGCGCCCGGGATCAGTGACGGCTGGTCGAGGTTCGCGCGCGCGTAGACCAGCTCGCCCTCGACCCGGAACCGCGGTCCCGACAGGCGCAGCCAGCCACCGGTGAGGGTGGTCGAGAAGCCGCGCGCGACCAGATCGTCCTGGGTAAACATCTTGTCCCCGGCGGTGGGGAGGTAGCTCGCGGGGACGTCGCGCTCCTGCGTGCGACGGGTCAGGTACGCGCCGTACTCGAGGCTGGTGAGGCCGGCCGCCGAGCGGCGCTCGAGCGTGGCGGGCGAGTGGATCTTGAGGAGCGCGACGGTGGGGCCCGCGGCCTTGTCGCTCGGCTCGAGCGAGACCGTGGTGCCGCCATCGCGGGCGGGCGTGAACGGACCGCGCGAGGCGATGTCGTAGGCGACGGCGAGCAGGTGGCCGGCGAGCGGCATCACGAACGCGGCGCGGTCGCTCGCGTCGCCGTGGTCGCAGTCCTCGCAGTCGCCACCGTTCGCCGCGATGCCGAGCCCGAAGTGCGCGCCCATCCGGCCGACCGCGAGCGTGCCGAACGGGGTGAGCGCCTCGCCCCACGCGCGCTTGATCACCACGGGGCTGGGGTTCTGCCCGCCCGAGGTGGCGGGAGATCCATTGGACAGATCGGGATCACCGCCGAGCGCGACGTTGTCGAGCCAGTCGATCCGCGCCTTGACGGCGACGCCGACGCCGCGTGCGTAGAACGCGAGGTCGGTGCGCGCGCGCAGATCCATGGCGTCGACGCGCTGGCCGCCGCCGAGCGG
>Ga0075163_10013537_pt1 | contig 10559 bp, 9 predicted proteins | sample JI1023141ADNA_FD_71478 | JGI IMG/M metagenome (GOLD analysis project Ga0075163, IMG submission 71478) | Wastewater effluent complex algal communities from Wisconsin, to seasonally profile nutrient transformation and Carbon sequestration -... | ecosystem: Engineered > WWTP > Effluent > Algae... | reverse complement strand
GGACGGCATGGGCGACCTCCATCGCCTCCGCACCTCCTTGCCGCTCACGAGCATGAACACGTCTGCCTCCCACTGGTCGGTGCCCCGGTAGGGGCGGACTTGGACCTTCGTAATCATCTGTACCTCGGGGGTCGAGGCGACAGATGGGCCGCGCGCTCCTGCGCGTGGCCGGATTCGAGCACAACTTTCGCGCGGATGCAACAGCTCGCTGGTCTCGCCGCTGGCATCCGTCACCGGCACACATCGGCCGTTCGCGTGGCGGGGAACGGGCCCCGCGTCCATCCCATCGCGTCCTCCCATGTACCCACCTCCCATTCCGCATCATAGCGGTGATCACATACAAATTGGCGAACGCCCCGATAAGAGATCAGCGGCGCCTGGCTGCAGCGAGCGCGAGCAATCCTAGACCGCCAGCAATCGCGACCTTGCGCGCTGTGGTGATCGGCTGCATGTCGATCTTGCCCTGCGCGGGATCTGCGATGCCACCCGCCCATTGCGCGCCCGGGTACAGCGCTGGGTGCCGACATCGACGCGGACGAGGTTGGTGTGGCCGACGCTCGGCGCTACACGGCCATCGCTGGGCATGCACCGCCAGCCGTCGAGCGGGACTTACGGGCGCCGTCGCGCCAAAATCGTGAGGATAGCGAGGCCGCCGATCGTGGCGACCTTCAGCGTCGTTGAGACCGGCTGCATGGCGATGATGCGCTCGTTGGCGATGCCGGACCATCGGGCGCCAGGGTAGAGGGTGGCCGTCAACGTCCACGGCTCGACGAGAACAAGGAACAGGTTCTCTCGCGCCCCAGCGATCCGGGCGAGCTCACGCAAGGCGGCTGTCGGGTCTGCGACGTACTCGAGCACGCACGAGACGAACACGACGGCGGAGTCGTCGGCGATCCCGTCGATCGGCCCCTTCGTGATGTCGGCGACCTTCATCGTCTGGCACCTGGGGCAGCCCCGGAGATCGATGCAAAGGTCCCCGCACTCGTAGGCGCGCAGGAGCCGGGTGTGCGCTCCAGCGTCGGGGTCGCCGACCACGACGAGCGGGCGTCCCGTCTCCGTGGCCCGCCGGACGGCAGCCTCGAAGGCCTCCCGACGGCGACGAAATCGACGGAGCGCCGTACCACCCTCGACGATGAGAGAAGCGCCGAGGAGGAGGCGTGCGATCGTGTGTGTCTGCATGCTCATGGGATTTTGGTGGTCTCTGTCGATGGTTTGATCGGGTCCTTGGGGCGTTCGGTCAAATGTTTCGATTCGAGATCCTTCCAGTCGCTCCATTGTCCGCCGTCGATCAGGAGTCCGAACTTTTGCAAGTTTCGGAGGAAGTGCCGTGCGTTGGCATCGTCCCTCGCCTCCATCGAATTACCACCGATTTGACGGAGTACGTAGAGGGCTCCCTGCTGACCAGGGAAGATCGCCGCGTCATGAAACCATATGAGGTGTACCCAGCGGTCGTGGAACCGAAGCCGCACCAGCGTGCCGTCATGGACAAGCATGTCAGCCCGCACCCTCAAGTAGGCCAGGGCGGCCTCGTCGACGAAAACGTCGTCGCCGAGCCGAAACATGCGGCCGCTCGGTGAACCGCCGATGGGCGCCCTGCGCCGCGAGAACATCATGCCACCGACGAACCCCGCGCCGACACTGAGGGCGCTGGAGAACACGAGCCACTGGTTTGCCCTGGTTATGGCACTTCCTCCTGACGACGCCAGCGCTGGCGTCCGCGCATGTTGTCGATGAGCGCCGACCAGCGATCCGCCGACGGCTTGACCGGGACGCCCACGGCCTCGATGTCCGCGCGGCGGATCGGCCACGCATGCGGGGCGTGCTCGCCGAGGAAGAGGCCCATCGCCTCTTTGAGCCTGGCCTCGGGGACATGTGCCCGGAGGGTGTCGCGCAGGTAGCCGGTCATGGCGACCTCGTACTCGCGGGCGAGCGCCGCGACGGACTTGTCATCGTCGGCGGCGGCCAGGTGGCGCACGCGCTGGCCCATGATCACCGGGTCGACGGCCGACAGCGCGGCGTGTCGGCCCATCTCGAGGCGGCTCGCGTTGAGGGCGATCAGCGTCCCGCCGGAGATCGCCATGTAGGGCACGACCGCAGTCGACTCGCGAAACTGCCGGAGCGCGTTGCAGATCAGCACGCACGCGGTGACGCAGCCGCCGAGGGTGTGCAGCACGAGGGTGACGCGGTCGTCCCGGAGTCGCGCCATCGCGGCGAGCACGCCATCCGCGACGCTGACGTCGATGAAAGGAGCGACGATCGGGATCACGTCCGATGGGGTGCCGAGCTGGGGCGTGCGCAGGTCGGCACGGCGGATCAGGTAGCCGGCGCCGACCAACGCAGCTCCCGTAGCGACCGTGAACAGGGCGACGCGATTCATGACAGCTCCATCTGAGCGTCCGGCGTGGTCTGCTTCCCGCCAGAGGTGGCCGCCGGCTCGCCCGCAAAGCAACCGCTGCGCGTGCGGAACAGGTCCAGCAGGCGCGAGACTTCGGCGCCCAGGATCGGCAAGCTGCGAGCACCGTCGCCGTCCACGGCCTCCGTGATCAGCCGGTCGAACACGGCGAAGTGATCGCGGATGTCGCCGACGATGCTCTCCAGCCGTGCACGCGCATGCTGGCGTCGGAGCTCGTCGAGCGAGGCGCTGATACAAGTCCAGCAGAGGCGGCCGGCTTTCATCCGCGCGGATACTTGGTCGCATACGCCGCCGCAGGCGATGCAATCATCACTCCACGGCGGCGCCTTCGGCCTCGGCGGGGGCGTCGTCTCTTCTGGCGCCGATGCGGGCGTGGTCCGGGGTTTGGCATGACTGTCGTCGGGCCGGACCTCGGCCAGTACCTCGAACACCGTGGTGAACGTGGACGCGAGTTGATGGAGAGTGGTGAATAGTTCGTTGTGCGGTCTCTGCATGGTGTTCTCCTCATGCGGTCGTCGGCGTGGCGGCGTGAATGGGGACGGCCCGGGGTTTGCTCGCGGCGGCGACGACGATGGCCGTCGCGCCGACGGCACCGATCCCGGCGAGGATGTAGGGCATCCAGGGGAGGAGCTTGGCGATCCCCTTCGCCGCCTCGTTCGCGCCCTTTGCCAGCTCCCCGGCGGTCTCGGCCGCAGTTTCAACGGTGGTGAAGAGCTGCGCGAGCGGGTTGTCGCGGAGGAAGTCGATGTCCCAGGTCTGGATCGCGTGGTCCCACTTGGCGGAGAGCGGGTCGTCGGTGGGATCCTTGTCCCACATGCTGCCGTCGTTGATGACGCCTTGGCCGTCGATCAGGATCAGGATCGGTGCGCTGCCCTCGTGAAGCTCGATCGTCTTCCATGGTTCGCTGGTCCAGCGCTTCGAAATGCCACGCATCGTGGCGCCAAACTGCAGCCGCGGCTCGGACAGCGCACCGTCCCATGCGTCCGCCGCGAGCGCGCGCGCGAGGTCGGTGAGCGGCTCCCGATCCGCTGCCGGGATCAGCATGAGCGCGGCGAGCCGGGTTCGGAGGTCGCGGCGCGGGTTGTCCAGCGCGCTTGCGAGGGCGAACCGCGCGGCGGGCGGCTTGCCGTCCTCGGTGCGCAGGTGCCACTTCGGATGGAGGGCCGACAGGAGCCCCGCATCCCGGATCTGGTTACCCCAGCGGGCCTCCTTGTCGGCGTTGGCCTTGGCTACCCCATCGGGGGTCGACGACGAGTAGACGGCATTCAGGATCAGCAGCGCCTCCCACTTGCGCGCGTCCAGATCGGCGACCGAGATGGTCGAGAGCTCGTAGACCTTCTTCGCCAGCACGGCGATGTCCTTGTTGTCAGGCACGGGCGTGCTCCCCGTTCTCGATCGGCGTCAGGGGGGCGAGACGCGGCCTCGCCTCATCGTCGATGAAGCCGTCGTCGTCCTCGTCGCTCTCGGCCTCGTCCAGGACTTCGCGGACATGCTCGCGTTCGCGGCCCTCCTCCACATGGCACGTGGTCACCCTGGGAAGCTTCAAAGCGTCGGAGTTCTCAGGCGGCCTTGCGGTCCCGGTCGGCGACACGATCGGTGGTGGGACCACCGTGGGAGTGTCGGGCAAGGGCGGGACGAAGCTGGGTGGTGGGAGCGTGAAGAGTTCTTCGTGCTGCTGCGTGCAGGTGGCGGCGAGCTTGGTCACCGCCTCGCTGATGATCTCGACCGAGGCGGTGAGGTCGGAGATCTCCGTCATGGAGCGCGTATGCGCGGCGTGCTGGTTCTTCGCCTGCTCGGCCAGCAGCTCCCGGAGCTGCGCTGTGGCGCCGTCGCCGATCGCTGCCTTTCGGGCGGCCTCCAGCTCGCCGCGGTGATGCTCCAGAATCTCCTCGAGATCATGGCGGTGGGCGTCGCGTGCCTCCTCGAGCGCGTCGCGATGCTCGCGGAGGAGGGATCCGACCACCTGAGCCTCCTTCGCGGCGGCGGCGGTCGCGTGCTCGTCGAGCTGATTCTGGTGCTCGCGGAGCAGGTCGCGGATCACCTGCGTATGCCGGGCGGCCTGGGCGTCGAGTTGCTTTGCATGGCCGTCCATCACCTCGCGTAGCAAGGCGGCCTGCTGCTTCGCTGCGGCTTCGCCTTGCTGAGCCAGGCGGGCCTCGTGCTCGCGTAGCAGCGCCGCGAGACGCGCGGCGTCCTCTTCGGCGCGGCGCGAGAGGATCACATCCAGGTGGGCGAGGACCGAATCTCGCGGGGCCTCAGCGGCCGGCTGTTCGTGCGACCGATCCTCCGCGGGCGCCGCGTCCATCGCTGACGGCGGGTCCTCCTTGGGCCCCGGGTCCGAGCGCGTAGGATTCGACACCTGGTTCGCTGACTTCGCGGTTTCAGCGGGGGGTGCGGGGTGCGTTGAACTCGGCGGATTCGGGGCCGTGGGTGGTGGCGCCATATTGGCCGCCGCTCCGGTCGCCGCGGGACTTACGCCCGGCTGCGCACGTTCGGGCGAGATTCCAGAGAACACGGCGAAGAAATCCGAGGGATGGATCCCAGCCGCTGCCATGGCCTGATCGTGAAGGGCCTGCAACCGGGCAGCCTCTTCCCTGTTGATGATCGGGACGGCGTGGCCCCCCATATCGACGATCCCCATTGCCCGGAGCCCCGCGTCCGCGCCGGCTCCTGATGGTGACCTGGGCGCCGCCGGCGGGACGGCTGCAGGGTTGGTCATCGACACCGTTGCCGCATATGCGTCGGCCATGCGCATACGCCGGATCTCGCGGCGCCGCTGGAACGAACGGAGCGTCTCGCTCAGGATGCCGGCGATCTCATGGTGAGGCGAGTGATGTTCATGCATCGGGGTCTCCTATCGAGCGCGCCGGGAGCCGCGCAGGCCGAGGACCGAGCGCTCGGCGACAATGGTGTACGTACCTGGGTTGATGATGAGCAGCGGGGCCCGCGGCGTCGCGTGCAGCGAGTAGCTCGGCGGCTCGCCCGCGCGGCGCCTGGTGATCTGCAGGCAGCCGCGCACGAGGATGAACGCCAGGCCGTCGCCGGGTTCGACCACCTCGACCACATACTCGCCGCGCGCCATGACGAGGGCGGCGAGCTGCATCGTGCGGGTATATGCGAGGCTAATTTCCATGGTGGTCCTTTCCAGCCAGCGAACGCCGCAGCGAGTGCTGCAAGCCGAACGCGTAGCCGATGGTGAAGCCGGCCAGCATCGCGGAGGCCCCGATCGCCGCGAGCAGAACGCGCGGGCGTGCAGTCATGGCGACACCTCCCGCGAACGCCGCCGCCAACGCAGCGTAACTGCGACGGCGGCGGTCAGGCTCGCCACGACGAACCCGGCGACGACGCCGCCGACGATCCGCATCGGTGCAATGGCGTCGCTCGGCCTCGTCTGCCCCGGCTCCTCCTCCTCGACCACCTTGAGCGCGCTCTGGATCGCGTCCTCGGTCGCGGGGCCCCACTTGCCATCCGCGGTGACGCCGAGCGCCGCCTGGGCCTTCTTGAGGACCTCGGCCTGGTCCGCGCCCCACGCCGCACCGACGTCGCCGTTGTAGTGGCCGAGGTCTTTGAGCGCCTGGAGGCGCTGACGCGTCTGCAGCAGCGACACCGAGTCACCGACCATGCGCTCGATGTAGTTCGCGGGATTGAGGAGGCCCTCCGGGGGTGGGTCGTCCCTCCACCACCGCGAGTTCGCGGTGCGGCCGGGTGTGGCCGCGTAGGTTTCGAAGTGCAGCATGCCGTAGCTGCCGACGATGCGGCCGAGCTCGCCGCCCTTCTTCACCTTGTCTCCGGTCTTGCGGCCCCACTCCTTGTGCGAGCCGGCGATGATGCCGCCGAGCACGAGGAAGAGGCCCGAGTCGGTGACGAAAAAGATCGCCCGCGTGCCCTCGGTCCAGCCCTTGTCGAGCGCGGCGATCGTGCCGTCCTCGGGCGCGACGACCAGCGCTTTGTCCGGCGCGCCCGTGAGGTCGACGCCCGCGTGCCAGCGCTCGCACTTGTCTGCGGCGCAGCTTGAAGGCCGACCTCCGCCGAGGCTCCACGTCGCGAACTTCGGCGTCACCGTCGGCATCGGCCACAGCGGGTCCGGGCCGCCCTCGGCCATCGGCACTTTCTCCCAGTCGGCGTAGCGGGCCATGGTCAGGTCTCCTCCAGAGCGGCCGCGTCGGCCGCGTCGATGGGCAACTTGGCGGGGATGAAATTCTGCTGCCCGGCGGCGCAGTCTTCGGTGATGTGCGCGGCGGCGGTGGCGATCCGCCGCATCGCCGCGTGGATCCGTTCGGCCGCGACGGCGGTCTTGCCGGCGACGAGCATGCGGCGAGCCGCGTCGTGGTAGCGCTTGGCCTGCTCGAACGCCCGCAGCGCCGCGGCCTGCTCCTTGCCCTGACAACGGTATGTGTCGATCAGCGCGCCGGCCAGGAGCAGGAGCTGGCGGACATCGGCGAGGAGGCGGGGCGCATCGCGGAGCGTGTGCTCGAGCGCTGCGATCTGGTCGTGCAGGTCATTGATCCAAACCTCCGTCCGTTGACCGATGAAGTAGTAGACCTCGGCACCGGAGCGCAGCTCCCCAGCGGGCGCCTCGATCGCGCACAGGTCACCCTTGCAGGTCCCTGTTTTGATCGCTACTCGCCGGAGGCGGTAGCGGGTGCCCCGACCCGCCTCGCGGACAAGTACGAAGCGCTCGTCGTCCGCCCTGAAGAACGCGTCTGGCGGCGCGGCCAGGCCGCCTTCACGACGTTTGATTTTGGAGAGCGGGACCTTCTTGTCGAGCGCGCCCCAGAGCCGATCGAGGATCTGCTCCACCGAGGCGAAGGCGAGGACGTCGGGGTCTTGCAGCACCTCGGCAGCGGACGAAAGGCCCGCATCGTCGAGACGCTCCGCGAGCGCCTCCGGACTCGTCGTGACCGGCTCCGCGAGGTCTTTGAGGGCGACCGCCAGGGCGTGGAGCGGGTCCTTGCGCGACGTGTCGAGGGCGCCGCGCAGATCCATACCGTACTTGTGACTCCCCATGCGTTCGATCGTGTCGATGAGCGGCTGCAGTGAACTCGCAGCATCCAGGACGGTCGCGTCGTCGTCGGCCGCGTCCGCAAGTTCCGCGTCGGCGAGCGCCCGCTCCAGGCGATCGAGGATCGCCTGCTGCTGCCCCGGACGCACGCTGCCCAGCCACCGCACGTCCGAGACTTGACCCCGGGCGACGTCGATCGACGCGATCACGTCGTCCGAGCCCTCGCGGGTGACGACGAAGACGAACCGGTGCTCGCCGGGACGCGCCTCCAGGCGGAGACGAAACCCGGGCGCCGTGTTGAACTGATCCACGACGTGCTGATTGAACGACGCCGGCATCACCGGGATCGTCGGCGCCGCGGCTGGGGCCTTTGGATCCGGGCACTCTTCCGCCACCTCGGCCACCACCTCGCGCGGCTCCTCGGCGGCCTCGGGTTCCCCCTTCAGCAGCCCACGCGGTAGCTTCCGCTGCCACCAGAGATCGGCGACCTGACGGAGCGCCGTGTACTTCAGCGTACTCGTCGGCGCGAGTTTTAAGAATTGGCGCCACCCAGCGAGCGTCGGCGCGAGCAGGTCGCCGCGGAGCGCCGCGCCGGACGCGAGGATCAGCTTGCCGTCCTGCAGAGCGGGGTACTCCGGGCCTTCGTCCTCGTCACCCTGTGCCAGCGGAGAAACGCCGCGGAGACCGGCGCGCACGAGGCCCTCGCGGACCTTGCGATCGACCTCGGGCCACCAGCGCGAAAGCCACGCGTCGCTCGCTCCTCGCCAGCCCAGGTCCGCGAAGGTCGCGCCCTGCACAAGTACGCGCGTGATGTGATCGGAGAGTACGTCCCCGAGGTTCGCTTCCTCCTCGCCAGGCCAGCGTCCGCCCGCCTCAAGATCCGCAGGCTGGATCCCCAGGATCCGCACCGCCTCGGGATCGAGGAGCGTCCAGGTCGGCGAGCCGAGGTCGCGCTTGCCGATCCGCCGACCCTCGCCTGTCTCGAGGATCCGTCCGAACTCGAGGTATGTCGTGTGTGGCTTGGTCGCTTCACGGGTGAGGCCGACGCGCAGCCCCTCGAACACCGGGGCATACTCGATGGACGGCACCATGTACTCGACCTCGCGCGCCTGCGCGGTCCACCGAGCCCATGGCCATGCGTCGATGTCGACGCGCTGTAAGTCCTTCAGGCGATCCTCACCCTCGGCGCGCAGGCGGGCCGCTTGCTCGGCGTCTGCTTCGTCGCGGGCGTCGCGGAACCTCGCGCTCGCCTGGACGAGCAGGCCGCTCGCATGGCGTGCGATGGTACGGCGGGCCTCGGCGCGGAGGCCCTCGCGGCGGGCGTCGATCGCCCGCTGGGTCGCCTTCGGGTCGCGGGAGATCATTAATAGAATCTCCTCGTCCGACAGACTCTTCTGGGCGCCGGGGTTGCTGGTGTCGCGGGTCTGGCTCTCGAGGAGAGCGCTGAGCCACGCGCGCTTCCCCTGGATGAGCTGATAGCGGTACCAGTCCATCGAGCGGTCCGACATGTAATAAAAGATCTGCACGATGGCGTTCTCGTTGCCCTGGCGGACGCCGCGGCCGTTGCGTTGCTCGAGGTCGGACGAGGTCCACGGTAGATCGAGGTGGTGGATCGCGCAGGTGCGATCCTGGAGATCGAGGCCCTCGTTGGCGACCGAGTTCGCTATGATCACGTCGTAAGTCGCCGGGATGCGCCGGACCGTGCCGGAGCTGCAGGCGCCCGGTGTCGGTGGTTCGGCGACACGGCCGTTAAACAGGTTGGCGATGCGGTTGCGGTCGGCGGGCTTCGCCGCTGGCGAGTTGACGATGGCGATGCGCTCGCGCGGGATGCCCTTCGCCACGAGGACCTCGCGCAGCCACTGGTGCACCGCGGTTGGCTCGCAGAAGACGATATGTCCGCAGTTAGGGCTAGCGGCGATCCGCTCGGCGCAGGCGAGCAGCTTCGGCGCGGCGTAGTTCTCGGGGTGGACCGCCGTCAGTGCGTCCTTGTACTCGATGCCGTGGCCGAGCTTCGGATGGATGGCGATCATCGACAGCCTCATCAAGATCCCCAGGATCGTGTTCGAGCTGCCGCCGCGGGTCGTCATGCGCTGGAGCGACTCCTCGATCTTGCGGACGAGCTCGGCATACTGGTCCTCCTGGTCGTCGTTCATCGGTACGACGATCTGCTCGCTGCGCGGCTCCGGGACGTTGAGCCCGGCGTCCTTCGGGCTGACGAACTCGCCGTTGGACTGGACGATGAGCCGCAGGTCGTCGAGATTTTTAAAGCCGTCGACCACGGAACGCTTGGCGATTTTCAGAGTGACGTCGATGATCTCCCGGCTCTCGATCTGCAGGAAGCGGTCGATGAACTGCTCAGGGTCCATGAGCCCGCGCCGCGAGAAGGCGTGCGGGTCCATGAGCTGGATCAGATTATAAAACTCGAGCGGCGAGTTCTTGGCCGGGGTCGCGGTCAGCAGTACGACGCCGGGACCCTTGTTGAGGCGGCGGACGGCGGCGGCACGGAAGTCGAGCTGCCACGCCCGCTTGCTACCATCGCCCGGGTTGCCCATGAATTTGGGGACCCCGTGCTCGCGCGGCTCGGGCTTGTAGCTGTTTTTAAAGGCGGTCGCCTCATCGACGATGAGCAGGTCGATGCCGATGTCATCCCAGGCGATGCCGGGATCGAACTTGCGGTCCTCGGGCAGCTCGAGGTTCTCCTCGACCCACGCGCGCACACCGTGTTTGAGGATTGCCCGGTCGCGCTCGGTGAGGTTGTCGGACTTCTTCCCGCGGGCGTTGCGCTGGCGCAGTTTGATCTGGCGCTGGATGCCTTCGATCTGGCCGACGTACTCGAGCAGCGTTTCCTCGTTGAGCTTGGTCCGGCCGAGCGCGTCGTAGCTGAGGATCACGACGTCGCAGAGGCCGGCCTGCAGGGTGGTCCACTTCTCGGCGCGCTCCTCGGGGGTGTCGGTCTCGGAGGTGATGACGTTCTTACGGGCGCCGCGGCTGATCCGCTTGCGGTTGCTTCCGATCACCGTGACGCGGTAGTCGGGCAGCACGCACATGAAATTGTCGTACCACTGCCACACGAGCGAGCTCGGGACGAGGACGACCGGACGGCGCGCGCGGCCCTCCTGACGCATGAGCGCGATGAACCCCATC
>Ga0075163_10013535_pt1 | contig 10561 bp, 16 predicted proteins | sample JI1023141ADNA_FD_71478 | JGI IMG/M metagenome (GOLD analysis project Ga0075163, IMG submission 71478) | Wastewater effluent complex algal communities from Wisconsin, to seasonally profile nutrient transformation and Carbon sequestration -... | ecosystem: Engineered > WWTP > Effluent > Algae... | reverse complement strand
TATGGATATATCCAAAATGTTTTATGAATTTTGGAAGATTCATGCAGATAAATTAAAAGGTCTAGATTCTAGGCTAAATAATATTTCATATATGGTAAGAAATTAAATATGGATAAGGATAATAAAAGACTTTTGGATTCCGTTAAAAATTCTTTGAAAAAGAAATGGCGGTGCAGAAGTTTTTGTTGATGCCAACTCCGTTGTTGTTGAGTCAATCACTACTGGTTCTCCAATGATTGATGACCTTATAACTGGTGATGGTTATCCAGAAGGTAGATGGATTGAGCTCTATGGGGCTGAAAGTTCTGGTAAAACTACAACTGGTGTTATTATGTTGTCTAAAGCACAACAAAAATATCCAGAAAAGATGGTTGCAGTAATTGACATGGAGCATGCTTTTGCGCCCAAATATGCAGCGCAATTTGGACTGGACTTAGCTGATGATAAGTTTTTGATGTGTCAGCCAAACTCTGGCGAAGAGGCTCTTGAAATTACAAGAGAACTTGCTGGCTCAGGTCTATTTAGCGCTATTTTATTTGACTCAGTTGGCGCCATTGTGACCCAAAAACAATTGTCTAATGGCATTGATGACGAAACAATGGGTGCTGTTGCTCGATTATTGAGCAAGTCTGCAAGTCAAATTAATATTGCATCTGAAAACACTAAGACGACAATTATTTGGATCAACCAAGTAAGGTCAAAAATTGTGATAGAAAATAAAATATGTTATAATATTCCTATAGCTTAATATAGGAGATTTATAATGGCTAAAAAGCAAGAATTTTCAGAAAATGAAATTACTTATATATTAAATAATGTGCATCTTGGTGCTTCAGAATTATCAAGACAACTTGATAAAAATAGGCCCAGAATTGCAAAAATTATTAAACAAAATTTAGGATTAAATAGATTAAGTTATAGACCAGAGCTTATTAAACACGATGAATTGAAATTCATTTTAGATAATAAAGATATTTTAACTTCTCAAGAAATTGGAAATCGCATTGGTCGTAGTCATTCATTTGTGTTACGCAGAATACATAAGTATTGTCAAAATCATTCCAAATCTGTTGGGTATGCCAGTAAGCTTACCAAAGATGACTTGGATTTTATAGAACAAAATTATAATTCTTATTCAAATGATGAACTTTGTGCAATGTTTAACTTACATGTTAATACTTTGATTTATTGGAAAAATAAATTAAATATTCCTAAATATTCTGGTAAGCGTACTTCGATAGAAAATATTATTTCAAATTCTTTAAAATCATTAGGATATGACTTTGAAGAGCAGGTAACATTTTCAAAATGGAGGGCCGACTTCTACATTGAGTCCATTGGCGTAATTGTTGAGACTTATGGAGATTATTGGCATGCTAATCCTAAAATATATAATACTGAAAATTCTAACAATATACAAATTTATAATTTCAATAGAGATCAAATCAAATGTCAGTATTTGAAATCTATTGGTTGCAAGTTATGTATATTGTGGGAAACCGATATTAAACAAAATATTGGTTCTATAGATGCTTATTTAGCTTCTCATATTGCCCGTTGTCACCTTGAGTAGTAATACTCATGTAAAAGCTATCTAATTGCTGGAAACTCCTTAGAGCTAAATCTACCAAAGTGTAATAATGATTTAGATTGGACAATCAGCAGCCAAGCCCTTTTGGGAAGGTTCAACGACTAGTCGCAAGACGTAGGCTCAAGTGAGTCGAAATGGTAGCCCGCTAACAAATTATGTTGAGCGTGAAGATATAGTCTAAACTATATAGAGATATATAGCAGTATGTATTTGGTTTCAATACATGCGATATGCAATTAACGACTGCATATGAATGCCCGTTGGATGGGCAATCCAGAAACCACTAGTGGTGGTAACACTATGAAGTTTTTCTATAGTGTTAGAATCAGAGTTTCTAAGGTTGATACTATATTGCATCCAAAAACCAAAGATCCGATTGGTGTAGAGGTTCGCTATCAGTCTATTAAAAATAAAGTTGGTATTCCTTATCGTGAGATAACTACATCTATTTTCTTTGGCAAGGGTTTTGATGAATATAGAGAAACAATTGAGGTTGCAATTAAGCGTGGTGTTTTAGTCTCTTCTGGAGCATGGACATACTTTGCAAAGGGTCAGACAAATGAAATGAAGTGGAATGGCAAAGTCAACACCATCTCTTGGTATAGAGAGCCAGAAAATCAAGAAGCCTTCAAAGAGCTTCAAGCCTTAGTAAAGTCTGCAACTCTTCTTGTTGAAATTGACTCTATTGAGCCAGTTGACGAGAATTCTGATGACTGATGAATTTAAAGCTCAGGCTGCAAAACGAAAGTCTCAAAAACTTGCATATCGCAACCCTATGCCACTTGATGATGCTTTGACTAATACTGCCAAGCTGGACCATCATATTGTTGAGCAGCCAATCTCTTTGCATACTGAACTTGTTCCAAAAACCTGTTGGCTGTCAAATGTTAGAGACCACCTAACAGCTAAGGAGTGGTCGGAGGTCAAAGATTGGTGCTATAGGCGTGCTAAATACCGATGTGAGATATGTGGTGAGACTGGAATAGGTCAGCGTAGTCGCAAATGGAATGTTGAAGCACATGAGGTTTGGCATTATGACCATGAATCATTGGCTCAAACATTGACTGGACTAATTGCTTTGTGTCCAGCGTGTCATGAATGTAAGCACTATGGTAGAGCTCTTGCTGTTGGCATTGATGCAAAGGTGCGATATAGACTTAAGACCATTAATAAATGGACATGGGCTGAAGTGTATAAGCATTGTGAAGAATCTGTTGCTGAGTATGTTAGCAGGTCTATGCACAATTGGACATTGAACTTAGACTATCTAACGCATGAGTTTGGATTAAATGTTGAGATACATAGAGTCCCAATTACTCTAGAAGATGAAGTGATTCATACTTTAAAAAATATGCCATGGAAAAATGATTTGTGAACAATGAATTACACTTTTCTAGCGCTAGCGACCTCTGGTCCACTCCTCAGCATTTATTCGATTCTTTGAATGGTATTTTTAATTTCACACTAGATGTTTGTGCCAGTTCGGAAAATACAAAGTGTGCGTCTTATTATACTGAAGAACAGGATGGATTGGCTCAGGAGTGGACTGGTGTATGTTGGATGAATCCTCCATATGGTAGAACCATTGGACAATGGATGGATAAAGCTTTGTCTTCGTCCATTAATAATAATGCTACTGTAGTTTGCCTTGTACCAGCTAGAACTGATACAAAATGGTGGACTCAGTATGCTACTCATGGTGAAATATATTTTATTGTAGGAAGACTTAAATTTGGCAATCAGCCAAATGCTGCTCCATTTCCTTCTGCAATTGTTGTATTTCGACCTAAGATTGAAAATATAATTAAGTGTTATAAATTATGAGTCATTTTACAGACGTAAAACATTTTATGTCTACTTTTGGTCAGGCTACTCCAGTCCAACCTACTATTCCAGCTGTTGACATTATTAAGCTAAGATTAAGATTAATCATTGAAGAGTTTGAAGAGCTATTTGATGCCGTTACTATTACTGGATATAACGAACATCATGTTCTTGATGTTGCAAAAGCATCTTTTTTAACTCTTAACAGTTGCATTAAAGCATTGGAGCCTGAAGATTTTGATGTCGATATGATTGAATCTGCAGATGCATTTACCGATTTGGACTATGTTGTTCAAGGTGGTGGTATTGCTTTTGGTATTAATCTAGACGAATGTTTTGAAGAGGTGCACTCATCTAATATGAGTAAGCTTGACAAGGATGGTAAGCCAATTAGAAATGCAGAAGGTAAGGTTCAGAAGTCTGAACTATATAGAGCGCCAGATTTAAAACTAGTGCTTATGAAGCAGGGATATGTTCCTTATGTCGAAACAACTTGATTTATTTGGCGACTATCTCGTAGAAGATATGTACGATGAGCTTTTGGAAGATGTTGCCACTGAAGACTTATTGGATAAATTACCAAGCAATTCTATTACTTGGTTTGCAAACTTGGGTGAAGAAATTGTTGGATTTAGTTCTGATGAAATGTATTCTCCTCAACAATATATGTTTGAGCTAATAAAGCTAATGCATTTTAATAAAGATATGAAAATTTATGAAGCTTTGGACGCTATGCGCGCCACTACTTATTTCATTACCCCAGAAGAAGAGTTAATTAATGTCAATTAAAAGAATTGTAGATACTGTATCAGTATCTCATGGACTTACAAAAGTAAAAACCAGACGCATTTTAGATCAAGTTCTTAGCTTGATTATAACAGATGCTAAAGATAAAGTTGTTAGATTGCCTCATTTTGGTACATTTAAAACAATTGAGCGACAAGCTCGCGTTTGTCGTAATGTGCATACTGGTGCACCTATTCAAGTGCCTGCTAAGAAGATTCTTAAATTTAAACCAAGTAAGTCTACGGAAATTATTAATGTCTGATATTTATGAAGTAAAGATTGGCACATCTAATGATGAGCAAAATACTTTTTGTATTTCAACAGATCTTTCGTATGATAAAATTATTTCTGCTTTTCAATGTGCTTATTCTTTTGGCTTTGGAAACTTTAGTCAATATTCTTCTATAGCTGCATTAACATTAAGTCTTTTGCATAGTTGCAATTTGTTGTATGAATTAATTAGACTTGAAAAAATCTATATTCCAGACAAGACATTTGCAGATTTTGCTGAATATAAATTATGGGTTGAATCAATTGTCGATGTATTTGACAATGTATCTGTGTATTACTCTGATGTTTATGGTTTTATGTATACATGTTTATCATTATTTAGACAATGGTATCCTAATAATGATTTTGAATATATTAACATTTCTGCATATATTGATGTGAGTACGCTATGAATAAAATTCAATACTTATTTCAACTTTTACAAGAAGAGGCATCAGAAATTATTCAGGCCTCTTCTAAGTGTAACCGATTTGGTTGCAATAGTATTAATCAGTCTTCCAATATTCGAATGACCAATTTTGAACATGTTGTTGTTGAGTTAAATGATCTTTTTGCAATAGTTCAAATGTTAAAAGATGTAGGATTTGACTTGACTGCTTTTGGAAACAAAGAGGCTATAGATGCTAAAATTGCAAAAGTTACACACTATATGCAGGATTCAATTAATGAGGGTTTATTAGATGCTTGATTATTGTTTAATTGCTGATGAGCCGCCAGCAAAAATTTCTTTTAGTGTTCCTGTCGAACAGATGCAACTTCATGCAATTGCTGTTCAGAAGCCTGTTGGATGGTGGATATTTCCTGGTGGTTCTGCTGCTGGCAAAAATATGCTGGCTTGCTATGAAGCTCCAGAACAACATATTATTGACAATATGCTGTCAATGCTAGGATTTAAATATGAGCGATCTGAATGATGATATTTTAGAATCTGATATTGGCATGTATACCAACTTGCATGGTCATTCTATTTATTCTGTCCTTGATGGATTTAGCAAAGTAGAAGACTATGTATTGCGTTGCAAAGCCATGGGCATGAAAGGTGTATGTCTTACTGATCATGGTAATGTATTTTGTCATTATGATTTATGGAATACATGTAAGAAGCATGGCATGAAGCCAATCTTTGCCAATGAAATGTATATTGCTCCTAGTAGTGGTCTTGTAAAAGAGAAGATTGAGGGTGAAAAGCCCGCAATGCATATTATTTTGATTGCTTATAACGATATTGGCTATAAGAATTTGATTAAGTTGACTAGTGATAGTTGGACTAAGTTCAAATACTATAAGGCTCGTACTGACATTGAGCAACTTGCCAAGTATTCTGAGGGATTGATTTGTACTAGCGCCTGTCTGGGCGGTGTTATTAATCAAAAATTCATGTCTGGCAGATTGGAAGAAGCTGAAGATTGGGCTAAAAAGTTTAAGTCTATCTTTGGTGCCAATTATTATTTGGAGCTTATCTATACTGGTATGGATAAAGAGCAGATTCCTGCTAATAATTTTTTAAAAGAATTGTCTGTTAAATTGGATATTCCTTTGATTATTACTGTTGACTCTCATTATACTTACAAGCATGAAAGTGAGTTCCATAGAGCGTTGGTATCAATCAATACTGGTTCTTCTTTTAAGAAGAAACGTGAAGTTAAAGATGGCGAACTCACCGACAACAATAAGGATACAGATGAAAGCTCAATGTTTTACACAAAGGAGCATTATTATCTTAAACCATATCATGTATTAGCTGAACACTTCAATGACTCGTACGATGCGGAAGCATTTGCAAACACTAATAAGATTGCAGAAATGTGTAATGTTAATTATGTTATTGGAAAAACAATCTATCCTCAGCCATCTCAAAATGCAGTTCACGATTTACGCATTAAGGGTCTAACCTTTATTGATGAATATGCATTGCAAAATAATTTTGACAATGAAAAAAAACAAGAATATATAGATAGACTTGAGTATGAATTAGATATCATTGATAAGATGGATTTTGGCAACTATTTCTTGGTTGTTGAAGATTACGTTAATTATGCCAGAAGCATTGGTATTCTTACTGGTCCAGGCAGAGGTAGTGCCGCTGGTTCATTGGTTACATTCTCTTTGGGGATTACTAAGGTTGACCCAATTGAATATGGCTTATTGTTTAGCAGGATGTTGAATCCTGGTCGTGCCAAGTTACCATTAGTTGAATTGCCAGGCTACCCACTTAACAAATATAAGGATAAACGTCTTGATAACGTATCGCCCAATTAAAGATGAAGAGTATTTAAGGTTTTTTAATCCTGCTTATCAAAATTCATTTTTTTATAACAATATGCCAGATGATATTATCATTCAAGATTTTCAAGATGTACAAAAAGCATTTGATGCTTTTGCAGTCTTTGTGGTATCTAAGGATGATAAAGACATTGGTTGTTTTATGTTGACATACAATGATTCAAGGAATATAAGTTCTCTGTACTCTTTTGTGCATCCGCATTCTTGTAAGCTTGGTCTTATTGCTATTACTACATTAGCCATGATGGTATTGCTACATACAGCCAATAACACTTTAAGAGATTTTTATTTTGAAACTTCGCAAAGTGTAATAGTAAATGTGTGGAAAAGAGTTTGGCCTTCTTTGGAAATCTTGCAGATTAATCCAATGTCTTTTATGGCCACTTGTAACCATATTTCTGTCGATGATGAGTATTTGTCAAAATTAGCCATGCATTATCCAGATTATTGTTTGGATGTTGTCACCAATGTATAAAAATCTTCGTGAAGTTGTTACCCAGTATGCTGGTCATCCTTGGTTTATTGAAAATCATAACAATATTATGTTTGAGCTTAATCATTTAGAGCTTCATTTTTTAGATGATTATTTATTTAATCTTTATCTTGATGAAGTTTCTATTGATGAAAATCCTAATAATTCTAATATTGCATATTTAATTGGTGTTACTTCTAAAGAGCCTGTCTCTAGAATTAAGACAGTTGGTGGTGGCTTTCCCGATGTGGATTGTGACTTTGAACAATCTAGGCGCGATGATGTATTTGCTTATCTATCTAATAAGTATGGTGAAGGGTTTGCTCATATTGGAACTTTTGGCTTTGCTAAGGCCAAAAATATATTTAAAGATGTTTGTCGTATTCAAGATGTTTCTTTTCAAGACTCTAATGAATGGACAAAGCTGTTTCCAGATAATTCTGAGTCAATTAAGGTTGCATTAGAAGAATCCAATGATCTTAAAAATAAATATGATGCAGAGCCAGACTTCAAAGAGATAGTTGACTATGCAAGTAAAATGGAAGGTTGTATTAAGAGTGTTGGTGGACATCCATGTGGTGTTATTTTAGCTGATACTCCTATTACGGATTATGTTGCGTTGTTTGAATCCAAAGGCATGCATATTGCCCAAGTGGATGGCAGCACAACTGAAACCATAGGTCTTGTAAAATATGATATCTTGGGTCTTAAAACCTTAGATGTTATTAACTTGTCCTTTAATCTTGTCAGACAAAGACATCCCGATTTTCAATATACTTATCCTTATGATATTCCTGTTGATAATAGTAATACTTATGATTTGCTATGCACAAGTAATCTTTTAGGCTGTTTTCAGATTGAAGGTGATGCTATTTCTGCATTTACCACAAAATGTAAACCAAGAACCATTGATGATATTAGTGCTATTATTTCTTTGTATCGCCCTGGCCCTATTGGTATTCCTGGTTGCCTAGAATCATATATTGCTCGTTCTCATGGACTAGAAGAGCATCAATTTAGTTTGCCTCAGTTCAACTATATATTTAAAGACTCTAAAGGCTTATGTATATATCAAGAACAAATTATGAGACTAACTGAAGATATGTGCGGCTTCAACACTATTGAATCTATGGCTTTTATTAAAACAATTGCCAAAAAAGATAGAGAAAAGCTGCTAAAACTTAAGGATAGCTTTGTTGATGGTGCTGTTCGTAATGGTCAGGATAAAGATACTGTTACTAAGTTATTTGATGACTTAGAAGAATTTGCTAGGTATCGGATTCAATAAAAGTCACGCTATATCTTACTCTTTGTTAACTTATTACACAGCGTATTTTAAAGCCAATTATCCAAGTGAGTTCTTTGCCGCTTGTATTACATATGAATCTGATGCTACGCAAAAGTCATTGTACATAGAGGATGCCAGAAAGAACGGTGTAAATGTTTTGCCACCAGATGTGAATCAATCTACTGGTTGTTTTAATATTGCCTCTGATGGCTCTATTCTGTTTGGCTTTAATGGCATTAAGGGCCTTGGTGACAAGGTTATTGCTAAGATTGAAAGTCTTAGACCATACACATCGTTTGGTGACTTTCTTATTAAGGCTAGACTAAATGGCATTACCAAGGCTCATATTGAAAGCCTTATACATTCTGGTGCAATGGATAGCTTTGGTTATAAGCGCTCTTGTATGGTTAGATCTTTTGAAAAATATAGCTCTGACCTAATAACAAATCCTAAGACTCCCCCTGCTATAGATTTAATTAAGCAACATATTGCTATTCAAGATGAATACTTTACTGATGAAGATTATCCTGAATTTACATTGCTATCTATTTTAGAGCAAGAAAATAAACTATTGGGCATCTATGTGTCTGGTAATCCTTTTGAAATTGTTAAAGGCTTAACAATGGAGCGCTACGTTGATTCAGAATCATTTGTTAAGAGCATAGATGCCCATGGCTATAGTGCGTTTGTATTATGTCAGCTTAAGGCTGTAAAACAGCATAAAACTAAGACTGGTAATGCAATGGCATTTGTTGACGCAATGGACCATATGGGCAATACGTTTAGCTGTGTTATGTTTAGCGGATATAGCAACGTTAAAGATATTCTTATTGATAATAAATTTGTTCTTCTCTATCTCGTTGGTAAAAATGGCGCAAGGGGTGTAACTCTTAATATACAGTCTGTAATAGACCTAACAAATGCGCTTGAGAATAGCAGTTATACAAAGGAGTCTAATGATATTAAGATTTTGAATCTTAACTTCAATGATGCTCCAGGTACTGTGCAAATTCGATCGCTACAAAATAAAATTTCTGCTTTAACATCTAATGAGATTACAGAATTTAAATTGAATCTTAATATAGATATTGGCAACTACATATATCATATTAAAACTATTTATTTGCACGATCTTTCAATAGATACAATTCGTGAAATTAATAAGATTCCTAACGTGTATTTAACTAAACATATAAATGGAACATGCAGAATCTGAAAAAAGGTTTGCTCTTCAATTTAGGCAAGTATTTGGCATGACGCCGAATGTACTCCTTTATGAATTAGAAGAATTAAAAACAAGGCTTGCATCTGCTGAAAAGCTATTGCAGCAGGTAACTACAGGCTCATTGTCTATGGCAATGAAGCTTGAGGCTACTACACTCCTGCTAAACATAAAGAAGATGGTTGGCCAGGAAGAATTGTATCGACAAATAGATACATATAAAGAAAATTTAAAGATTGAAGGTTAATATGACTGGTTATGTTCTTGGTATATTGAATACAAAATTGATGGAAAAGATGCCATTAGAAGTTCAACGTATGCCAAGCTTTTATCCATCGTCCGCATCATGTGTGGATGAAATTGATGGTGTTACGGTGCATGGCGCGTGCTTAAGGGCGCAGTGGTATAGATGCATGCAATATGAGGAGTCTAATCCGTCTGGATTATATTCTCAGTATATATTTGCTGCTGGCAACTTACTTGAAGGTATGCTTAACTCTAAGTTAAAAGAAGCTGGTGTATGGGTTGCTAATAGTACGAAATTCAGTATTCCAGAAAGGTCAATAGGCCCACTGTATCAGTAATGATACATGTGAATGCTTGTGAATTCAGGGAACGCCTAAGTGCTTATCTGTGCATATGGTAATCCTGAGCGAAGCTTTGTTATTTTAATATAACATTGAACGTGCAACGACTATCCCATAAGGGAGTACACTCAAGTGAGTGGAAGCGCAAGCCTTGGTACTTAAGTAAATTTAAGCCAAGAAGATATAGTCTGATCTTGCATGAAAGTGCAAGTTGCTC
>Ga0075163_10013533_pt1 | contig 10562 bp, 8 predicted proteins | sample JI1023141ADNA_FD_71478 | JGI IMG/M metagenome (GOLD analysis project Ga0075163, IMG submission 71478) | Wastewater effluent complex algal communities from Wisconsin, to seasonally profile nutrient transformation and Carbon sequestration -... | ecosystem: Engineered > WWTP > Effluent > Algae... | reverse complement strand
CTTAATCCATAATCTACAACAATTGAACTTTGTATACCAAATGTATTTACTTGAAAGTCAATTTGTGCTGAAGTGTTTGTTATATTAGAGATAATTGCATTTGTACTACTTGGCGGAGTTCCTCCAGTTGTAAAACTTCCAGTCATTGTTAAAGCAGCTTGACTGTTTGAGTCATAAACATCAATAGCATAATAATATAAAGTGTTAGGAATTAAACTTGTAATGTCTTGAAATAAAGCAACTGGTGTATTTCCATTAATCGGACCAATAGGAAGAAAGCTTCCTGACATTGTAGGCGTTGTATTATATTGTACAAAAGCATTTGATGTGCTATTTTGTGGATTAACTGAAAAATTTAACCTTACCGAAGTTGCTGTAATATTGGTAACCGACACAGCCGAAATAATTGGGTTTGAAAATGCTTGTACACTTAGCAATAAGGTAACTGTAATCAAAAATGAATGTAAATTTTTTTTCATAAAAGTTGTTTTAAATTAAGGCGCAAATCACCTTAATTCCTATGATTTAAAATGTTCCTTTTCACGAAACACTTGTTATCTTTCTTGAATGGTAGAATATATTGCATTAAGCCAACCCTTAAAATTGGAAAAGGCTTTATAATGCTGGTGCTTTTATAATTTTTTATGATAGATAGCGTTGAAAAACAATTATTCAACTAACGTTAAATAATAATTAATAATAAAAATTGGAAACGTTTTCTTTGTTAATTTGCGGAAAAAATTAGCTATGGCTTTTCGTTTTATAATACTCTTCATAATCATAGGAATAGTTGAACTCTACGCCTTTCAAGCCATAAAAACCATAACCAAATCAAAATGGATTTTAATGGCGTATGTCATTGTTTCTGCTGCTGCAATTTTATTTATTGTATACGAATTGATGAAGTTTGACCGCAGTGTGGGGCAAACCAAAATGTCATTGATTACTTTGGGTTTATTGCTTTTAGTTTTATTACCCAAATTAGTCCTGACCTTTGTAATGCTTATGGAAGATGTCTTAAGACTGATGATGGGAACCATAACGCATTTTATGGGACACAATTCCGATAGTTTTTTGCCAGCCAGAAGAAGATTTGTCAGTCAGGTCGCACTCGGATTAGCTGCGGTTCCTTTTCTTTCACTGCTATACGGAATGACTGTTGGTAAATACAATTTCAAGGTACTGCGCCAGACACTATTCTTTCCTGATTTGCCAGATGCCTTCGAAGGATTTAAAGTTACACACATCTCTGACATTCACAGCGGTAGTTTTGATGACCCCGAAAAAATACAATACGCCATTGATTTAATAAACGAACAAGAATCTGATATTTTATTGTTTACTGGAGATATTGTCAATGCCAAAGCCGACGAAATGCATCCTTGGATTGATACTTTCAAAGGATTGAAAAACTTTGAACACGGAAAATATTCTGTTTTGGGCAATCACGATTACGGTGCCTATTTGGACTGGAAATCGGAACAAGCAAAAGCTGACAATTTTGAGGCAATAAAAGACATTCATCGTCAAATTGATTTTAAATTATTGCAGAATGAAAATATCAAAATTAAAAAAGGTAATGACGCTATAGCCTTGGTTGGCGTTGAAAATTGGGGAAAACATTTTGGTTCCAATGGTGACATCGACAAAGCTACTGAAAACGTAGCGCCCGAAGATTTTAAAATACTGATGAGCCACGATCCAAGTCATTGGGAATATATTGTCAAGCGTCATCCAAAAAATGTACAATTAACGCTTTCCGGTCATACGCACGGAATGCAGTTTGGCATCGAGATTCCGGGCTTTTTTAAATGGAGTCTGGCGCAATATATGTACAAACAATGGGCCGGATTGTATAGTGAATTCGGAAGATATATTTATGTAAACAGAGGATTCGGTTTTCATGCGTACCCTGGTCGCGTAGGTATTATGCCCGAAATAACGGTTTTTGAACTAAAAAAAGGCAATATTGTAGCATAATTAGTTAAAAGTGCTACATTTGTGAAGTAATAGTACTTTCAAATTGTAATAAGTAAGTAAAAACTTTTTAGTTTTATGTCAAAATTTGGAGAATTAATCAATGCACAAGTTCCCGTATTAATCGACTTTTATACAGAGTGGAACGAATCTTCGGTTTCAATGCATCCTGTAATTAGAGATGTAGCTGCGGCACTTGGCGACAGAGCAAAAGTGATCAAAATTGATGTGGATAAAAATCAGGAATTGGCTGATGCACTTCGCATTAAAGGATTACCAACTCTTATGATTTATAAAGAAGGACAAATGGTTTGGCGACAATCCGGTGAACTAGACGCCAACACTATTATCAATCTTGTTCAAGAACAATTATAATAGTTTTTATAATACTATAAAAAGGCGAACCATATATGGCTCGCCTTTTGTTTTATTTTTCATCTGAAATATTTCTAAACGGATAAAACATAAATCCAATTTATGCCCTAAATTTGACGCTTTATTTCCATTATGAAACGAATACTCTTTTTACTTTTTTTAATAACCACTGTAAAAGCTTCTGCTCAAAACGATTGTATAGATGCTATAGTAGTTTGCGGTAATACTAGCTTTAACAATGTTCAAGTGAATGGCTTTGGGAACCTTCAGGAAGTCAGCAGTTGTGGAAGCCAGGAATATAATAGCATCTGGATAAAATTGAATATCGCCACTTCGGGAATGCTCGAATTTACGATTACGCCACAAAGTACCGACATCAATGAGGATTTTGATTTTTATCTTTATTCTTATGTGACTTGTGATGACCGCACGATAGTACGTTGTTCTACAACAAATCCTGCTGGTGCTGGATTACCTAATAATGAAACGGGATTGTCAAGCGGAGAAACCGATGCAAGTGAAGGTCCGGGACAAGATGGCAACAGCTTTGTACAATCATTACCCGTTTTAGCAGGTGAAACCTATATGCTCGCTATTGACCGCGCCTCTGGCACTAGTAATTTTTCTATTGCATGGACGGGAACGGCAACATTCAATCAGCCTCCACAATTTCAATTGCCAACTGGAGTGACTACTTTGGATATCAGTCAATGTGATTTAGATGGTGTCCCCGATTCCTCTACGCTTTTTGATTTAACCCAAAACACACCACTTATCATTGGAAGTCAAACCAATGTTGTGGTAACCTATCATATCAGCGAAAGTGATGCATTACTCGGTGTAAACGAAATTGCTACTCCAACTAGTTTCACAAACACATCAGACCCACAGACGCTATTTGCCCGAATAGAAAATACCTTAACGGAATGTTTTAGTACCTCTAGTTTTGACATCAATATTTCGAATCAGATTAATTTGGCTGCAACGTCAGCTTCTATTTGTGATGATACTTTGGATGGAAATGAATTTAACGGTAGTGCCCAGTTTAATATGCAGGATGTAAGTGCTGTAATCTTCCCTGATTTTGCCACTCCGGGTTATACTATCAATTATTATAGAAGTCAATTAGATGCAGACACTAATAACAATCCTATTCCACAATTTTTCAATAATACGACAGCCTTTCAACAACAGATTTTTGTCAAAATTGAATTCGGAACTTGTACTACTACACAGCCTATTGATTTGATAGTAAATGCTTTTACAAATGTGGTGGGGACTAATTTAGTTCAATGTGATTTCGGACTCAGTCCAGATGGATTTACCTTATTTAATCTTTCGCAGGCAGATGACTTTTTTACAACGCCAAATCCGGGATCGACCGTTACTTATTTTTTGGATGCTGTTAGCGTTACAAATAATACTCCATTACCTGTGAACTACACTAACATTTCCAATCCGCAGAACATTATTGCCAAATTGACGGATGCTATCTCAGGCTGTAGCGTTCTGTTTTCGTTGACATTAAACGTCAATGTCACTCCGGGACAAACATTGACTGCCCTAGAATTGTGTGACATCCAACGCAATGGCTTCGTCTCCTTTGACCTTTCTCAAGCCAATATTGTTTTAACACCCCAACAAACAGCTTCGTTTTATGTGACGTTACAAGAGGCACTACTGCAACAAAACCAGCTTATAGCGCTTTCCAATTATGTCAATACAACAGCTTTTAATGACACTGTTTTTGTTAGAGTTGACGATGCTATTAGTGGTTGTGCCGGAATTAGCGAACTTCCTTTGCAGGTTAATAGACTTCCCGAAATTGAACCAGTCGACAATTATTACATCTGTTTAAACCAACCTGGTTATCAGGTTGTGATTGATGCTGGTTTACTAGATGCGCAGTCTTATACTTTTATATGGTCATTTAATGGTGGCTTACTACCCGATACCTCCTATTCTATTACTGCTAATCAGGTTGGAACCTATACGGTTGACATCGTTAATGTGGAAGGATGTGTCTCAAATCGTTCGATAAATGTACTCCCTTCTGATATACCAACAATAGCCTCTGTGACTTCCGAAGGTTCGTCAATTTTTGGAAACTCAGCCACCATCAATCTTTTACCCACAAACACGGGAACTTACGGATTCAGTATTGACAATCCTGATGGGCCATTTCAAATCAGCAATCAATTTAACAATGTTGCCTGCGGAATCCACACCGCTTATGCCACTGACAATACCGGTTGTGGTGTTGCTTCACAACCTTTTGAAATCATAGGTATCCCTATTTATTTTACTCCGAATGGAGATGGTTATGAGGATACTTGGAATGTCCGATGCGCAACGGCTCATCCAAATATTACCATTACACTTTTTGACCGTTTTGGAAAACTGCTGAAACAGATTTCTGCCGGAGGTTCAGGTTGGGACGGTACAATTAACGGAAAAGGATTACCGGCTGATGACTATTGGTTTATTGTACAATTTGATGACGGTAGGATTGAAAAAGGGCATTTTGCGTTGAAAAGATAAACACTTAAAGAAAACGTCGTTACCTAGCCCCGATTGTAGAGGAAATCCTTTTTGTATTGCTATTCCATAGCAATACAAAAATATTGCAACGGAAAGCGGGAGGATTTTTCCTTAGAACAGCGGAGTGCTGCTCCTGATAAAAATAAAAAAACCCTCGCATTACTGTGAGGGCTTTATAATTAGATTCCCGCCTTCGCGGGACTCGAGAGCTTGCTCGAACTGAGCGAAGCTAATGACAGTTAGTATCTGTAATACTCAGGCTTGAATGGTCCTTGAACTTCAACTCCGATGTAAGCAGCTTGCTCATCATTTAAAGTTTCTAGTTCAACTCCTAATTTAGCCAAGTGTAAAGCGGCCACTTTTTCATCTAGATGCTTAGGTAACATATACACTTCGTTTTTGTAGGCAGCGCTGTTAGTCCACAACTCTAATTGAGCCAAAGTTTGGTTGGTGAAAGAGTTACTCATTACAAAACTTGGGTGACCTGTAGCACAACCAAGGTTAACCAAACGACCTTCAGCAAGGATAAGAATATCTTTTCCAGCGATAGTATATTTGTCAACTTGTGGTTTGATTTCGATTTTAGACGCACCGTGGTTTTTGTTCAACCAAGCCATGTCAATTTCGTTATCAAAGTGCCCGATGTTACAAACGATCGTTTTATCTTTCATTTGCTCGAAGTGGCTTCCCATAACGATATCTTTGTTTCCGGTAGTGGTGATGATGATATCAGCATTACCCACAACAGTGTTTAATTTTTTAACTTCAAAACCGTCCATAGCAGCTTGTAAAGCACAAATTGGATCAATTTCGGTAACTGTTACGATAGAACCTGCTCCACGGAAAGAAGCCGCAGTTCCTTTACCAACGTCACCGTATCCGCAAACTACTACTCTTTTTCCGGCCAACATAACGTCTGTTGCTCTTCTGATAGCATCTACAGCTGATTCTTTACAACCGTATTTGTTATCAAATTTAGATTTTGTAACCGAATCGTTTACGTTGATAGCTGGCATAAATAACGTTCCGTTTTTCATTCTTTCGTAAAGTCTGTGAACTCCAGTTGTAGTTTCTTCGGACAATCCTTTGATTCCCGGAATCAACTCTGGGTAACGGTCGAATACCATATTGGTTAAATCGCCACCATCATCTAAAATCATGTTCAATGGTTTTCTGTCTTCACCAAAGAATAAAGTTTGCTCAATACACCAATCAAAAGACTCTTCATCCAAACCTTTCCAAGCATATACCTGAATTCCGGCAGCCGCAATAGCAGCAGCAGCCTGATCCTGAGTAGAGAAAATGTTACATGATGACCAAGTAACCTCAGCTCCAAGAGCAATTAATGTTTCAATAAGAACCGCCGTTTGAATTGTCATGTGTAGACATCCTGCAATACGAGCACCTTTCAAAGGTTGGCTTGCACCATATTCCGCACGAAGTGCCATTAATCCAGGCATTTCTGCTTCTGCCAATTCAATTTCTTTTCTTCCCCAAGCTGCCAAGTTAATATCTTTAACTTTGTAAGCTACATAAGGTAATGTTTGTGTACTCATCTATTATGTATATTTGTTTTTTTAATTTCGGTGCAAAGCTACATAATAGGATAGAATTAAAAAAAAGTTTTTTGCTTTTTTGTGATTTGTTTATGTACTTAATTTTCTGAAAAACAAATAGATAATTTAAAAACTGAAATGCCGCTACTAAAAATCTTAGCATTAAACGATTACACCCAATTGTTCGTTTGGAAAATAACAGAAACATTTGACGAGCTATTTCGGAGTGTGGCGTTAAAAGACGTTTCTTTGGCGCGTTTGGAAGGCATGAAATCTGAAAGTCACCAAAAAGGTTTTTTGGGAGTTCGAAGATTGTTGATGGAAGCCGGTTATACCGATTTTGATTTGTACTATGATGAGTTTGGGAAACCCCATTTACATGCGGGAAGCGGGAAGCGGGAAGCGAGAAGCAATCAGGAAGAGTCTTCCATCTCCCATCTCCCATCCCTTAGCCATAAGCATATTTCTATTTCGCATTCCAATGATTTTTCGGTGATTGTATTGAGTGCTGTAAATATTGGTGCCGATTTGGAAATTCTTAAGGAGAAAACCCTCAAACTCGCACCTCGTTTTATGGATATTTCGCATCTAAAAAATCTAAATAAGGAAGACGAACTGTTTAAAGCAACGGTAGTTTGGGGAATCAAAGAGTCTGTTTTCAAAATAAAGAATGAAGTAGGCATCAGTTTTAAAGACCATATCTTTGAGCATGACTTTAACCTTACAGATAGGAAATGTACTGTTGAATTGCGCTTTAACAACAAGACCGAATGCTTTGATATTGTTTTTGATCGTATTGAAAACTATGTTTTTGTGTGTGCTTTTAATTCTAAATAATTATGAAGAAATTAGTAATGTTTTTAGTTGTTGTAATGCTAATGGCCTGCAAAAAGGAAGGTGCTGAAAATGACCCAAATCCAAATAAAGAAGCTTTCGGCATCCAAATTAGTGAAGTCACCGTCGACACTACTACATCTGTAGGACTGAACTCTTTTGACGAGTTTCCGGAAGAAATTGATGGCCCAGGATGTTTCTTTTCCATTGATGAAAAGGACTATAGCGAAAATCATTATGTTTATGCTGATAACGCAGACAGCATTTGCTATATAAAAATGAATGGTAAATTTATCAGGTTTGAACTACTAGAACGTAATCGAGATACAACCTTTAATTCGTATGTAAGGAAATTCAAAAGCGATGATTATGAATTATCCGTCGATGTAAAAAAAGTTGACGAAGTCGATGAAACCAACTTTTATAAAGGCTCGATGTTTATTAAACATAAAAATGAACCTCAAGTGGAAAAAGAGTTATACGGAGTTTGCGGCTGTTAATGCTTACTAAATAATAAATTCGATGGTAATCGACCAAATTTTATCTTCTAGAAAAAAATCAGAGAAACTTTTAGCCATTTTAATCGATCCTGATAAAGTGACGGTTGAGGATATTTCGGTTTTGGCAGCAAAAATAAAACAATCTCCGGCAACCCATATTTTTGTGGGCGGAAGTTCTTTTGAAGGTCATCATTTGGATGATATCATCATTGGTTTAAAAGAAAAGATAACTTTACCTATTTTGCTTTTCCCCGGAAATCCCTCGCAAATATCATCGGAAGCAGACGGAATATTATTCCTGCAATTGCTCTCAGGCAGAAACCCCGATTATCTGATAGAACACCAAATTGAGGCCGTTCCTCTTTTGGAGCAAACGCAGTTGGAAATCATTTCTACAGGGTACCTTTTGATAGAAAGCGGCAGTGAAACTGCGGTAGAAAGGGTGAGCAAGACCAAACCTTTAGCTATTGATAACATACCGTATATTGCGCAAACCGCCAAAGCCGGAGAATTCATCGGTAACCAATTAATTTACTTGGAAGCCGGAAGTGGCGCACAAAATGCGGTTCCGCTGAACATCATAACATCAGTTTCTAAAAGAATATCGGTTCCGTTGCTAGTTGGTGGCGGTATTCGGTCTAAAAAACAAATGGATGATGCTTATAATGCCGGTGCCGATTTAGTAGTCATTGGGACGGCATTTGAAAATGATTTAAACTTTTTTGACTGATGTTTGAATTCCTATTCGACCAATATAAAAACGCAACTATCATCCAGATTGTTTTAGAGTTCATGGCTTTTGCTTTTGGGATAGCAAGTGTTTATTATGCCAGAAAGGAAAATATTTTGGTTTATCCTGTTGGATTGATTGCCACTACAATTACAGTGTATTTAATGTACCAGGCCCACTATTTTGCCGATATGACAATGAATTTCTACTATTCGGTTATGAGTATCTATGGTTGGTATAAATGGAAGAAAAACAAGAGTGAACCGGATTTAGAGATTACAAGAACAACAAAACGTGAAAAAATCATAGGTGTAGGATTGTTTGTGTTAACGATGTGCATCACCTATGCAGTTTACGCTTTTTTCGATTACACCCTTGAAATTCCTAATTATATTGATATTTTTACATCCGGTCTTTTTTTTACAGCAATGTGGTATATGGCATTGAAGAAAATAGAAAACTGGACCCTGTGGATTATTGGTGACTTCATTGTAGTTCCGCTGTTTGCGTATCGCGGGTTAGGAATGCTTTCGTTACAATATTTAATATTCACAGTTTTAGCAATAATGGCTTATTTAGAATGGAAGAAAACACTACAACAAAAAACAACTTAATAAAGAAATATGGGTTTACCGAAGCTGATTTTAAACAAATCAGTGCTTTGGGTATTTCTTTGGATAAAATTGAAGGAGAACTTTTGTTGTTCAAATTGGGCATTCCAAAAATAACACTTGAAAAACCAGCAACTATCAACGATGGTATTGTAAAGCTTTCTAATGAAGAGTTTCAATCGTATGCCGATTTTTTCGACACTAAAAAAGACCATTTAAAACTCAAGAAATTCGTTCCGGCTTCAGGTGCTGCTAGTAGAATGTTCAAGTTTTTAAGCGAATTTTTAAATGAATTTGACCATGAAAATGAAACCATAAATGCTTACATCAACAGAAAAAAAGATAAAAATCTCCCGATTTTCTTGGCTGGAATTGAAAAGTTTCCTTTCTATGAAACCATCAAGTCAAAAGTAAAAGAGCTTACTCCGGATTATTATTCCTTGGAAACTCACGAAAAAAGCTATTTGTTTATTAAAACAATGCTGTCACAGGAATTTTTCGATTTCGCTAACAAACCTAAAGGCGTTCTCGATTTTCACAAATACGCAACAGAAATTACTACTCCGGCTGAAGAGCATTTAAACGAATGTGCCTTTTACGCCAGTTCCAATTCGGTTTCTCATTTGCATTTTACAGTTTCGGATCATCACGAACATTTATTTCAAACAATCATCGATACGGTTAAACAGAAAGTAGAAGATAAGTCGAAAACCAAAGTTCACGTAAGCTATTCCCATCAAGATAAAAGTACGGACACTATCGCTGTAGCTCCCAATAATGAACCTTTCCGAACAGAAAATGGCCAATTGGTTTTTCGTCCCGGTGGTCATGGAGCTTTGATTAATAATTTGAATAATTTGGAAGCTGACGTGCTTTTCATCAAAAATATTGACAATGTGATACAGAATCATATCAAGGAAATCACTTTGTATAAAAAGGGATTGGCCGGAGTGTTACTCGATTTACAACAACAAATTTTCGATATTCTGAGAGCCATTGACAACAAAGAAATTTCAGAAGCCACTATTCCAGAAATCATCCAATTTATGGTGCAAAAACTCAACATTGATGTTTTGGAAGATTTTGATAAATACACGCTAGAAAATAAATTAGAATTTATTGTAAGCAAATTAAACCGTCCTATTCGAGTTTGCGGTATGGTTAAAAATGAGGGCGAACCTGGTGGTGGTCCCTTTTGGGTTCGAAGTTATAAAGGCAATGTCTCGTTACAGATTGTAGAAAGTTCTCAGGTAGAAACTCATAATACAGAACAAGCAGAAATTTTAGCCAAAGCGACGCATTTTAATCCGGTAGATTTGGTTTGTGCGACTAAAGACTATCATGGAGAAAAGTTCGATCTAAACCAATTCATCGATTCTAGTACAGGCTTTATTGTCACTAAAAACCGTAACGGTCAAGAGTTAAAAGGATACGAACT
>Ga0075163_10013532_pt1 | contig 10562 bp, 5 predicted proteins | sample JI1023141ADNA_FD_71478 | JGI IMG/M metagenome (GOLD analysis project Ga0075163, IMG submission 71478) | Wastewater effluent complex algal communities from Wisconsin, to seasonally profile nutrient transformation and Carbon sequestration -... | ecosystem: Engineered > WWTP > Effluent > Algae... | reverse complement strand
ATCCGCTTCGTGTGTCGAGAGGCACATCGGCTTCTCCGTCAGGACATGCACGGCCTTCGCCAGTGCTGCGAGGATTGGTTGCGTGTGCAGATGATCGGGCGTCGCAACTGCCAGCACATCGAGGTCGGGGAAGTCGCGAAGGATGTCGTTCCATGGCTCGTCGCCGTGGTAGCACTTCGGCGAATGACCGGTCCAATCCTTGAAGGCTGCTGCTGATTTCTCGGCTGACTTTTGCGACCGAGTTGCGACTGCGACGAGATCAAACTTCACCGGCGCGAGATCGCGCGCGTATTTGTCGAGACCGACGCGCGCGAGTTGCCCGGCAATGCCGAAGCGCTGAAGGTCCGCGTAAGCACGCAGGTGAACATCTCCGCCGAACATGCCGGCGCCGACGAGGGCGATCTTGATGGTGGGTTCCATGGTTGGTGGATTCATTTAGCACGCAGCATGACGAATGCGCCGTGGTTTGTCACGGCTTGCGGTACTTTTGTGCCTGTGCGCCGGCCCTACGTCAGATCAACTGGCAGCGTCTCCTGATTCTCCTTCGTCGCCGCCACGGCCTTGAGCACCTTCGCCTTGCCGGTCTCGGGATCGCTCACGCGGATCGTGTAGCTGCCTTCCGAGAAAACAAGCGGCTGCCACTCGCGGGTCTGCACGCGTATGGTGTGCACCAACTCGCCTTTCGCGTCCATCACCTCGACCAGCGGTTTCTTTGCGCCGGTGATTTGCAGCCTGGGCAACTGCGCCGTCGCCTTGCGCGCATATTGATCGAGCTGGCTCGAAACCACCGGCCAAGTTTCAAACTGCGCGGCACCGGGCTTGCCGAAGTCGCTGCCAAAGGGCCAGCACTCGATGGTGATGGTCCGCTTCGTCTTGTCGAACCTCACCATGCCGAAGCCCGACGTCTTCTCGATGAGGTTCTGAATGATCTCCGCGCTCGGTCGGGCGGGACCGTTTTTCACGGCGAGCACGGTCATTGGATGACCAAAGTGATCCGTGAAATCGCCGAGGATGTCTTGCTCCGGTTTGCGTCCATGCACCTTATCCGTCGGCTCCCACCAGCGCGGATAGCCCACGTTCACCGCCGGTCCGGCAAACGCGACGCCCGCATCGCGGTGCTCGTCGATGCCGTAATGCACGACCGCAGGCAGATGCTGGTCACCCGCGATGTGCATGGCGAAGCACTTGCGGATCTCCCGAAGTGCTGCGTTGCGCGCCTTTTGCGGCCAGCCATTCTGATCATAGTCGGCGCGCAGCACTTCGCGATTCCCGCCGTGCGTCGTTGCCATGCCGGTGAAGATCGTCTGCGAGATCACCGCCTTCATCTCCGCGCCCTTCCAGTCACGCGCCCACTCCTTGATGAACTGCAATTGCTTGCCACCCAGAAGCTCCAAGCCGTCGATGTCGGCCGTCTTCGGATCAAAGTTGAGATCGATCACATGATCGCCGCGATCACCCGTCGGCGGCACATTGCCCTCCGGCGCGGACTTGAACTGGCGGTCGGCGAGGATGGCAAAACTCACGCCGCCATACGTCAGCGCGCCGTAGTAGTTCGTGATGCCCTGCTTGCACGGCTCCTTGTCATACGGATCGGGATGATGCGATGCCTGCGTTCGGTGGACAACATTCACCCAGTCTGCCGGCATCTGGTAGCCACCGGCCTCCTGCGTCGTCTTCTGCGCCTCGCCGCCCACGCCCCACAGATTGCCCTGATACACGTCGTGATCATCCGGCAGCGAGATGCTCGGCCGGTCCTTGATGAGATGCCGCCACGTCCAGCCATGGAAATACCACTTCCGCAGGTAATCGATGATCGCCGCATCGAGCGGCCCCTTCTGAATGCCGAAGCCGCCGCAGTTCTCGTAAAACTGATCGCCCACGAATGCGATGAGATCGGGGTTCAATTGCGCGACGTTGGTGACATACGGCGTGTTCGGGAAGGCGGTGTGAATGTTGCAAGAGATGTCCGCCACGCTGAGTTGCGCTTGATCGACCGGATCTCGGCGGATGAGGCCCCACCACTCGCTGAGCCTTTCTCTCCCGTCCGCAAAACGAAGCTGATAGCTCAAGCGATACGGCACGTCCCGCGTCGCATCCCACTTCTCCAGTCGAAACGTCGCCGTGCGCGCCTGCGGATGAATCTTCGCCTCCGCCGCTTCCTTCCATTCTTCGCCACGCTTCAATTCGAGTTTCACCACCTGCGAGTCTTTCTCGCCCATCGGCGGCATCTGCGCGGTCAGTTTCACGACACCGCCGCTCAGCGTGTATTGCGAGAAGAGGATCGGACCAAAAGTCATGTAGTCGCGCGGAGCGACCTTCGAGCCCGAGATGCGCCAGTCGGCAAAAGCGAACGTGCCGGAGCCCGGGCCTGCATTCTCACCGGCTGCCTTCGCTTTAGCCTTCTTTGGACCCTGGCCCTGTGCCGCGCCGAAGTTCGCGACGAGCGCGAGATTGCCGATGAGTTGTGTCGCCGGGAAATCCGCACGCTTCGCCTCGCCCAGCGCTTTGCCGCTCTTCGCATCCTTCGCGATGAGCGTGAGCGTGTAGGCTTTGCCCTCAGGCTTCGCGCTGAGTTCGAGATTGATCTCCGTCACATCCTTGAGATCGAGAGCTTTGTCGGCGGCCTTCTTCACATCACCGAAGAAGAGCACGCCGCCAGCCGTGATGCCCGCATCAAATCCGCCGCTGAAGGCCAGGTTGTTCCTCACATCCCGCAGCTCCGGGATCGCGCCCAGCGTCCCGAGGATGCCGATGCGAAAGCCTGCCGAGCCTTTGCCGGCGAAAGTGGGTCCATCCGCGCGCGCGACGCGCACGCTCATCTTCAGGTCGCCCTCGCGATCCACGAGTTCGCGGGTGAGCGAATGCACATTGCGCCCCGGCGCAGCATTCGCGCACTCGATGCGCCCACCCTTCACCCGCCAGTCCTGCATCGGATTCGCCCACAGCTCCGGCCCGAGCCACACGCGATCCAAGTCGTTGTCCGTGCTCGTCCGAAACTCAGGCGCAGGCTCCGGATTGGCAGCGAGAGACGAGCGCGTCAACAAAGCCCCGGCAGCGAGCGTGGCAGAGTCGGCGATAAACTGGCGGCGTGTGGGAGTGTGAGATTTCATGGCGAGAGCGGTGTGAGCACGGAGAAGTGCAGATGGCAGAAAACGGGAATTCGTACTCGGACTCAACCTAGTCCGAGGAGGAAAGGGAAGACGGATTCGTTGCGCCCAGGCCTAGGTGAGTCAAATAACGATAAGCTCTTCACTTCACCAGCCTTATCAGCAAATCCTTACTCTCGACGCTCTCTCCCACCTTGACGGCGATCTCGCTCACGGTGCCTGCGATCGGCGATGCAACGGCGGCGAACATCTTCATGGCTTCAAGGGTGAGCAGCGTTTCGCCTTCCTTCACCTTCTGACCGACGCTGACGGCGATGCTGGCGACCATGCCGGGCATGGGGGCTCCGACTTGGGTTGGATCGGCAGGATCGGCTTTGGCTTTGGTGACGGCGTTTTTGGCGAGGGACTTGTTCGTGACGGTGGTGTGCCGTGGGTAACCGTTGAGTTCGAAGATGGCAGTCTGCTGGCCGTTGGCGTCAGCCTCGGTCATGTTGAGGAGGCGGACGAAGAGCGTCTTGCCTTCTTCGAGGTTGATGTGGATCTCTTCCTTGTCCTGCAGGCCGTAGTAATAAGCCGGGGTGGGCAGTGCGGCCACGTCGCCGTAGGTCTTGCGGAACTCGGCGAACTTCAGGAAGACATCGGGATACATGAGGTAGCTCCACACGTCGTCTTCGGTGGGCTTCTTCTTCATCTTCGTCTCCAGTTCGGCGCGGACGTCTTCGAGCTTGATCTTGGCGGCGTGGGTGCCAGGGCGGCCTTTGATGCGCTTGCCGCCCTTGCCGACGATGGCGTCAGCGAGTGCGTTCCATTTCTTCCGTGAGTCAGCGGCCTTGGCTGGCTCCATGCCGTAGAAAGGCTCACCGAGCCAGCCTTCGAACATGCTCGTCACATCCTTGCTCCACTTGGTGCCTTGAAGGTTGACGATGTCCGTCGGCTTCACCCCCCGTGCGACGCATTCGATGGCGAGGTCGCCGACGACTTTGCTAGACGGTGTGACTTTGACGATGTCGCCGCAGAGCTGGTTCACTTCCGCGTAAGCGTGAGCGATCTCGGGCCAGCGCGCGGCCATGCCCATGCCGGTTGCTTGCTCTTTGAGGTTGGTGTACTGGCCGCCCGGCATCTCGTGGAGATAGACCTCGGCGGTGCCGTAGGGCTCGGAGGTGTCAAAGGGCTTGTAAAAGCTGCGCACGGCGGCCCAGTAGTCGCTGAACTCCTGCAGCGCATCGGCGTCGAGACCGGTGTCGCGCGGTGTGTTTTGCATCGCGGCGACGATTGAGTTCAAGTTCGGCTGCGAGGTGCCGCCGGACATGGACGCGATGGCGGAGTCCACGACATCGACGCCCGCAGTGGCGGCCTCGATGATGCTGGCTGCATTCAGGCCGCTGGTGTCATGAGTGTGGAAGTGGATCGGGATGCCGACTTCGTCCTTCAGCGCTTTGACGAGCTTCTTCGCGGCGAACGGACGGACGAGTCCAGCCATGTCCTTGATGCAAAGCATGTGCGCGCCCATCTTCTCCAGCTCCTTCGCGAGGCGGACGTAGTAGGCGATGTCGTACTTGTCGCGCTTCGGATCGAGGATGTCACCGGTGTAGCAGAGCGTGCCTTCGCAGATGCTCGTGGTCTCCTCGCGCACGGCGTCCATGGCTGCGGTGAGGTTCGGCAGGTAGTTGAGGCTGTCGAAGATGCGGAAGATGTCCATGCCATTGGAGGCGGCATGTTTGACAAAACCCTTCACCACATTGTCGGGGTAGTTGCTGTAGCCGACGGCATTGCTGCCACGGAAGAGCATCTGGAGAAGAATGTTCGGTACCTTCTCGCGGATGGCGCGCAGGCGCTCCCACGGATCTTCGCGCAGGAAGCGCATGGTGACGTCAAAGGTCGCGCCGCCCCACATTTCGAGTGAGAAAAGGTTCGGTGTGCGACGCGCCACCGCGCTGGCGACGGCGAGCATGTCAAAGGTGCGCATGCGCGTGGCGAGGAGCGACTGATGAGCGTCGCGCATCGTCGTGTCGGTCATCTGGAGACGCTTCTGTTTGGCTACCCAATCCTTGCAGAACTTCTCGGGCCCCATCTCGGTCAGCAATTGCTTCGTGCCTTTGGCCGGAGCGATTCGGTGATCGTATTTCGGAATCGGCGGTGAGGTGAACGCCTTCGTGATTTTGTGACCCTTCGCGTGCGGATTGCCGTTCACAATGGTGTCCGCGAGGTAGCTCAGGAGCTTCGATGCGCGGTCTTTGCGAGCGACGAACTTGAGCAGGTCGGGATTGTTGTCGATGAAGCGCGTCGTGGCCTGTCCGGCCATGAATTCCTCGTGATGGATCACGTTCATGAGGAACGGGATGTTCGTCTTCACGCCGCGAATCCGAAACTCGCGCAGCCCACGATCCATGCGGTCGAGCGCCTGCTGATAAGTGCGCGCGAAGACGGTCATCTTCACCAGCATCGAATCGTAATACGGAGTGATCACAGCGTTCGTCGCCCCGAGCGCACCGTCGAGGCGAATGCCGAAGCCACCGGGGCTGCGGTAGTTGAGAATCTTGCCAAAGTCCGGCGTGAATCCGTTCTCTGGATCCTCCGTGGTGATGCGGCACTGAATGGCGAAACCGCTTTTCTCGATCTTGTTCTGCGCGGGCAGTGCGAGCGGCTCGTCGTGCATCTTGTGACCCTGAGCGATGAGAATCTGGCTGCGCACGATGTCGATGCCGGTGATCTCCTCAGTCACGGTGTGCTCCACCTGGATGCGCGGATTCATCTCGATGAAGTACCACTCGCCCGACTCGTGATCGACGAGGAACTCGACCGTGCCGGCGTGCGTGTAGTTCACTTCCTTCGCCAGCTTCACGGCCGCGTCGCAGAGGCCGTCGATGATCTCTTGCTTCACGCCGTAGCTCGGCGCCTGCTCGATCACCTTCTGGTGACGGCGCTGCACAGAACAATCGCGCTCGTGCAGGTGCAAGACGTTGCCGTGTTTATCAGCGAGGATCTGCACCTCGATGTGCTTCGCCTTGCCGACAAACTTTTCCAAAAACACCGCTCCGTTTCCGAACGCGCGCTCAGCCTCCGTCTGCGCTTCATCGAGCAGCTTCTCCAGATCCTTCGACTCCCGCACGATGCGCATCCCGCGACCACCGCCACCGAAGGCAGCCTTGATGATGAGTGGGAAGCCGATCTTCTTTGCAGCCGCCAGGGCATCCTTGCGATCGCTCACTGGCTCGTCGGTTCCTTCCAGGATCGGCACCTTCACTTGGCGTGCGACTTCGCGAGCAGCCGTCTTGTCGCCCATCATGTCGAGAATCTTCGCCTCGGGTCCGATGAAAATGATACCCGCATCCGCGCAAGCTTGCGCGAACTTCGGATTCTCGGAGAGGAAGCCGTAACCTGGGTGAATCGCATCCACACCCTTCTCTTTCGCCAGCGTGACGATGCCTTCGATGTCGAGGTAAGCACCCAGCGGTCCCTTCTCCTTGTTCAATTCATAGGCCTCATCCGCCTTGAAGCGATGCGGACAGAAGCGGTCTTCCTGCGCGTAGATGCCCACCGTTTTCAGCCCCAACTCCGTGGCCGCGCGCATGACGCGGATGGCGATTTCAGAGCGGTTCGCAACCATCAGTTTCTTGATGGGGCGGATCGTGGAGGAAGAGATGGACTTTTGGGGCATCGTAAGGTGTAAATTTGTGACGGGCGATTCTCCACGGCACGCGACCTTTTGCAAGGGAAGCAAAGCGAAGAATGGCGTAGGCGGGTTCATCCCGGCTCACAGCATCCCGCAGCACAGGAAGCAACGGGAGTTCTGCCAGAGGAATTTCGGGAGCGTGTGGTGGGATCAGCGTGTTGCGAGCCGGGACGGGCTCGCCTACTCTCGGACCATGTTGAACCGATTCTTCTCGCTCGCTGCCACCGCGCTTCTCCTTTGCTCCTGCGGACAAAAATCCGCCAACAAACTGATCATAGGGATGGATGCGACCTACCCGCCGTTTGAGTTTGTGAATGAGAAGAACGAGATCAGCGGCGTGAGTGTCGAGCTCGGGCGCGAGATCGCCCGAGCGCTGGGCCGGGAGGTGGAGTTCCGTAACATCAATTTCGACGGACTCATCACCGCCCTGAAGACTGGGAGTATTGATTTGGTGATTTCGTCGATGACGGCCAACCAGGAGCGTCGGAAGTCCATCGACTTCTCCGATCCCTATGTGAAGACGGGACTCTCGATTCTCGTCGCCAAGAACTCGCCGGTGCAAAAGGCGGACGATCTGCGCACGCCGGGTCGGCGCTTGGTCGTGCGGCTCGGCACCACGGGCGAGATGTGGGCGCGCAAGGAAGTGCCACAGGCCCAGATCGTCGCGCTCGACACCGATGCTGCCTGTGTGCTGGAGGTGACGAAGGGCGGCGTGGATGCCTGGGTCTATGACCAGATCTCCATCATGAACTACCACGACCGTCATCGCGAGACAACCCGCGCGCTGCTCGCTCCGCTGCGCGAAGAGTTCTGGGCCATCGGCATGAATCAGAATCAGCCTGAGACGAAAGCGAAGATCAACGAGGTGCTGGCAAAGTTTCGCGCTGACGGCGGCTTTGCGAGGCTGGCCGACCAGTTCCTCGCCAAGGAGCGCGACATGATGAAGGCGCAGGGATTGCCGTTTGTGTTCGAGTTGGAGAAATGAGCTAGGGCCTCTCTGGCATTCCGAGTTCCGACCCGCAAGTTGTCCGCCATCGCGGTTGCGTTTCGCGGGTTCGCGGGCAGCATCACTGTCACTCCTTTCCGTCGTTTCATGCCTGCCAATCCTCTCGCCGAACTCCTCGAAAACAATCGCCACTGGTCCGCCGCCCGCGTGGGCGAGGACCCTGAGTTTTTCGCCCGCCTCACGCGCCAGCAAGCTCCGGAGTATCTCTGGATTGGCTGCTCTGATAGCCGCGTGCCGGCCAATGAAATCGTCGATCTACAGCCCGGCGAGCTTTTCGTGCATCGGAACGTCGCCAATGTCGTCGTGCACACCGATCTCAATTGCCTCTCCGTCCTGCAGTACGCCATCGACGTGCTGAAGGTGAAGCACGTCATCGTGTGCGGTCATTATGGTTGCGGCGGCGTGGGCGCGGCATTGCAAAACCAGCGACTCGGCCTCATCAACAACTGGCTCCGCCATGTGCAGGACGTGGCGTGGAAGTACAATGATCTCATCCACCGCGAGACAGATCCGCTGGAGCGCGTGGACCGCCTGTGTGAGCTGAATGTGATCGAGCAGGTCGTGAACGTCTGCCAGACCACTGTCGTCGAGTCAGCCTGGGAGCGCGGACAGTCCTTCAGCATTCACGGATGGATCTACCGCCTGAGCGACGGCTTGATCCGCGACCTCGGGGTATCCGTTTCGGCAACCGATTCCATTGAGACGCTTCGGGCCGGAGCACTTGGAAAATTGCCCGCCAAGCGCTGACGAACTGCGCGGTGGCACGCCACTGCGCCTGTGATACCATCCCGCCCATGCCCATGCGCTTCTTGCTCAGATACTTGTTCCTGTCCTGCGTCGTCAGTGCCGCCGTCGGTCTCGTCTCGTGCAACAGAATCAAGGCCAAGCTCGAGCGCCTCGCCGAGGCAAACAAGCCCAAGCTCGCCGCGCCACAGGAGGTGCCCCTCACACCCGAGGAAGAGAAACTCAACAAGACCCTCGAAGACCCCAGCCTGCTGGCCGGTGCCGTGGTCGAGGAGGTGCCCAAGGCGACAGCCTTCGAGCTGAACAAGTCATCCGTCGTCTCCATCCTCGGCTATCACGACTTCCGCGAGCGCGGCGGCAGCCCGATGCTCATCTCCGCGGATCGCTTTCGGCAGCAAATGAAGGCGATCAAGGAGTCCAAGATCCCCGTCATCGCCATGCGCGACATGCTCGCCTGGAAGAAGGGCGAGAAGAACATCCCCGACGAATCCATTGTCATCACCATGGACGACGGTTGGGTGGGCGTTCACCAGTTCGCCTATCCCGTACTGAAGGAGTTTGGCTTCCCCTTCACCATGTACCTCTACAAGAAGTATGTGAACTCCGGCGGCCGCTCCATGACCTGGGAGCAGGTGCGCGAGATGATGGCCTTCGGCGCCGAGGTCGGCAGTCACAGCGTCTCGCACGAGAACATGACCGCCAAGCATGGTCGCACCGATGCCGAGCAGCAGCTCTGGATCCTCACCGAGTTGAAGGACTCCAAGGAGTTCCTCGAAAAGAATCTAGGCGTCCCCATCACCTCCTTCGCCTACCCCTACGGCAACCACAACGAAGTCATCGTCCAGACCGCCCAGCAGGTCGGTTATGAGACAGCCGTGACCGTCAGCCCACAGAAGGTCACCTGGGACACACCCATGGGGAGGCTCAGCCGCTACATTGTTCACGGCGACAGCGACACGAACTTCAAGATGGCCACCAGTTTCCACGGTCGTGGCGACGTGGGCAGCGCCAATGTGCTCGCCTCCGATGCCAAGGACGCCGATGGGAATCCGCTCGTCGATCTGCGACCCGCACCGAACGCCACCATCATCGAGCGCCGCCCCATCGTGGAGGCAAACCTATCCCGTCTCGGAGGTGTGGACCCCGCCAGCATCAAGATGCGCGTCAGCGGGCTCGGCAATGTCCCCGCGCGCTTCGATCCCACCACCTTCACCGTCAGCTATCAGCTTCCCTACAAGCTTCGCCGCGAAGATTGCATGGTCACCCTCAGCTTCAAGCGCGGGCCCACGCTCCCCGAAGAGATGCTCACCTGGAAGTTCAAGGTCAACCTCGCCGCCATCTATCTGCCCAAAGTGGACGAGGTTCCCCTTGACCTGCCCGAAGCCGTTCCGTCAGTCGTGAACGACAAAAAGCAGGGCATCTGATGGGAAGCTAAACTGCCGAGATCGATCAAGCGAGCGGTCCGGTGCACGGCTTCCCTCTGACTTCCCGATTGCATGACCTCGCGTCGCTCGCACATTGCGCGCCCGATTCCCATGCCCGCCCCCGAAACCGCCACGCTGCTCATTCATTGCCCCGACAAACCCGGACTCGTCCACGATGTCACCGGCTTCATCGCCTCGCACCACGGCAACATCATTGACCTGCAGCAGCACATCGATCCGGGTGAGAATACCTTCTTCATGCGACTGGAGTGGTCCATGGACGGATTCGCGCTCGACCGGACTGAAGTCGAGCCGCGCTTCGGCACGCTCGGCCGCCGACATGAGATGAAGTGGAAGCTCAGTTTCTCGGCGGATCGCCATCGGGTGGCGCTCTTCGTCTCAAAGGAAAACCACTGCCTCTACGACCTGCTCGCGCGCTACGAGTCCGGCGACCTGGCCATCGACATCCCGATCATCGTCAGCAATCACGAGATTCTCCGCCCCGCCGCCGAGCGCTTCGGCATTCCGTTCGCGCACTTCCCGATGACGAAGGAAAACCGGCTCGATCAAGAAGCGAAGCAGATCGAGCTGCTACGCGAGCACCGAGT
>Ga0075163_10013531_pt1 | contig 10562 bp, 10 predicted proteins | sample JI1023141ADNA_FD_71478 | JGI IMG/M metagenome (GOLD analysis project Ga0075163, IMG submission 71478) | Wastewater effluent complex algal communities from Wisconsin, to seasonally profile nutrient transformation and Carbon sequestration -... | ecosystem: Engineered > WWTP > Effluent > Algae... | reverse complement strand
CACTTGGGTGGGCAGATTCGGGCATCGCGCGCGCCCGGTTCAGCCGCCAGCAGCACAAACTTGCGGAACTGCTGATGCTGCGTGCCCTGATCCTGCAGCGAACCGGCGACATGGACGGTGCATGCGACGCCTTGGCCGAGAGCTTGAGGATCGCCGCCTCCCAGGGCTACGTTCGCCTGTATCTTGACGAGGGCGCCGCCGTGGAGCACCTGTTGCGGCGGTTTGTCGAGCGACCGCGGGACTCATCGGCGGTCGTGCCCTGTGCTCGCACGCTGCTGCTCGCTTTCTGCGCCGCTTCGCCATCCGCGGGAGTTCCCTTGGATCAGGCGCGGCCGACCGACCGAGAACTGCAGATCCTGCGCTTGCTGGCGGGTGGCATGTCGAACAGCGAGGTCGCCGCCCGGCTGATGCTGACCGAGGGAACGGTCAAATGGCACATGCACAACGTGTACGGCAAACTGGGCGTGCGCAATCGCACAGGCGCTTTGCGCGAGGCCCGCGCTCGGAGGTTGCTCGACGTTTGACGCAGCAAGCCCGCACCCGGGAGGCCCAACGAAACGCGGCGCTGCCACCTATGTCCGCGCGCCCGGTGGGGACGGACGCTACGACATGGCGCCCCGGGGCGACCTAAAACTGCTTCGACACGCCGAGCAAGACGACGTCTGCAGTGAGCTTCAGCTTGGCCTGCGCGGGCGCGCCACCGGCGGCCGGAACGACTCCGGTCGCCTTTGAATTCCATTTGAGGCGCCGAAGATCGAGGAACACTCCCCAGGTCTTGTCGATGGGCATGTTCAGGCCTGCCTGGAACACGCTGCCGAAGCCGCTTTCCGCATCCAGGTTCGTGATCGCGCCGTCACTCGACTTCAACACCTTGATGTACGCGATACCGCCGCCGAGATAGGGTCTTACGGGGCCGAGGTTGAATTCGTAGGTGCCTGTCAGCATCAGCGGGCCATAGGTGAGTTCGCCGACCTTGCCGAAAGCAGCCAAACTGCCCTGGCCTTCAACCTTCGTCGACGTCGGCAGGCCCACCAGCGTGCGCAGGGACACCGCGGGCGTCAGCCGGTACCCAATTTCGACCGCGGCGGTGGTGCTGCTGCTCATGCTCAATTCAGCGCCGGGAAATTCCGATCCGGGTGGAATTTCGACGGGGCCTTTGGGTTTGTACTTGACCGACGCGACGCCAGCCTGTACGAACCACGGCGACTCCTGAGCTGAAGCGCCAACGGCGAACCCGCACAGTGCGGTCCATACAAACCAGTGGTGAAGTTTCAGTGTTTTCATCTCGTCTCCTCGAGTTGTGGATCCATCGGGCACCGTGCCGAGTTCTTTCCACGGCAGCGATCCTTGTTGCCGTGGACGTCGTGAATCGCGGCCAAGGCCCGCGACTCATTGATTGAATTTCAGGACACCGCTTGCGCGAAACGGGTCCCGTGCGCCGGTGTCTCGCGCGTCGTCGGGTCGGAACGGGCCAGCATGGCGCGGGCACACATCTCGCCGATCACCATCGAGGGCGCGTTCGTGTTGCCGCCGATGAGCGTGGGCATGATGGACGCGTCGGCCACGCGCAGGCCCGACAGCCCGTGCACGCGCAGGTGGTTGTCGACCACGGCCATGTCGTCGCGGCCCATCTTGCAGCTGCCCACGGGGTGATAGATCGTCTCCGCGCCGCGCCTGATGTAGGCGCGCAACTCGTCGTCGCTGCGCGTGCCGGGGCCTGGGGCGACTTCCCCGCCGTTCACGGGCTGGAAAGCCGCCGCATCGAAGACGCGCCGCGCCAGCTTCAAGCCGCGCAGCATCTCCTCCAGATCATCGGGCTGAGCGAGATAGCACGGGTCGATCAGCGGCGCGGCCAACGGGTCGGCGCTCTTCAAGTCAATGAAGCCGCGGCTTTTCGGTCGCAACTGGCACAGGTGCAAGGTGGCGCCGTAGCCGGGGGCCAGCGTGCGGCCGTGATTGCGCAGGTAGGTCGGCAGGAAGTGGAACTGAATCTCGGGCACGGCCGAGCCCGGCGACAGCTTGGCGAAGCCCCCCGTCTCGGCGAAGTTGCTGGCCAGCAGGCCCTTGCGCTCGCGTGAGTACTGCCAGATCGCGGCGGCGGCGCGCGGCAGCAGACCCGGCGCGACGCCGATGGCCTGCTTGCTGCGATCGCGGATCATCACGGTCACGTCGAGGTGATCCTGCAGGTTCCTGCCCACGCCTTGCAGATCGGCCACCGGGGCAATGCCGTGCCGCGCCAGCGCCTGCTTCGGGCCCACCCCGGACAGCAGCAGCAACTGCGGCGAGTTGATCGCGCCGCCGCTGAGCACGACCTCGCGTTCGACCTCGAAACTCTTGCGCTCGCCCTGGTGCTGGAACTCCACACCCACGGCTTGGCGTCCCGAAAACACGACGCGCGTGACATGCGCGCCGGTGAGCACCGTGAGGTTGGGGCGGTCCATCGCAGGGCGCAGGAAGGCGCGCGCGCTGCTCCAGCGCTCACCGTTCTTCTGCGTCACCTGGTAGGCGCCCGCGCCTTCTTGTTGCGCGCCGTTGAAGTCGGCGTTGCGCGACAGGCCGGCCTGCACGGCGGCCTCGACGAACAGTGCCGACAGCGGATTCGGCGAACGGGGGTCAGCCACGTTGAGCGGGCCGCTCGTCGCGTGCCAAGCCGACGCGCCTCGTTCATTGTGTTCGTGGGTCTTGAACAGCGGCAGCAGATCCTGGTAGCCCCAGCCGGCGTTGCCGGCGGCGGCCCAGGCGTCGTAGTCGGCGGCGTGGCCTCGGATATAGACCATGGCATTGATTGAACTGCTGCCCCCCAGGGCCTTGCCGCGCGGCCAGTACAGGCGCCGGCCGTCGAGCGCGGCCTGGGGTTCGGTGTTGAAGTACCAGTTGTACTTGCGCGTGGTGAGCAAGCCGAGGAGTCCCGCGGGGATGCGGATCAGCGGCGTGTCGTCGGACCTGCCGGCCTCGAGCAGGCAGACGCGGTTCGAAGGGTCCGCGCTCAAGCGGTTCGCGAGCACACAGCCCGACGAACCCGCGCCCACGATGATGTAGTCGAACTTCATGGAAATCCTTGGAAATGGGCTTGAAAGTGGATGCGGTATGGCTTGCTCAGACGAGACGCAAGGCCCAGCGGATCAAACGCCGCGACAGGTTCGTGTAGGGCGGATAGAAGGTCGTGGCCAGCAGCAGCCAGGTCTTGACCACCGCGCGTTCGTGGCTGAAGGCCTTGAAGCCGTAGAACCCATGTGCGCTGCCCAGCCCCGAGTTGTTGACCCCGCCGAAAGGCAGCCGGCCATGCAGAAACTGCACCACACTGTGGTTGACGCAGGCACCGCCCGAACTCGTCCGGCGCAGCACCTTGTCGGTCACGTGGCGGTCGCGGCTCCAGACATACAGCGCCAGCGGCTTGGGCTGCGCGTTGATCCGGGCAATCACGTCGTCCAGATCGCTGTAGGCGATCACCGGCAGCACGGGGCCGAAGATTTCCTCTTGCATGATCTTCGCGTCCGCGCTGACCTTGTCGATCAACGATGGGGCCACATAGCGTTGATCGACCGCGTGCTGACCCCCGACCAGCACCCGCGCGCCTTTTTGCACGGCGTCGTCGAGCAGCCCGGCGATGCGCCCGGCGTGGCGCTGATTGACGATGCGCGCCAGGTGCGGGCTGCCGCGCGGAGCTTCGCCTTCCCCGAAGGCCTTGGACAGCGCTTCGCGGCAATGCGCGACAAACTGGTCCTTCACCGACTCGTGCAAGTACACATGGTCGGGCGCGATACAGGTCTGGCCGCTGTTCGTGCACTTGGACCACATCAGGTTGTGCGCGGCCGCTTTCAGGTCGGCGCTGGCGTCGACGATGGTCGGGCTCTTGCCGCCGAGCTCGAGCGTCACGCTGGTCAGGTGTTTCGCCGCCGCGGCCATGACCACGCGGCCGATCGCCGGCGAGCCGGTGAAAAAGATGTGATCGAACGGCAGTTCGAGCAGCGCCTGCGACACCGAGGCGTCGCCTTCAAAGATGGCGACTTCGTCTTCGGTGAACACGTCGCGCACGATCTCGACCATCAGCGCCGACAGGTGCGGCGTCAGCTCCGAGGGCTTGAGCATCGCTGTGTTGCCCGCCGCGATGGCCGAGATCAGGGGGCCGAACGTCAGATTCACCGGGTAGTTCCAGGGCGAGACGATCAGGCAGCGGCCCTTGGGCTGGTACTGGACCTGGCTCGAGGTGCCGAACATCAGCAAGGTCGGCCAGACCTTGTGCGGCTTCATCCAGCGACGCAGATGGCGCCTAGCGTCGTTCGCTTCCGCGACGATGGGCAGGATCTCAGTCAGGTCGACCTCGGCCGCCGGTTTGCCGAAGTCCAGCGCACCGGCGCGTTGGATGTCGGCTTGGCGCGCCAGCACAGCGCGCTTGAGGCGGTCTATCTTCTCGAGCCGCTGCGCGCAAGTCGATTCGCGCAGCCGCAGCGCCGTCTCACCCTGGGAGGCGAAGATGCGCTCGATCTGCGAAATCGCGGCCGAATCTTCGGCGCTCACCAGGCGCATCGATGCGTTGGCACCTACCATGGCTGTCTCCTATCGTAGTTGATCTTCTTCAGCCTGAAGCTGATGCGAGCCTATCGGCACAGCCGGCCGCAGGCACCGAACGAAAGTTAGGTGCGGTGGTGTTGGCGCGCAGCTAGCATGGATACCGAGTTGGAGCAACGTTGCTCTTTGGGCAACCAACAGACGGCCACAAAGGCCGAATCCTCATTAAGGAGACATGACGATGAGCAGCAGCACGATTCAATCGGCCGGGATGGGCGGCGCGAGCGCGACCGAGCGGGCGCAGCCAGGCGTCGCCTGGCGCAAGGTATTCTTCGGGCTCCTGGGTGTGGCGCTGCTGTTCACCAGCTACCGCATCTACCAGGAAGCGACCGCCTTCTCCCACGGACTGGATTACTTCAGCGAAGAATTCCAGGCTTATTGGATGCGCTTGCTGTTGTGGCAGTTGGTGACTATTGCGGTGGTTGGGGTTTCGTCGTTGATCTACCTCTGGCGCACCCGGGTGCGCGACTTCAGCGCCGTCACGCCGCGCGAGGAATTGCGACGCCTGTTCGTGCTTATGGGGCAACTGCTGGTGTTCGGCGTCCTGTTCTACGTCACGGGTTCGGTCTACACCGAGTCGGATGCCGCTTGGCACCAGGTGACGATTCGCGACACCGACTTCACGCCCACGCACATCGGGTTGTTCTACTTCTGCGTGCCGATCCTCGTGTTCTGGGCCTTGGCCTCGTTCACCTATGCCCATACGCGCATTCCGATGTTCGCCAATCGAATCTCGGTGCCGTTCGCGATCATCGTGACCGGGGCCTTCATGATCATGCCCAATGTCGGCTTCAACGAGTGGGGTCACACCTTCTTCTATGCGGAGGAGTTGTTCTCGGCACCGATCCACTACGGATTCGTTCTGTTGGGCTGGTCGGCGTTTGCGGCCGGTGGGTTGCTCTTGCAACTGCTCGGTCGGGTCAATGAGCTGACTCGGCGGCCGACCGCCAGCCCGGCCATGGCCGCGGCTCGCTGACGCCGAGGCCGCCTGGCGGCAAGTGGAGTTTGTCGACGGGGCCGCAGGCCCAGGCCAAGCTACCGTTCCACGAAAACCCGCGCGTCGAGCGCGGGGAGAGACCAACATCGTCTGACGCCTCCTCCGGGCGGAATCAGGAGGAATCAATGTCTGCTGTCATACAGGCTGCGGCCGTCGACAACGCGCAGGAAGCTGCGCGCGTCGATGCCCAGGTCGACTGGGTCGTCATCCCGCTGTTCGCGATCTTGCTGGGTGCGGTCTTCAGTTTTCACTTCGCGCTTCTGGTGGGCGATTGGGACTACTGGATCGACTGGCGAGACCGTCGTTTCTGGCCGCTGGTGACGCCGCTTGCGATGACCGTCCTGCCTGGCGTGTTCGGCTTTGCGTTCTGGAAGCTGCTGCGTGTACCGGTCGGGGCGACGCTGAGCATCCTGGCGTTCACCGCGGCCACGTGGGTGAGCCGCTACCTCAACTTCCACGGCTTCGCCGGCTTCCCCATGAACATGGTGTCGCCGTCGACCTACATTGCCCTGGGGCTGCTGATCGACTGCATCCTGCTGCTCACGCGCAGCTGGTTCTTCACCGGGATCTTCGGCGGTTTCCTTGCAGGGGTGCTGCTGTACCCGCTGAACTGGCCGGGGCTCGCGCCTTTCATGGTGCCGGTCGAAATGCACGGCACGCTGATGACCGTGGCCGACGTGATGGGCTTTGAGTACGTGCGGACCGCGATGCCGGAGTATGTGCGCATCATCGAACAAAGCACGCTGCGAACCTTCGGTGAAGCGGTCACGCCGCTGACGGCGGTGTTCGCGGGTTTCCTGACCATCCTCAACCTGTGGTTCTGGGCCTGGATCGGATCGCTGGGCGTGAGGTCGGTCTGGCTGCACAAGATTGTCTGAGAGGATCAACATGAAATCCATCGCGGGCGTGTGCAGCGCCATAGAAGCCCTTCTCGTTGCCCTGGTCGTGCTGTGTTCGGCGCCGGCCCAGGCCCACGGTGAAAAGGCGCAACAGCCAGCCCTGCGCATGCGCAGCGTGCACTGGTTCGACGTCACGATGTCCACCGTCAAGCTGAAAGTGAACGATGAATTGGTCGTCAAGGGCAAGTTCATTCCGTCCAAGGCCTGGCCGGAGCATGTGGCGTCGATCGAAGGGACGGCGTTTCTGAACATCGGCGTTCCCGGCCCTTCGTTCGTGCGCCTGGACAGCCGCGTCAACGGCGTGCCGATGATTCGCAGCACGGCCTTCGTCCGGGGCGAGTTGTACGAGTTCGAGGTCCGCCTGAAGGCACGCACGCCGGGGCGATACCATGTGCACCCCTTGCTCAACGTGAAGGACGCCGGCCCGATGATCGGCCCGGGGATCTGGGTTGAGGTGCACGGCAACCAGGCCGATTTCAAGAACACGGTGAAGACCTTGTTCGGGCAGGAACTCGACCTCGAGAGCTATGGCTTCAAGGAAACCGCGACATGGTCGGCGCTGTGGTTCGTCGTGGGCCTTGCATGGTTCGGTTATTGGCTGACCAAGGTGCCCCTGATCCTGCCGCGGTTCCGCCGTGCCACCGAACTGGGCGAGAACGCCGACGACATGATCACGACCGCCGACCGCCGCATGGCGTTGACCATGCTCGTGCTCACGCTCGGGCTCATCGCAGGTGGCTTCATCTACGCCAGCGAGCGCTGGCCGATCACCACGCCGCTGCAGACGGGCAAGATCGAAACGCCGCTGCTGGTGCGCGAACCCTCGCCGGTGCTGGTGCGCATGGACGATGCCCGCTATCGCATCCCCGGTCGAAGCTTTCGCATTGCGCTGACCGTGACCAACCGAGGCACGAGCCCGCTGGTGATCGGAGAGTTCGCCTCAGGCAACCTTCGCTTCATCAACGCGGCGGTGCACAAGGTTTTGCCCAAGGATGCCGACGACCTGGTCGCCCCCGACGCGCTGCGCATCGAGGGTGGCGCGGTCCAACCCGGTGAGACGCGCCAGATCGTGATCTACGCCGATGACGCGCTGTGGGAGACACAGCGCATGACGACGATGATCTCCTCGCCCGACGCGGTGGTCGCCGGCATGTTGTTCTTCTTCGACGCGCAGGGTCGCCGCCATGCGGTAGAAATTAGCGGGCCGATGATCCCGCTGTTCGGTTGATGTTGGCGCCGGCGCGTTGGATGCGGGCGCTCGGCGCCGCGTGGCTGGCCCTGGTTTGCGTCGGCGCCTTGGCGCACGGCGGTGTCAGCGTGGAAGAAGACAAGTGCATCCTGCGCCTGGGTGCGAACAGGGCTCACTTCGCCGGCTACCAACCGGAGCATCGCGCCAGCCAGGAGTTCTGCGAAGACATCCCCGAGGTCGGGCGGGCCGTGATCGTGATCGACTTCATTCAGCCGGTGCTGCGCGAGCGTGTGGTTGAGTTCCGCATCCTGCGCGATGTCGACGGACTCGGGGTCAAGGCGCGGCTGGAGGATCTCGGCGATGCCAGCATGATGGCCCAACGCACCCTGGCCGTGCTGCCGGCCCAGACCTATCCGCGTGGAACGATCACGCTGGACCACCGCTTCTCCGAACCCGGCTGGTACATCGGTGTCATCAGTGCCCACGATGCCACCAGCGGCAAGACCGAAACCTCGGTGTTCCCGTTCAGGGTCGGCGTGCGCAGCTACTGGAAGTACCTGCCGCTGCCGCTGATCCTGATCGGCTTGGCCGTGCTTCTGTACAGGCTCACTGGGCAGAAGCGGCGTCGCGCGGCCGCATGAAGCAGTTCGACGAGCCGTTGACAACAAGAAGACGAAACCATGGCGATCCGGAAGAATTTCAGGAATCTGCTGACAGGCGTTGCGCTCGCGTGGGCCGCGCTGCCGGCACTCGCCCAAGACACGCCGGTGGGCCTGTGGAAGACGATCCACGACGACGGCAAGACCGTCAAGACACTGATTCGGATCAGCGAGTCGGGCGGTGTGCTACGGGGCACGATCGAGAAGCTGCTCGATCCTGACCATCATCCAGGGCATTCGCCGCAACGCCGAAGACACCACGCTGTGGGACGGCGGCGAAGTGCTCGACCCGGAGAACGGCTCGACCTACCGACTGCGCATGAGGCCGGTGGACGGCGGCAAGAAGCTCGAGGTCCGCGGCTACATCGGCATGCCGCTGATCGGTCGTTCGCAAACCTGGCTGCGCTCCGAGTGAGCAAGCGCGTCGACCATGCCGCCGCGTGGCGGCCAACACTGCCCAACAGGGGCTGCGGAGGTTCAATGAGATCAATATCGTTCGTGGCTGCGTTTGTCGCCGTGCTCGGCGCCGGGTTCGGGTCGGCGCTGGCGCAAACCGCGGCGCCCACGCCAGCCGACGCTGGCCACGGTCATGGATCGCATGCGGAGACCACCAAGCACCCGGCGAGTGCCCCGACGCGCCAGCCGTCGCTTCGCATCGTCGCTCCGGGCAACGATGCCCGGGTCGGACCCGATGTCGTGCTCGAGTTCGAAACCACCGCCGACCTCGCGAAGATGACGATGGGTAGCGCGCCGGTGGGCGTGCACCTGCACCCGGACATCGACGGCAGCGCCCTGATGCCCGCTCTGGCCGACTTGAAGCGGGTTGGCAAGAACCGCTATCGTTACGCCTTTGAACTGCCCGCGGCGCCGGGGCCGCATGTGCTCAGCGTGTACTGGTCCGATGCCTCGCACAAGACCCTCGAGTCCACGCGCAACAGCGTCAGCGTGACGGTGCTGCCCAAGACAGCGGCCACGGCGAAACCATGAATTCGCGGCGACGTTTCTCCCACCTGGCCGTCGCAGCACTCGCCCTGGTCGGTACGGGCGGCGCGTGGGCGCACGCCGCGCTGGTCAAGTCCGAACCGGCGCGTCGGGCCACGCTGTCCAAGCCGCCGCCACAAGTGAGGCTGTGGTTCAACGAGCGGCTGGAGCCCGAGTACGCGTCAGTCGTCGTTTCCAAGGCCGGGTCAGGTGACATCGCCACCGCCAAAGCCCGGGTCGACAAAAGCGACCCCAAGCTGCTGGTGCTGGACCTGCCGGTTCTCGGCCCGGGCGCCTACACCGTGAAGTACCGGGTGTTGTCGGTGGACGGCCACACGGTCGATTACGGATTTACCTTCAGCGTGTCGAGCGCAAGCGCCGGCAAGTAGATGGAGTGGGCGGGCGGCGCGCTGCGCTGGCTGCAACTGACCGGTGGCCTTGTGCTGCTGGGCAGCTTGGTGCTGCTGGGCCTGGCGGGAGCGGCGCGCGGCGCCGAGGCGCTGCGCTGGCGGCGCGAGATCCTGGCCGCGCTGCCGTGGCTGGCGGGCCTGTGTCTCCTGACGGCGATCGGCCTGCTGGCGCTGAAAGTGGTGTCGGTCACCGATAGCCCCGGCGCTGCCTCCGAGGCGAGCGAGTGGCTGCGCCTGCTGCGAGGCACGAGATTTGGTGCGGTGTGGCTGGCGCGGCAGGCGCTCATGCTGGCCCTGCTGTGTCTGGCGCTGGCCTCGCCGCGGCAGCCGTTCGTTCGGCGAAGCGTTGAGCACGGCTTGCTCGCATTGGCTGTGCTGCATGGCCTGGTGAGCGTCTTCACCGGCCATGGCGCTGCCACCGATCCTGTCTGGCTCGCGGCCGGCGGGCAGGCCGTGCACTGGCTGGCCGCGGCGCTGTGGGTGGGTGCGCTTCCGGCACTTGCCTGGGGGCTTTACCGCGCGGCGCACAGCCGCGATCCCGAGTTCCGCGCGGGCATGGCCGGCCTGCTGCGGCGATTTTCGCGTTGGGCCACGGCCTGCCTGCTTCTCGTTGTCGCCTCCGGACTCCTCATCGCCTACCTCCAGCTCGGCGCTCCCACACGCTGGCCGGCGCGCGTGGGCGATGTCTTCGGCGGCATCGCCACCGTGCTCGAGCGCAGCATCGGGCCCTTGCTGGGCACGGCTTTCGGGCAGCAGGTGCTGGCCAAGCTCGCGTTGCTGGTGGTTGTGCTGGTCGTCGCCGCGCGCGTGCGCTGGGTCTGGATGCCGCGGCTCGGGTCGTGCCTCGTCCAAGACACC
>Ga0075163_10013530_pt1 | contig 10563 bp, 10 predicted proteins | sample JI1023141ADNA_FD_71478 | JGI IMG/M metagenome (GOLD analysis project Ga0075163, IMG submission 71478) | Wastewater effluent complex algal communities from Wisconsin, to seasonally profile nutrient transformation and Carbon sequestration -... | ecosystem: Engineered > WWTP > Effluent > Algae... | reverse complement strand
CCGAGGCCGAGACCGAGACCGAGGCCGAGGCGGAGGCGGAGACCGAGGCCGAGGCGGAGACCGAGACCGAGGCCGAGCGGCGGATCGAACGCTAGCGACGACGCGCGACGGCGCGCCGCGCCAGGTCGCCGAAGCCGCGCTGGCCGTCGACCAAGACCGCCGCGACGTCGTCGGTGGCGGCCCGCACGGTCGGTCGCCGCCCCTTGCCCGCGAAGAGCCCGGCGACCCCGCCGAAGGCCTGGACGGTCACCGCCAGGATCGCCAGCGACAGCCAGCCGCCGACCGCGACGCCGAGGAGCGCGAGGCGCAGCGCCGCTCGCAGCGGCTCGGGGACCTCGCCGAAGATCGGGCGGGCCAGGCTGCGGGGCCCGGGCGCGGTCAACGCCACCGAGGCCGCCGACGGCGGCAGCGGCGCCGGCATCGGCGCCTTGGCGAGGAGCGCCAGGACGTCGCGCGGCCGCGCCGGGCGATCGTCGGGGTCCGGCTCGACCATCGCCGCCAGCGCCGACCGCAGGACCGGCGACATCGCCGGCAGGTGGCGCTCGAGGTCCATCCGCAGGCCCTTGCGCGGCACGTCCTCCGGCTCGACGCCGCCGGCCAGGGCGACGATCGTCGCGCCCAGGCTGTACAGGTCGGTGGCCGGCGTGCACTGGCCGTGGAGCTGCTCGGGGGCCATGTAGCCGTAGGTGCCGACCAGCGTCGAGCCGCCTGACGACGCGCTGTCGGCGACGCCGCCGAAGTCGACCAGCGCCAAGGTGCCGTCGCGATCGCGCACCAGGTTCGACGGCTTGACGTCGCGGTGGACCACCGGGGGCGTGCGGGTCGCCAGGTAGTCGAGGATCTCGAGCGCGCGGATGAGGATGTCCTTCAGCTCGAGCTCGGAGAGGCGCTCGCGGCCGACCAGGGCCCGGAGATCGCGGCCCGGCATCCGCTGCATGACCAGGTTGAAGACCCCGGGCGGCTCCTCGAACGCGGCGTGCAGGCGCGGGATGCCGGCGTGGCGGAGCTGGCCGAGCACCTTGGTCTCGCGCTCGTGCAGCTCGAAGCTCTTCCAGCCGGCGCCGAGCTTGACCCGCTTGATCACGACCTCCTGCCGGCGCGCGACCTCGACCGCCAGGAAGGTCTGGCCCTGGCTGCCGCGACCGATCGGCTCGCTCACGCGCCACCGGCCTCCGAGGAGCGGACCGTCCGCGGGCTTCGCCATCACGCCGCCCGCAGGGTGACGACCGCGACCTCGGCCGCGGTGCCCTCGCCGACCCGGACGCGCACGCCCGAGTAGCCGACGCCTGGGGTCACGTACAGGTGGCCGTCGTCGACCGGGTACAGCCCGCGCCGGAACCTCCGGCCCATGCGCGCGATGATGCGATCGGTGACGCCGCGCAGGTAGATCTGCCCGCCGTGCATGTGGCCCGACAACACCAGGCGGGCGCCGCGCGCGACCAGCCCCGGCGCGGCCTCGGGATCGTGACACAGCGCCACCGTGGTCGCGCGGCCGGTGGCGCCGGCGAACGCCGCCTCGGCGTCGTCGTGGCGCGTGATCGGATCGTCGACGCCCACCAGGCGAAGCGGCGCGCCCCGGACCTCGACCGCGGTGTGGGCGTTGGTCAGGACGTCGTAGCCGTGGTGGGCGAGCGCGGCGCGCACGCCCTTGGCGTCGGTGAAGTAGTCGTGGTTGCCCAGGGTCGCGACGACGGCGCGGGCCCGCAGCCCGCCGAGCTGCGCGCGCAGGAGGGCGACCTCGTGCTTGCGCCAGCACACGTAGTCGCCGGTCAGCGCGACGACGTCGGGCGCCGCCTGGTTGGCCAGATCGATCGCCGCGCGGATGTGGCCCTCAGGCGTGAGGTTGCCGACGTGGAGATCGGACAGGTGGGCGATGGTCACGCCGTCGTGGCGCGGATCGAGCCCAGCGACCGCGACCTCGTGGCGGACGAGCCGCGGCGGCGGCGGCGGTCGGCGGCGCGACATCGAGCGGCAACTGTAGAGCGCCCGGCGGCAGGCGCAAGGGCGGCGGAGACCGCGGTTGCGGGGCCCGGTCGCGCCTGGCACATTGGACCCAGAGACGATGGCACAACCAGCTCTGGCCGAGGTCCGCGTGTCCTGTCCGGCGTGTGGCGGAGCGATCCATCCGATCGCGGGGCGGTGCAAGCACTGCAAGGCGGATCTGGTGACCGCGCGGGGCGGCGCCACCGCGGCGATCGGCTCGGTGATCCAGCTCGGCGCCCTGGCCGCGCCGGTCGCCCCTGCGGCCGCCGGGGTCGCGCCGCTGCCCTCGCCTCCGGTCGCCAGCGGGGCCGAGGCCGGAGCGCTGGCCGCGCCGGTGGCCACCGCGGCGCCGGTCGTAGTGGCGGTCGCGCCGGCCCGGCCGAGCCGTCGTCGGGCCTGGCGCCGACAATGGCCGCTGTGGGTCGCGGGCATCGCCGCCCTCGCGATCCTGGCCAGCGTGGCGGTCCTGATGTTCGGTGGCGAAGACGACAAGCCGCGGCGGCGGCGAGCCCTCGGTCCAGCGCCGGATCGCATGCAGACCGATCAACTGCCGACCGATCCGCGCAACGGCGCCGGCAGCCAGCACCAGCCGCTGCCCAACGCGCCGACGCCGGCCCCCGACGTGGATCCCGACGGCGATCCCGACGGCGATCCCGACGGAGTTCCCGGAGTGGCCCCGGACCGCAATCCTGGCGGTAGTCTCGGTTCCACCGATCCCGACGATCCGGACGATCCCCTCGGCGGGGTGCCGGGTGGGGTCCCGGGCGGCGTGCCGGGCGGTACGCCCGGCGGCGGCATCGCCCCACCGCCGGGGCCCCCCGACGCCTCGGCGCAGTTTCTCAGCCGTGCCCTCGACACCGCGTGCCAGCGGCTGTCGACCTGCTGGGGCGACCCCGCCGCGCAGCAGATGTGCACGCAGCTCAAGAGCCTGAGCCAGCAGTCCCTCGGTAGCCTCGACCTGTGCCCCAGCTTCGACGCCGCCGCCGGCGACCGCTGCCTGCGCTACCTGGCGCAGATCCCGTGTCCCGACGCCAACGCCTCGCCGCAGGATCTGCTCGGCATGGCGGCCGGCTTCGATGATTGCCTGCGCGTGTGCCAGTAGCCGCCGTGCACCGCCTCGCGCTCACCGCCGCGCTCACCGCCGGCCTCGCGGTCGCCGCGTGCAAGGGCCGTCGGACCTCGGCGCCGCCGCCGCCGCCGTCGTCGGCCGACGCCTCGGTCGGCCCGGTCGTGCGGGAGCTGCCGCCGCGCCCTGGGCCCCGGCCGACGCCACCGCCGATGCCGCGCGAGCTGCGCGCCAGCCTGCTCGACGCCGGCGCCGCGCCGCGCCTGCCCCGCCGCTACCGCGCGGCCCCGCAGCCCGAGCGGACCCTCACGGTCACCGCCGCGCTGACCGAGCGCCGGTACCAGGGCGGCGCCTGGATCGGACCGGTCGAGCACCCGCCGCTGCGCGATGGCTTCGCGGTGACGCGCACCGCCGACGGCACCCTCGCGGTGCGCGGCCTGGTGGGCGCGGTCGACGCGCCCGACGCGGCCGCCGCCGCGCCGCTCCTGGCGCGCTGGCGCACGCTCCTCGAGCGTCGCCGCCTGACCGTCGCCGTCGATGACCGCGGCCGGATGAGCGCCGCGACCTTCACCGACGATCCCGATCGCCGCCGCCCCGACGCCACCCTGGCCGAGGACGAGTTCGCGCAGCGCTGGCTGGCCCTGGCGGTGCCGTGGCCCGACGAGCCGATCGGGCTGGGCGCCCGCTGGCGGTTCATCCACGTCCTGCGCGTCGGCGGCGTCTACCTGAAGCAGACCGCGACCTACACCCTCGAGGCCATCGCCGACGATCGACTCACCGTCGCGATCGAGCTCGAGCGCCTGGGCGAGCCCCAGGCCCTCGACCTGCCCGGCGCGCCGGCCGAGCTGATCGCGCTGCGCCGCCGGCTGACCGGCCGGGTCACGGTCGGCGCGACCGACCCGCTGCCGCTGGCCGGCCAGCTCGTCGCCGAGCAGTCGAGCCACGCCCGCGTGCGCGGCGTTGGACCGGTGCCCGAGGATGAGCTGACCGACGATCGCGCGACCTTGACCCTCGGCGAGTGACGTCGGCGAGACCTCGGCGAGCGCGGCGCCGCGGCGCGGACGGATCGATTGACTTGGACCGGCCCGCGCCCTAAGGACGATCCATGCTCCCCGCGCCGCTGCCGGTCACGCTCCTCACCGGCTTCCTCGGCGCCGGCAAGACCACGCTGCTCAACCGCGCGCTGGCCGATCCCGCGCTGGCCGGCGCCGCCGTGCTGATCAACGAGGTCGGCGCGGTGGCGATCGATCACCACCTGGTGCGCGACGTGCGCGGCGACGCGATCGTCCTCGGCTCTGGCTGCGTGTGCTGCACGATCGCCGGCGATCTGGTGCGCGCCCTGGCCGAGCTGCGGGCCCAGCTCGATCGCGGCGAGCTGCCGCCGATCGATCGCGTCGTCCTCGAGACGACCGGCCTGGCCGATCCGACCGGGGCGCTCGCGACGCTGGTGCAGCACCCGCTCCTGGCCCGCGCCTACCGGCCCCACGCGGTGGTCACGGTGGTCGACGGGCTGGCCGGCGACGCGATCCTGGCCCGCCACCGCGAGGCCCAGGTCCAGGTCGCTCTCGCCGACCGGGTGATCGTCGCCAAGGCCGACCTGATCGACGACGCCGGCCGGGCCGCCGTGACCGACGCCGTGCGGGCGCGCAACCGCGCCGCGCCCCTGCACTGGCTGGCGCTCGACGGCGAGGTCGCGGCCGACTGGTTCGCGGCCGCGCCGGTGGTCGCCGACGACGGTCGACCGCTGGCGGCGTGGCTCAAGGCCGCCACCGCGCGCCCGGTCCTGGGCTCGACGCCGTCGGCCCACGGCGAGGTCGTCACCGAGGTCGCGTGGTTCGCCGAGCCGCTCCGCATGGGCCCGCTCGCCCTGTGGCTGTCGCTCATGACCCAGATGCACGGCGGCGCGCTCCTGCGGGTCAAGGGGCTGGTCGCGGTGATCGGCGAGGACGCGCCGGTGGTGATCCACACCGTCGGTCACGTCGTGTATCCGGCCCGCCAGCTCGCGGCGTGGCCCGACGACGATCGCCGCACCCGCCTGGTCTTCATCGCGCGCGGCCTGTCGGCGACGACGCTGCGCGCGCTGTTGATCAACCTGGGCGAGACCCTCGGTCAGCCGTTGGTCGACGGCTGACCAGCGCGCGGCCTCGCGGCGCGCGGGCGGTCAGCGGGCCTGGGTCGCGGTCGGCGCGGACGGCGCGACCGCGTCGGCGCTGGCCACCACGGCGCCGAGACCAAACACGACGATGGCGGCGATCGCGACGGCGAACAGGCGATCGCGGAGGGTGCGGCTGTGCTGGCGGCTGGCGATGTTGTCGAGAGAGGTCGTGGTCATGTCCGGGCGTATTGCGAAGCGCGGACCAACGCGCGTGGGTGGTCGTCGACGCGCGGACGACGCGTGCCCTCGACGTGGCCACGCGCGGTTAGCCGCGATGAGGTCGCGTCGGTTCGACCGCGCGGGTGACGTTCGACGACGATCGTCGACGAGTTGCGACGCGACGCTGGGACACCCAGGCTGTCGCACCGGGCCGCCACGCGCCCGGGCCGCGACGAAGATGTCGTGGCGCTCCGGTCAGGCCACGCAAGTGACCGCGCCGCCACAGCTCCGACGGAGGGTCGAGTAGCCGGCAACTGGGCGCGCCGGCCACGAAGCCGGTTCTTCGACGGTCGGCCCGACGCCTACACCCACCGCACCAGCACAGCGGGGCGGTCGCGGACCGATACAGCGACGCCCGCGATCGCGAGGCGACCGGCAGCAGGCCCCCGTGGCGCGACGCCCGCAGGCCTCGTGGGGCCTCACCCGTCGCGCAGAAACACGACGGTCACGCCATCGCCACCCTCGTTGCCCTCGCCGGGCCGGGCCGACTTGGCGGCGGGGTGCCGCGCGACGTGCTGCCGCACCGCGCTGCGCAAGACGCCGGTGCCGTGGCCGTGGAGGACGAACACCGCCTCGTGGCCGAGCAAGAGCGACTCATCGAGGAACCGATCGAGGTTGGCCAGGGACTCGTCGACGCGCTGGCCGCGCAGATCGAGGGTCGTCGACGGCGTCCGCGCGCCGGCCTTGGCCTCGGCGCCTGCGCCATCGACCAGCACCACCTCGGCCGCGCCGCGACCGCGCCGCGACCGCGGGGCTCGCTCGGCCGGGCGCGCCTCGTCGGCGACCTCGCCCCGCGCCGCCCGGGCCTGGCGGTGGCTGTCGATCAGCACCTCGCCGACGTCGACCAGGACGTGCATGCCGCCGAGCCGCACCGACACCTTGCCGCGCTCGGGGGCGGCCGCGACGTGGCCGCGGCTGCGCAGGCGCGGCACCAGGACCGGCGCGCCGACGGTGAGGTCGCGCTCGCCGGGGCGGCGGCCCGGCGGCAGCGGCACCTCGGGCTCGTGGCGCGCGACCTCGGAGCCGACCTTGACCAGGGTCCGGCGCGCCGCCGCGACCTCGGCCTGCTTGACCAGGGCCTCGCGGCGACGCAGCTCGAGGCGGACCCGATCGGCCTCGGCCCGGGCCTCGCGCAGCGCGACCAGGGCCTCGCCGTGGGTGCGGCGGTGCTCGCGATCGCCGACCGCCCGCGCCTGATCGCGCTCGAGGCGGGTGGCGATGCGCTCGGACTCGGCGGCCTCGAGCTCGGCCAGGAGCGCCGCGCGCTCCTCCTCGAGGCGACGGCGCTGATCGGCGACCGAGGCCAAGAGCCTCTCGACCGACAGCCCGGCCTCGCCGACCAGGGCCTCGGCGCGATCGACCACGTCGTCGGGGAGCCCGACCCGGCGCGCCACCACCAGCGCGCCCGAGCTGCCGGGCACGCCGAGGTGCAGCTTGAAGGTCGGCTCGAGACGCTCGAGATCGAAGCCGACCGAGGCGTTGGCGTAGCGCGGATCGGTCGCCGCCACCGCCTTGAGCCGCTCGTAGTGGGTGGTGACGAGCGCGGTCACGCCGCGCGCAGCCAGCGCCTCGATCGCCGCCTGGGCCAAGGCCGCGCCCTGATCGGGATCGGTGCCGACCGCGAGCTCGTCGATGAGGACCAGCATCCCGGGCCGACCGTCGGCGAGGAGCTGGCGCAGGCGCGCGACGTGGCCGGTGAAGGTCGACAGGTTGGCCTCGAGGCTCTGGGCATCGCCGATGTCGCTGCGGACGTCGGTGAACCAGCCGATCGCCGAGCCGCTCTCGGCCGGCAGGTGCAGGCCGGCCCGCGCCATCAGCGCGCACAGCCCGGTGGTCTTGAGCGCGACGGTCTTGCCGCCGGCGTTGGGCCCCGAGATGAGCAGGCAGCCACCGGCCGCCACCGTGACGTCGTTGGCGACGCAGCGCCGACCGGCCAGGAGCATGAGCGGGTGGCGGGCGTGGAGCAGCGCCACCCGCGGCTCGGGCACGACGATCGGGGCGGCCGCGACCAGCTCGTCGGCGAGCCGGGCGGCGGCGGCGATCACGTCGAGCTCGCCGGCGGCCGCGACCGCGGCGTCGAAGCCGTCGGCCTCCTCGGCGACCCAGCCCGACAGCCGAGTGAAGATCCGACGCTCCTCGTCGGCGACCTCGCACTCGGCGAGCTTCTTGCGGTTGTTGAGATCGACGATCTCCTCGGGCTCGATGAAGATCGTCTGGCCGCTGCCCGAGGTGCCGTGGACGATGCCCTTGACGAAGCCCTTGCCGTCGGTGCGGACCGGCAAGACGTAGCGGTCCTCGCGCTGGGTGTAGTAGTCGTCCTGCAAGAGCGGCGCGTAGCGCGGATCGCCGACCAGCTCGTCCATCCGGCGATCGAGCTGGGCGGTGAGCGCGGCCACCGAGCGGCGCAGCGGCCCGAGGGCGGGGCTGGCGTGATCGACCAGGCGACCGTCGGCGTCAAAGGCCTCGAGGATCGGGTGGTAGACGTGGCCGAGATCGGCGATCGCCGCGGCCTGGGCGGCCAGGGCCGGCGCCACCGCGGCGTGCTTGCGCAGGTGCGCGCGCAGCCGGGCCAGGGCCGCGCCGGTGTGACCGATCGCGACCAGCTCCGGGGCGTCGAGGCTGGCGGCCTTGCGGACCCGGGCCACCGCCGGGCTGACGTCGACGATGCCACCCAGGGGCAGCGCGGCGTCGATCGCCGCCAGGTGGCGCGCCTCGGCGATCGCGTCGACCCGGGCCTGGGCCTCGCCCGGGGTCTCGAACAGGCGCGCCGCCCGGACCGCGGCCGCGCCCCGGCTGGTCGCGCAGCGCGTGGCCCAGTGCTCGATCACCTGGGGCCACCCGAGGTCGGCGGAGGTCTCTGGATCGACGGCGGTCACGGCGAGGTCTCCTACCATGAAGCCGGGCCGACGGCGGGAGGGACGTGTCAGGGGGGGAGGCCGAACCCGAACCCGAGGCCGAGGCCGAGGCCGAGGCCGAGACCGAGACCGAGGCCGAGACCGAGACCGAGGCCGAGGCCAAGACCGAGACCGAGACCGAGTCCGAGGCCGAGTCCGAGACCGAGACCGAGACCGAGGCCGAGGCCGAGGCCGCGTCCGAGGCGGAGACCGAGACCGAGACCGAGGCCGAGGCCGAGACCGCGTCCGAGGCGGAGGCCGAGACCGAGGCCGAGACCGAGGCCGAGACCGAGACCGAGGCCGAGACCGAGTCCGAGGCCGAGACCGAGGCCGAGTCCGAGTCCGAGTCCGAGGCCGAGTCCGAGCCGGGCTAGCGCGCCGGGAAGCCGAACTGCTGCGGCGCGGGTACGACCTGGTTGCGGCCGTTGCGCTTGGCCACGTAGAGGTTGTCGTCGGCGCGCTTGATCAGGGTCGGCGGATCGAGGTTCGGCTCGTTGTAGGCGCAGGCGACGCCCAGGCTGACCGTCACCGGGATCGCGGTCTGGTTCCAGATCACCGGGCGCTCCGCCATGAGGGCGCGGACGTGCTCCGCGAAGATCACGCCGCCGTCGAGCCCGGTCGACGACAGCACGCAGGCGAACTCCTCGCCGCCGTAGCGCGCGAACAGATCCTCGCGCCGCATCCGCGCCTTGAGCCGACCGGTCAGATCCTTCAGGACCTGATCGCCGGCCAGGTGGCCGTGCTCGTCGTTGATGCGCTTGAAGAAGTCGATGTCGAACATCACCAGCGACAGCGCGTGGCCGTGGCGCTTGGCCCCGGCCAGCTCGCGATCGATGAACTCGAGGAAATAGCGCTTGTTGTGGATCCCGGTGAGACCATCGAGGATGGTCATCCGGTAGATCTCTTCGTGGTAGGCGCTCTCGATGTTGGCGCCCGACAGGAACTTGAAGATCGCGTCGCCGAACCGAACCTGGTCGCCGTCGGCCAGGGCGTGGCGCTGGATCCGCTGCTCGTTGACGAAGGTGCCGTTGGTCGAGCCCAGATCGATCGCCCACCAGGCGCCGTCGCCCTCCTTGGCGAGCTGGGCGTGATGGCGCGACACCGCCGAGCGACTGATGACCAGATCGGCGTCGGTGTCGCGGCCGATGAGGTAGAGCTGCTTGGTCAGCGCGGTGCGCCGGCCGATGTCGGGACCGGGCGGGTGCAGGAGCACGAGGCAGGACTCGCCGGTCGAGGTCGGACGCATCGGCTGATCGATGGGTCCGACCAACACCAACGTGCCGCTGTTTCGCGTCTGGCTCACGAAGGGCGAGTGTAGCCCGGGGCCCCGGCCACCGCGCAACTTTTGGCGCTCAGCGCGGCCGCGCCGGCGGCGGCGTGAGCTGCTCCCACGGCGCGTTCACCCCCAGGTACTCACCCCACTCGAAGCCCGACTGGTAGATCGAGTCGACCTGCTCCGGTCGCAGGATCGAGCCGATCCGCCCCTCGGCGCCCTCGAGGATCGAGCCCAGGCCGCCGGCGTATTGCAGGAGCCCTTTGACGTTGCGCTCGTAGGGCGTGAGGCTGCCGTCGGCGATCGCGCTGTTGGTGTAGGCCAGGACCTCGTCGTAGACCTGCCCGAAGGCGGCGTCGAGCTCGGCGCGCTGGGCCTCGGTGACGCCGGCGGCCTGCTCGGCGGCCCGGCGCATATCGGCCAGCTCGTTGCGCCGCCCGCCCAGGGCCAGCTCGACCATCGGGGTGATCCGCGCCTTGTAGTCGGCCTCGGACTCGCCGGGGGCCCGGCCGAGCATGGTCGCCATCTGCTCCTGCCGCCGCAGCCGGCGCTCGAGGCGCGACTCGGCCTTGGGATCGTCGAGGGTCGGGCGCGGGCCCGAGCCGGTCATGGGCTTGCGCCCGAGGAGGCCGGCCATCGGCGCGCCGCCGCCGGTCCCGGGCGACGGCGGCGTCACCTCGCGCCAGGGGTCATCGCCGTCGGCTGCCGGCTTGGGACGCGCCGCCAGCTCGTCGCGCAGGCGGCGGTTGTCGCGCCACAGCCACCCGGCCAGGCCGAGGGACACGACCATGAGGGTCACCAGGATCCAGCGAACCATGGCGGGAACCCTAGCACCAACGATCCGCAACGCCGCGCCGCCGATCGCGGCGTCGCCCTAGGGCGCCGTCCCTCACAGGCCCATCCAGTAGTTGACCTTGACCATGACGACGTCCTCGGACGGCGCGGTCGCCAGGCCGGCCAGATCCCGCCCGAG
>Ga0075163_10013529_pt1 | contig 10563 bp, 5 predicted proteins | sample JI1023141ADNA_FD_71478 | JGI IMG/M metagenome (GOLD analysis project Ga0075163, IMG submission 71478) | Wastewater effluent complex algal communities from Wisconsin, to seasonally profile nutrient transformation and Carbon sequestration -... | ecosystem: Engineered > WWTP > Effluent > Algae... | reverse complement strand
TTCGGCGCGCGGGCCGAGGCCGGGAGGTCGTTCCACTCGAGGTACCTCTGGGCCATCTCGTACTCGAAGAAGGCCATGCGCTGGGTGCCGACCACCTTCTTCATGAGGTCCTTGCCGACCGTGGGGTCGGAGCGCCAGCGGCGGAGGGCCTCGTAGAAGTGGGCCTCCGCCTGCTCGCCGGTGTCGGCGGCGCCGCGCAGCAGGTCCTCGTAGCTGAGCTTGCCCTGCGCGTGGGCGGCGAGCTGCTGCGGCCACTTCTCGCCCTTGTAGGCGGCGATGAAGTCGAGCACGCCCTGGTCCTGCGGGCGACCCTGACGCAGCGCCAGCTCGTGCAGCCACAGGCAGAAGTACAGCTTGAGCGAGTCGCGGATCTCGTCGCGCGGGAGCGCGTCGCGGAACACCTCGAGCGCGAGGTCGTAGTAGCCGCGGGTGACCACGAAGATCATCGGGTCGACGTACGCCTCGGCGCGGTCGGGCGTCACTTGCCGGGCCTGGCGGAAGTCGTCGGCGGCCTGGGTCAGGTCGCCGGCGTAGAACAGCAGCTTGCCGCGCTCGACCAGGCGCTGGCTGCGGGGCGCCGCGCGCAGGCCGGGGAACCCGATGAGCTTGTTGAGCTGGCGCAGCGCCGTGTCGAACTGCTGCTTCGCCTTGCCCTCGTCGCCCTGGCGACGGGCGATCAGGCCGAGGGCGATCCGCGACTGCGTCTCCCAGCGCAGGCGCGTCAGCTGGTCGCCGAACGGCAGGCCGACGAGCTCCTCGTAGTGGGCGGCGGCCTCGCTGTCCTTGCCGCTCTTGACCTCGATCGTCGCCAGCAGGTCGAGCGCGTCCGGCTTCGGCTCGCTGCGGACCGCCTTCTCGAGCAGGGTCTTGGCCGGGTCGACGCGGCCGACCTCGTACAGCGCCTCGGCGACGGTGAAGTACGCCTCCGACATGCCGGGGCGGATCGGGCGGCTCGACCACAGCTTGACCGCCTTCGCGTGGAACTGCTCGAGCTCGCCGAGCCGCGTCTGCGCGGCGTCGACGTCGACGCCGCTCATGCGCTCGAGGCTCGACTGCTTGAGCAGCGCGAGCTCCTGCCACGCGTCGAAGATCTCCTCCTTCAAGGCGACCGTGCGGCCGAGGTGGTACGCGGCCGCGTCGACCAGGCCCTGCTGGCGGAAGCTGCGGCCGAGGACCAGGTGGGCGTACGCGTCGTTCGGGTAGCGGGCGACCGCGCGGCGGGCCAGGTTCTCGACGATGCCCCAGCCCTGGGTGATGAACGCGGGCGGGATGCGGCCCTCGTCGTCGTCGCTCGGCAGGAACTGGGCCGCGAGCGTGAGCAGCGGGCCGGCGCTGTTGGCCTTCTTCGAGGAGGCCTCGTCGACGAACTCGAGCAGCTTGCGAGTCGGGGTGTCGAGCTCGACGCGGCCGAGCGCCTTGACCGCGCCCTCGAAGTCGTCGGCCCGCAGGTACAGCCGCGTGATCAGATAGCCGGTGACCTCGGCCCGGTGGCGCGCCGCGACCCCGAGCTCCGGATTGTCGCCGCGGCTGCTCGTCTCGATCGCGGCCTCGTAGCGCGCGACGTACAGGTCGGCCAGGCGCTGGACCACGAACGGCGACGGGAACTCGGCGGCGGTCTCCTCGATCGCGCCCTCGAGCTCCTCGTGGCGCAGCACCGGCTCGTCCGAGAAGCTGCTGTTGCGCACGACCCAGCCCTCGATCTCCGTCCACGCGGCGATGGCCCTGGCGCGGGTCGCCTCGTCGCCGAACTGCTGCTCGATCGCCGTGGCGAACAGCGCCGGCGCCTCCTGCCCGTGGCGCGCCGCGACGACGTACAGCTGGTGCGCCGCGGCCGTCAGCCCCGGCTCCGCCGGACGCTGCTGGCGCAGCTCCTTCGGCCGCCACAGCGCCGCCGCGAATTGCAGCGCGTTGGTCGCCTCCTCCGGGCGGTCGTCGGCCAGAGTGGTGCCGATGTAGCGGGTCAGGAACTCGACGAGCACCGCACGAAACGCGTCGCGCTTGGGGTGCTCGTCGGGCAGCAGCGCGAACTGGTTGAGGGCGATGGCGAAGCGATCGAGGTTCTCGACGCGGCCCGGGACCTCGACCGGGGCGACCGTGTCTTCCTTCTTGGTCCGGCTGCAGCCGGCGTTCGGTGCCAGGCCAGCGGTGCACAGGAGCAGGGCGAGAGAACAGGACCGCAGACGCACTTCGCCAGTGTACGGGGGCAACCCGCGTTAGGCCACCGCCGTGCAGGCGGGGCTAATCGAAGCCGATGACGCGCTCGGACCAGCGCAGACTCAGCATGAGGGTGTGGACCATGCCGGTGTAGCGGCCCGCGTTGCTCGGCCGACCGCGCCCGGCCAGCACCGCGGCGGCCGCCGATGAATTGAGGTCGCCCCCGCTCGCGGCGTAGTCGGCGGCTGCGGCGGGATCGAAGGCGGCGTCGCCGGGACGCACGTGGGTCGGCACGTAGAGGTCGAACCCGTAGCCCGGGATGATCTGGAAGTTGCTCTGGGCCAGCCGCAAGGTCGTGCCGAACGTCAGGCCGAACCGCCAGGCGTCGTGGCTGGCCGCCGTCATCGCGGTGCGCCGCGTGCCCGGCGAGCTGGTGTGCCCGCCGATCACGAAGGCGAGGGTCGAGCGCGCGCGGTAGGTCGTATACACGTCGGCGCCGAACACGTCCGCGCGGCCGCGGTAGCGGGTGACCTCGGTCTGCACCCCGGTCGGGACCTGGCCGACCAGGCTGAGGCGCTGCGTCCCGGGATCGCCGCAGGAGAGGATCCCCGCGCCCTCGCGGCTGTCGTGGCAGAGATCCTGCCAATACAAGTTGCCGTCGATGCGCCACAGCTTCGACCGCCCGAGCACGAACGCGGCGCCGATCGCGAGCTCGCGGGCGCCGCCCTCGCGCAGGGTCGCGTCGACCGGGGTGGCCACCGAGCACGGCTGCACGCTGCTCGACCCGAACTCGGTCTCGTCGGGCCGACACACCAGCGCCTTGCCGGCGAGCACGTAGTCGCCGCCGTTGATCAGCGGGCGCGTGCGGAAGCGCAGTCCCAGAGTGATCCGGTCCGACACGTCGACCGCGAGCCCGAACGTCAGCGCCAGGTCGAACCCGCTGGGCCGACCGTCGCGCGCGGGCAGCCAGCTGGTCACCCCGCGAAAGCCCACTCGCTCAGCGCACCCGCCGTTCTCGACGTCGGCGCACTTGCCCTCGGCCGCGGTCCCGTCGTTCGACAGCGCCGCGCTGTCGTCGTAGGCGAACCGCGAGCGCAGGCGCGGCAGGTGCACGCCGACGCCGATGCGCAGGCTGCTGAAGATGTTCCACGCGACCGCGAACGTGAAGTCGGTCCGCTGCGCGGCCGCCCCGCCGTTCTGTCGGCACGCGTCGCTGTCGTTGCGCCCGCACAGCCCGGCCGGCTGATCGGGGTCCGGCGCGAGGTGCCAGCGCAGCGCCTCGGTGCTCTGCAGGTCGTACTGCCCGCCGAGATCGTAGACCCCGAACCCGATGGCGAACGGCTCGAAGTACAGGCTGCCCGCCACGAAATACCCGGTCGTCGGGTTGATGATGGATGTGCGATCACCGAGCTCACCCGCCGGCACCCCATCGGCCCCGACCGGGTAGCGGCGGATCCACCGCTGATCGAGTCCGCCGAGCAGACCCCCCTGGACCCGCGTGCCCGGCATCCCCGCGAGCATCGCCGGGTTGTGATGCAGCGCCGTCAGCGAGCGAGTCGCCGGTCCCTGCGACTCGGCGCCGCCCAGACGGGTCTGCGTCGGCGTCGCCGAGGCCAGCGCCGGAGCACCCAGTACGCCCAGGAAAACGATGTTCCGAAGGACAGGTGCGCGCCACGCCGGCGGCGTGGGCCGTGACGCGGCCTGCGGCTCACTGGGGGTCCGCGGCCCCAGACTCCGCGATCTCCGGGCGAACGGCGCGCGGGTTGTCGCTCGGGGGCTCATCGCGGCGCGAGCATATCAGGCCCGGCGGGCCCGGCGAGCCCGGTCCTGGCCGCGCCGGGGTCGCCGCGCCGATCACAAGCGGCCGGGCGAAACCGGTGGTCCCCAGTTGACCCGCGGCGACTGGACTTCATAGGATGCCCTGGGTCCCGCTGCGTTCGGCTGTGCCGCGCCGCCAGGACCGCCTCCGAGGGAAGTGCATGAGCAAGACGGTGCGTCAGTTCCAATGTCGTGATGACCTGTGGACCCGGGTGGATGCGCTGGCCAAGCGCCGTGGGATCTCCACGGACGATGTCATCCAGCACGCGCTCATGCAGCTCTTCAAGTCGAAGAAGAAAGAGGGCGAAGCCTCGGCGATCACGCCGGTGCCCGGTACGACCGGCCCCGCTGCGCCGCGCCCCGCTGCTGCTGCGCCCGCGCCGGCTGCCGTGCCGCGCCCCGCTGCGGCGGCTCCGGCACCCACGCCGACCCTGCCGCGCCCGCCCGGCCCGCCGCAGCCCGCACGTCCGCCGCTCGCCGCGTCCACGCCGCCGCTCGCCGCGTCGCCGCCCGCGTCCGCGTCGAGCTCTGGCCTCGGGGCCGCGGCCTCGTCGTCGGCCGCGAAGACGATGGCGCCCAAGCTGCCGCGTCCGGCCACCGCACCCGCGGCTCCGGCCCCGGCCCCGGCCTCGATCCCGGCCGCGCCGCCCAGCGTGGCTCCCGGCGTCGGCGCCGTCCCGAAGCCGGCCCCGAGCCTGCCGCGCCCGCAGCCGACCGCCGCGCCCGCCGCGACCCGCCTGCCCCCGCCGGCCGCCAAGGCGGCGCCCCAGCAGGTCCGCCCGCTCTACATCATGTTCGAGGGCGCCTGGTACGAGGTCGACAAGGAGGAGTACGTGATCGGCCGCGGCCAGAAGTTCAGCGACCTGCCGATCAAGGACGCGAACATCTCGCGGCGTCACTGCTCGATCGTCCGCCGCGGCGCCGACTACTTCATCAAGGACCTCGGCAGCACCAACGGCGTCGAGTTCGAGGGCACGCGGGTCGACAACCACAAGATCCTCGAGGGCAGCGTGTACTTCCTCTGCGATCACGAGCTCCGCTTCTCGTTCACGCCGCCCAGCGCCTCGAGCTGAGCCCGGCGTGTCGCGCAGGACCGCCAGCCACCCCGGCGGGTCGGCGCAGCACGACCTGCCCCTCGGGACCGGTCCGATCGGACAGGTCCCGAAGGCCAGCCCGCGCCCCCGCAAGCGCCCGCCGCCGCGCATCGGCGCGCCCGGGCCGGTGACGCAGACCGAGCTCCCGCCGCTTCCGCGGACCGGCGCGCCCGCGCCGGCGGCGAGCGCGACGCAGCCCGCACCCGAGCCGGTCAAGCGGGCCAAGCGCGTCGCACCGCGCCGAACGCCGCCCGCCGCGGCCCGACGTGCCGCGCCCGTCGCCACGCCCGCCCCTGCCCCTCCAAACGCCGCCTGGGACACCCTCGTCGGCCTGCCGGGCCTCGGCCCGAAGACGGCGGCGAAGCTGGCCGCCCAGGGCTTTCGCAGCTGCCACGACCTCGCCCGCTGGATCCCCTCGGCGTACCGCGATCACCGGCGCCGCGATCGCGTCGACCTCGTCGCCGACGGCGCCGACGTGCTCGTCGTCGGCACCGTGCGTCGGTTCCGCCAGAGCTTCTTCCGCGGCCGGTTCGTCGCCGCGATGGAGCTGGTCCAGGACACCGAGGACGGCCCGCGCCCGTTCGTCGCGCGGTGGTTCCACCGCGTCGGCGGCCTCGCCGAGCGCGGCGCCGTCGGTCGCACGGTGCTGCTGATCGGCAAGGCCCAGCGCAAGGGCGACACGATCACTCTGGTCCACCCCGAGCTGCGCGACGCCGACGCCGAGCTGCCCGCGATCGACGTGCGCTACCCCGACATCGACGGCCTCGGCGACGCCAGCGTCGCTCGCCTGTGCCGCGCCGCGCTCGCCCGCCTCGCGCGTTACGTCGCCGACGACCCGCTGCCGTCCGAGCTGCGCGCCCGCCTCGGCCTGCCGCCGCTGATCTCGTCGCTCGCGCTGCTCCACGATCCGCCGCCGGACCTGTCCCCGGAGACATGGCGCGAAGTCCAGGAGGGTCGATCGCCGGCGCACCGCCGGCTGCTGTTCGACGACCTGCTGCTCGTGCAGCTCCGTTTGCTGCGCCAGCGCGCGACCTACCGGGCCAGCGGCGCGCCGGTCGGCCTGCTGATCGGCGAGGGCGACCGCCGCGAGCGCCTGCGCGTGTGCGTGCCGTTCGAGCCGACCGCCGCGCAGTGGCGGGCGATCGACGAGGTCGAGGCCGATCTCGCCGCGGGTCGCCCGATGCTCCGCCTGATCCAGGGCGATGTGGGCGCCGGCAAGACGCTCGTGGCGTTCGCCGCGTGCCTCGGGGTGATCGACGCCGGCGGGCAGGTCGCCCTGATGGCGCCGACCGAGATCCTCGCCGGCCAGCACCTGCAGACGCTCGCGCCGTGGTGCGCCGCGGCTGGCGTGCGCGTCGGGCTCATCACGGGATCCACCCCGCGGGCCGAGCGCACGCGTCAACTCGCCGCGGCCCGCGCCGGACAGATCGACCTCCTGATCGGCACGCACGCGCTGCTCACCGACGACGTCGCGTTCCGTCGGCTCGGCCTGGTCGTGATCGACGAGCAGCACCGCTTCGGGGTCCGCCAGCGGGCCCAGCTGCGCGACAAGGGCGGGTCGCCGCACCTCCTCGTGATGACCGCGACGCCGATCCCGCGGACGCTCGCGCTGACGCTGTACGGCGAGCTCGACGTGTCGATCCTCGACGAGCTGCCGCCCGGACGAACGCCCGCCGAGACCCGCCTGTACGCCGGACCCCGCGCCCGCGAACCGGCGCGCGCGGCCCTCGCGGCGCTGGCCCGCCGCGTCCCGGCGTTCGTCGTCTGCCCGCAGGTCGAGGCCGGCGAGCGCCCGGACATCAGCGACGTCGAGGCCACCGCCGCCGACCTGCGCGCCCGCCTGCCCGACCGCAAGATCGGAGTGCTGCACGGACGAATGACCGCGCACGACAAGGACGCCGTGATCGCTGCGTTCCGTGCCGGACAACTCGCCGTGATCGTGGCGACCACCGTGATCGAGGTCGGCGTCGACATCCCCGCTGCCCAGGCGATCCTCGTCGAACACGCCGACTGCTTCGGTCTGGCCCAAATTCACCAGCTGCGTGGGCGCATCGGTCGGTCCGCCGGACAGGCGCCCGTGTGCCTGTTGCACACCGCTGGCGGCGCCGACGCGGCCGCCCGCCTGCAGGTCCTGGTCGACACCAACGACGGGTTCAAGGTCGCCGAACGCGACCTCGCGGAGCGCGGCCCCGGCGAGCTGTTCGGCCTGCGTCAGGCCGGCGTCTCACCCCTGCGACTCGCCGGGCTCGCGGGCGAGGGCCTGCGCCTGCTGGCCCTCGCCCGCGATGTGGCCCTCGAGCTCCTCGCCCGCGACCCCGAGCTGGCCGCCCTGCCCGACCTCCGCGCGGAGCTCACGCGCCGTCATGCTGCGGTGGTCGGCGGAGACGCTGGCTAGCGCCCGCGGTGTGCGCTATTCCGTGGCAGGTGAAGTACCTGCTGTGCCAGTGCAACGCCGTCACGGAACACGAGGTGCTCGTGTGCATCCGCCGTGGCGCGCGCTGCCTCGACGACGTCGGTGACGCCTGCCTCGCGGGCACCGGGTGCGGCAGCTGTCAGGGCGCGATCGAGGCGATGCTGAAGGAAGAGGCCCAGCGCCGCCGCAACGAGCCCGGCGAGTCGCGCTACCAGATGCCGCTGTTCGCCCCCAAGCACCCGCCGCGCTGACCTGTCCGATCGGCCAGCTCATCGCAGGTACACGGGGTTGGCGAGCGCGAGCAGCCGGCGCCCGCGGTGCAGCTCGACGCGCACGAACTCGCCGACCCGCGCGCGGATCCGCAGCCGCAGCGCCTGATCCTCGCCCTCGACGTCCGCCGCGAACAGCTCGCCCGCCGCACCGAGCACCTGCACGCGCCCGCCGGCCCCGCCGAGCACCCGCACCTGCATTTCGAACACGCTGGTGGCCGGCAGCGCCACCGCGTCGCCCGGCCCGCCGTCGGCGAAGTCGATCGCCCCGCCCGTCTCGACCCCGACGATCACCCGCGGCGAGCCCACGCCCTTGACCAGCACCGCGCGCCCGCGACGGATCGCCGTCATCACCGCGTCCGCGTCGCAGCTGCGCGTGAGCACGCGATTCAGCGGGTGGCGATGACTCCGCAGCCACGCCCCCGGGTGCAGGTCGGTGCCCGCGAGCGCGACCAGCCGCTCGCCCCGGCGCAGCCGCTCGTGCCACCAGCGGACCGCCTGGCGGTTGCGCATGAACCACTTGTCGAAGCCCCACACCTCGACCCCATCGGCCCCGAACGTGTCGTCCGGCCACGTCCGGAACGGCACCCGTGGGTGCGCCACGATCACCAGCCCGCCGCGCGCACGCGTGCGGGCCACCATCGCCAGGAAGTCTCCACGACCGATCGATCCGCGCCACGGCGGCGGCAGGATCGCGTCGTCCGGCCCGCGCATGCGAAACCCGATCAGCAGCGCGTGCCCGCGGCGCGTCGTCCACTCCATCGCCGGGATCACCGCCAGCGGCGCGGTCGCCACGGCGGGGTCGAAGTTCGCCGCCGTGCTGTTGTGATCGCTGACGATGATCGCGTCGACGCCGTCGCCCACGAACGCGGCGATCGCCGCGCGCAGCCCCGCCGCGCTGTACGCATACGCCGCGTTCGCGGGCACCGGCGCGTGGCTGTACCTGTCCGAAACGATCGTGTGCACGTGCCCCGCGACCACGCACTGCGGCGGCTCCGCGGGCAGCCCGGCGATCGCCGGCAACTCGTCCGCGAACCGACGCGCGTCCGGGTAGCGCCCGGCGCACCCGACCATGCACAGCGCGAGCAGCAGGCGACGCACGCCCCACCGTAACACCCACCTCGATGACCAGCCCGACGAACGAACAGAGCCCCGGGGCTCGCGCGCCGGGGCTCCGTCACAATCACCGCGCCTGTCAGGCCGTCGGTTCAGCGACCAGCTTGCCCGAGACCGCGGTCGGCCGCTCGGTCGGGGCCGACGCGCCGGACGAGCTGTTGATCGGCCGCGGGCGGGCGCGCATCGGCGGCAGGATCTTGCCCTCGATCAGCGCGAGGACCTCGTGCGCGTTGAGCGTCTCGCGCTCGAACAGCGACTCGGCGAGGCGGCGGAGGGCCGGCTCGTTGCGCTCGAGGATCTGCTTGGCGACCGCGTACTGGCGGGTCACCAGCTTGTGGATCGCCGCGTCGATCTGCTGCGCCGTCGACTCCGAGTAGTTGGGCGACTGCTGCATCTCGCGGCCGATGAACGGCTGGGCCTCGGCCTTCGAGTACGAGATCGGGCCGAGCTCGTCGCTCATGCCCCACTCGCAGATCATCTTGCGGGCCAGGTTGGTCGCCGTCTCGATGTCGTTGCTCGCGCCGGTCGTGCGCTGACCGTCGAGCGCGATCTCCTCGGCGATGCGCCCCGCCATCAGGATCGCGATGCGCGCCTCGATGTGGTTGCGGTCGAGGCTGTAGCGGTCCTCCTCGGGCAACTGCTGGGTCACGCCGAGCGCGCGGCCACGCGGGATGATCGTCACCTTGTGGATCGGGTCGACGTGCTCCTTCGGCAGGCTCATCGCCACCAGCGTGTGCCCGGCCTCGTGCCACGCGGTCGTCAGGCGCTCGCGGTCGGAGATCACGGCGCTCTTGCGCTCCGAGCCCATCAGGACCTTGTCCTTGGCGCGGTCGAAGTCCTCCTCGGTCACGCGGTCGCGGCCGAAGCGGGCGGCCATCAGCGCCGCCTCGTTGACCAGGTTCTCGAGGTCCGCGCCCGAGAACCCGGGCGTGCCGCGGGCCACCGTCGACAGGTCGACCGAGTCGTCGATCGGCACCTTGCGCGTGTGCACCTTGAGGATCGCCTCGCGGCCGCGGACATCCGGCAGGCCGACGATGATGCGGCGATCGAAGCGACCGGGCCGCAGTAGCGCCGGGTCGAGCACGTCGGGCCGGTTGGTCGCGGCGACGAGGATCACCCCGTCGTTGCTCTCGAACCCGTCCATCTCGACCAGCAGCTGGTTGAGCGTCTGCTCGCGCTCGTCGTGTCCGCCGCCGAGGCCGGTGCCGCGGTGGCGACCGACCGCGTCGATCTCGTCGATGAAGATGATGCACGGCGCGTTCTTCTTGCCCTGCTCGAACAGGTCACGCACACGGCTGGCGCCGACGCCGACGAACATCTCCACGAAGTCCGAGCCGCTGATGCTGAAGAACGCCACGCCCGCCTCGCCGGCGATCGCCCGCGCGAGCAGCGTCTTGCCGGTCCCCGGCGGGCCCATCAGCAGCACGCCCTTGGGGATGCGGCCGCCGACGCGCAGGTACTTCCGGGTGTCGCGCAGGAAGTCGATGATCTCCTCGACGTCCTCGCGGGCCTCCTCGACCCCGGCCACGTCCTTGAACGTGACCTTGTTCTGGTGCTCGTTGAGCAGGCGCGCCTTGCTCTTGCCGAAGTTCATCGCCCGCCCGCCGCCGGCCTGCATCTGGCGCATGAACATCACCATCAGCACGACGATGAAGATCATCGGCAGCCACATCAGCGCGAACTGCAGCAGCGCCCCGTC
>Ga0075163_10013528_pt1 | contig 10565 bp, 10 predicted proteins | sample JI1023141ADNA_FD_71478 | JGI IMG/M metagenome (GOLD analysis project Ga0075163, IMG submission 71478) | Wastewater effluent complex algal communities from Wisconsin, to seasonally profile nutrient transformation and Carbon sequestration -... | ecosystem: Engineered > WWTP > Effluent > Algae... | reverse complement strand
TGCGCTCGCTGCAACGGAGTATACCGGCATGGACTCCGATGGACGATCGCGCCACGATGTGGATTTCGATGCCTTCACCGTGGACCTGTGGCTGCGGTGGAACTTCGCACCCGGTAGTGAACTCACCCTCGGCTGGAAGGACAACATCTTCGCCCGGGACAACGTGGTGGTGGCCGACTATTTCGACAACCTGCGCAGCACTTGGCGCGCGCCCGGCGTGAACAGCCTCTCCCTGAAGATCCTCTACTTCATCGACGCCGCGCAGTACCTGCGGAAGAAGTGAACCGTCGATGATCCGGCCCGGGATCCCGCCGGTGCTCTAACTTCCGGGCATGGATACCCGGTATCTGGTAACGTGCGCGATCCTGATACTTTCCGGCTTGCTCGGTGGTGAAGCCTTTGCGCAATCAGCGACCCGCCCACCCGGTGTAAAGCTGCCCACACCCGGCTTCGAGATCATCGCAGCCGTTGAGCACGATTTCGAATTGCCGAAGGATATCCAACTGCCGAGAGCCTTGGATGTATCCCCGTACTTCCCTCCTGCAGGTGATCAACATGCACAGGCTTCCTGTGCCGCGTGGGCGCTGGCCTACGGACTGGGCACCTTCCGCGGCAATTGGGAGAACGATAGGCGACCGGACAAACGACATAGGCCGGATCCGCACCAGGTGTACAGCCCGGGGTTCCTCTTCAACATGGTGAAACAGTATGAGATGCCGGATGACGACTGCACCATCGGCGTTGGGCTCGGGGCCACCTTCACCATCGCTTCCACCTGGGGCAATTGCACCTGGGCGGACTTCCCGTACGATACGAGCAGCACCGGCTGCCTGCACCCCGTGGACACCCTCGCCGTGCTGGATGCAAGCACGCAGATCCTGCCGCATCCGGTCGCTTTATGGCGCACTCGCCGGAAAGGCGAACCCGGTGGATCGGAGATCCCCTTCGACCCCGTGCAATGGCAGTACCACATGGCACGCAAAGAGCCGATCGTAGCCACGTTCCAGATCGACTGCCCGTTCGTGTACGGAGGCGATTCCGCAGCGAAGGCTGGTGTGCCCTTCGTGTGGGACGATCCCAACGTGCGCAACAACAACAACGATGATTGCGCCACGCCGCACGTGATGGTCTGCACCGGGTATGACGATCACGATAGCACCTTCACCTTCCTGAACTCCTTTGGCGCAGACTGGGGCGATAAAGGCCTGGTGCGCATCACCTACCGCACTTTGCGACTCGCCGTTGTGGACGCGTACATCTTCAGCCATTCCTGGTGGCGCAACATTCCCGTCGCAGCAGGCAAACCCGGCCAGCGTGTACCCGTAGTAGACAGCGTTCATCAGGGTCACATCAAGAAAGGCGAAGTACACCGGTTCCATGATCTGGAGTTGCGTGTGGTGACGGTCTCAGAGGACGAGCGCAACTTGGTGATCCAGTTCAGCGATACCGCCGGCACACTTCCGGTCCGCACGCTGGAATTCGCCCGCGACGTGAAGCGCAGCTTCGTCCACGAGGACAAACTCTGGAGCTTCCGGTTCTCCGTTCCCGACTTCCGCGTCGGCCCGTTCGGGAATGCACTACCCTTCGAAGTGAAGGTGGATGCGGATGACGACGAAGCGCTGCAGCGGTCCATGGACCAGCACTTCGACCAATGGCGTCGGGCTTGGAAATGAGCGCTACGCCGCACGCCGTTCGGCGAACCACATGTTCATCTCCCCTTTGCCTTTCGCGGCGACCAGTCCCCGTGAAGTGAATATGAAACGGGGGTCGTCCTTTACCAACAACCAGGTATCGTTGGAGATGTTCACGCGCCCTGGCTCACCGCTGCTCTCCATGCGGCTCGCTGTATTCACCGTGTCGCCCCAGATGTCATAGGCGAACTTCTTCACGCCTACCACGCCCGCGATAACCGGTCCGGTGTGCAGCCCGACACGCATGGTGAAATACGGACGTCCTTGCGCTCGGCGCTCTTCGCCGTATCCGGACATGAATTCCTGAAGTTCCACGGCGGCCATGAGCACCTCACCAGGAGCGCCATTGAGAACATCAGGCAGACCACCTGCCGCCATGTAGGCGTCCCCGATGGTCTTGATCTTCTCGACGTGATACTTGGTCATGATGCCATCGAAGGCCTTGAAGCAGATGTTGAGCTCTTGTATCAGTTCATCGGCCGTGAGCTGTTCGCTCATCGCGGTGAACCCCTTGAAGTCGGTGAAGAGGATCGTTGCCCGATCGAATTCCTTGGCATCCGTGTAGCCCTTCGCTTTCAACTCCGCCGCCACCTCTTCCGGCAGGATGTTCAAGAGCAGGCCTTCGCTGATATCCTTCTCCCGTTGGATCGCGGCCCTGGAACGATGGACCAGTCGCAGACGGAAGAACAGCGCTCCAGCTGCGAACAGGACACCGATACCGATGAACAAGTAGATGTTGCGCGTCCTTCGCGCTTTCTCGGTGAGCAGCTGCGCGTCCAACTTCTGCACCTGCAGTTCGCGGATCTCCTTGGCCTTCTTCTCGCTCTCGTACTTCTCCTGCATCTCGGTGAGTGCATGTACCTTCTCGATGTTGAGCAAGCTGTCCTTCAACTGCATGTATGTTCGGAGATGCACGTTGGCGGCACGAGCATCCCCTCCGTCCATCTGGATCTCGCTCATGTTCCACTTATGCTTGATCTGGAGCTGCAGGTCGCCGGCCTGCTGCGCGAGGAGATAAGCGGTATCGAGCAGATGCAATGCTTCGCGGTGATCCCCCTTGGTGTATTCGAGCGTTGCCAGGTTGCCGTACTGGCGGCTCATGCGCTCCTTGTTGCCCTTCCGTCGTGCGGCATCCAGTGCGGTCCGGTTGAAATACTCGGAGCTGTCCGGTTCGTTCATCATCCCTTTCAGTACGCCCAGGTTCGTGTACGCATCATCCAGGTCCTGATCGTTCTCCATGCGCTGGGCCAGGGCCAGCACTTCGCGGAATCCGACCAGCGCACCGGCCAGATCGCCGCGGTACGCACGTGAGATGGCCCTGTTGGTGAGCAACGAGTTCCGCAGGGATGACCGCGGCCAGGTTTCGTTCCACAGACCGAGGGCCACCGTACAGACCGAGTCGACGAACGCCGGATCACTCAGGCTCAGATACAGGCTGCTCTGGCCAACGTACGCTCGCATCAGACCGAGACTATCGCAACCGGGCCTGAACCAAGCGAACGACCGCTGCATGGCCACCATGGCCGAATCGAGCTTGCCGATCTTGTCGAAATTGAACGCACGGAAGGCCTCCACATGCGCCATCCGACAGGTGTCCCGCTCGGCCCGGTACACCATGGCGAGCGTGGCTGTGAGGTCCAAGGTGCGCTCCGCATCCCGCGCGATATCCTGCGCCAAGGCGTTCAATGCGCTATCGGCCCATGCGCGCGTGGGCAGGGTCGTGCGGAACGACTGCGCCATCGCATCGGTCGCCATGACCAGTGCGATGGCACAAACGAACACTTGGAAAACGTACCTACACCGCTGCGGCACCACCGCCTCCTTTGATGAAGCTCTGTTGCACAGCGGCACCTCCACTGGTCACATTCACCGTCCAGTCACCTTGGTCCTGCGGTCGAACGAAGGTAGCGGTGACCTGCAGGTAGGTAGGTGCAGCGGACTTGCCGCTGAACGATGCGGTGATGGTATTTCCCCTGGAGGACGCCGAGACGAATGTGCCGTTCACCGAGATGGTGAGAACGCTCGTTCCATCGGCGTTGTCGCGTTGACCGACGACCTGCCAGTCATAGATCCCATCGTTCACGGTAAGCGGCTTGGTGGCCGGGTTCGGTGCCGGATCGGTGTTGCGTGATACGGTGGTCGGTTGGCTCAAAGTAGTGCTCATGTTCGTATGGTTTATCGGAGAGTTCGCGTGTGGTGTCTGTTCGCCGAGCGGAGTGTGTACATGCGTTCCGAACAGCGAACGTTCAACTGGACCTGTGCCCTGAAGGCCAAGTGCACCCAGAGCGGTTCGCGTTCGGCCCTCGCCGGCTCAGCGGTTCTTGCGAGCTGGTTTCCGTTTCGTAGCGGCCTTCTTCACCGCTTTCTTCACTGGAGCGGCCTTCTTCTTCGGTGCCACCTTTTTGGCGACGGCCTTCTTCACTGCCCCTTTCTTCACAGCGGTCTTTTTAACTGCCGCCTTCTTCACGTTCCGCTTCGCCGCTGGCTTCTGCTTGCGCACGACAAGAGCGGCTTTGGGGGCAGCTGCTTTCTTCTTCCCAGGACCACCACCACCTCCTTTGATGAACGACTGCACCACCGCACCTCCTCCGTTGGAACCGAGGTTCAACGTCCAATCCCCAGCGTCCTGCTTGCCGGTGAACGACACGTTCAACGCGATGTAGGAGTTCTGGGAAGCTGCTACACATGCCGCACGCATCGTATTGCCGGATGGTGCGACCGATGTGACCTTGGCCCCGTTCACCATTACCGTGATCACCGCGTTGGTCGTGGCGGTGGATCGAAGTCCGACCACTTGCCAGCGGTAGGTGCCATCCGATGCGTAGGACGGTGTGGCACCGGGGTTCGGATCGGTGTTCCCCGAAACGATGGTAGCGGAATTGATGGTGGTGGGCATGGAGAGTTGGGTTTGTGCTGGTGAAGCTAACGATCTTCCGTTACCAGAAAACAGGTAGTACCGGACATGACAGGAAGGAGGGGCCTGCGCAGAAGGACCACGAGGCTTCCGGGTGGCTCACTACCTTCATCGCCGGTGAACCGGACCCATGGGAACGCTGAACGCCGCGGATATCGCCTGGCACATGCGCTGCTACGCCATGGGCTTGCGCCATGAATGGATCACCCCGAACGCCCTGCTGTACGACTGGGAGAGCGATCTGTTGACGGTTACCCCGGGACTGGAAGTGTGCGAGATCGAGATCAAGTGCTCGCGCAACGACCTGCTCAACGACCTCCACAAACCGAAGCATAGTCAGGGCATGCTCCTGAACGGCAGCTTCATGGAGAAGGCCTCAGGGCGTGGGCGAACGGTGAACGAAGCGTACGAGGAAACCCGGAAACGCGCTGGTGCAAAGCACTGCCGCAGACCGAACTACTTCTGCTTCGCCATGCCGTGCACCGTCTACCGCAACCTCAAGGGCGTTCGCTTACCCATCTACGCGGGTATCTACACCGTGGATGAGGAAGGCCGTGTTTTCGAAGAGCGACGGCCCCTGCAGCTCCATACCGAGCGCATCGCACAGGATGACCTGCTCGGCCTTGCCAGGCGCATGCATCATCGCTACTGGGATGAGTTGCGGCGAAGTCGGCACATGGGCGCCGTTGCGAATGAGCCGTCCTGATCGCTACACGCGACGGACCCACGATGACATCAACGCAGCAGGTCGCCCGAACCATCGGGCGACCCACCGTTCTCCGTTCGAGCTCCCGGGGCTGCGGCGCTGATCTCGCACCCCGTCGTGTGAACGTGGGTTGAACATAGGTATCAACCGTCAGAGGCGACGCGTATGCCACGACCATTCTCCGCGGATGCTATACAGGTCCGAACGCACGGTGCAAGGCGCTTCGCACGTTCCATCCCGGAGCAGGCAGCTTCATGTGCGCCTGTGCGCGTCGTGTTGGTATGCGCAGTGTTCCGTTGAGCATCCTGTTCTGCAGTGCAGTGCCGTGCTGGGCGCAGAACGCGGTAGACAATGGCGACCTCGAGCAATACGACCTCTGCCCGGACTACGTGAGCCAGATCGATCGCGCCAGCGGCTGGTCCCGCCCCACCGAAGGAACGAGCGATTATTTCAATGCCTGTCTCGGGGTGCCTTTCAGCATGAGCGTGCCGGACAATCAGATGGGCGACCAGGCCGCTCTTTCGGGCAACGGCTACGCCGGTCTGTACGCCTTCTACGAGAACAGTGATTTCCTTGAGCAAACGAACCCGTACCGTGAATACGTGACGCATGCGCTGAGCGAACCGATGCTGCCGGGGAACGCCTATCACGTGGCGTTCCGCGTGAGCCTGGCCGATGTGAGCAAATACGCTGTCATGGAGCTCGGCGCCTTGTTCACGACAACGGTGCCCCATCGGGATGATGACCATGTGATCACCGCCTTGCCGCAGATCACACACGGTGCCGACGACTGGCTCTCTGACAAAGACGGTTGGACGACGATCGCGGGCTGTTTCATCGCCGATTCCGCATACGCTTTCATTACCATCGGTCATTTCGTCGCCCCCGAGAACACGACCTTTCTGGAAGTGGAGACCGAGTATCCGCTCACCTGGTTCAGCTACTATTTCGTGGATGATGTTGAAGTCCATCCGTTCCCTCGACCGCAGCTCGGACCGGATGTGATCGCCTGCCAAGCCGCGATTTTGGAGGTGATGGACCCGCTTGAAGACGTCACCTATCTATGGTCCACCGGCGAAGAAGGGACCTGGATCATGGTGGACAGCAGCGGGATCTACACCGTGGCCGCACAGACCACCGATGGCTGTACCCTGTCGGATACGATCGTGGTTTCCATCGCCCCTCCCTATGAGCTGGACGTCGATCGTGCGATCAGCAACGACTTCTGCCTCGTACATCGCTTCGACCTCGATATCGGACCGCTGCGGATGGATGACGAAGCGCTCTGGTCTACTGGTGACACCGGCCGGATCTGTCCCGTGACCACACCGGGTTCCTACACCGTCACGGTTTCCGGTCCGGAGCATTGTCCTGCGCATGCGACCATCCGCGTGATCAATACTTGCGAAGAAGGCCTGTATATCCCGAACGCGTTCACACCCGGTGATGACGGCCATAACGATGTCTGGCGACCTATCTGGCTGGCGGATCCTGATGCCCGCGTGCACCTCAGCATATCCGATCGCTGGGGCGTTCGGATCCTTGAAACGGACGCATCGGACGCCGGCTGGGCCGGTACCGTGAACGGAAGTCCCGCGCCGGCTGGCCTCTACATCTGGCAACTGCGGATCTACGGCAGCCCCTTCCTCCCGGAACGCGTGTTCACAGGACATGTCACGCTGCTGCGGTAAAAGGTGGCATACGTGCGGCCGATGCCGCATCTTCGCGGCCCTTTCGCCTCATGAAGAAGATCTCCGACAGCCGCAAGCTCCTGGGTGCCACGTCCGCCAACACGCTCAAGGAACTGAACACCTTGTACAAAGGCCTGATGAAGACCCATCATCCGGACCGTTTCCAGGATGATGCGCAACGCCAGGAGGCCGAAGCCACCAGCCAACGGGTGATCGAAGCGTACAAGTTCCTGGAGAGCATCCATCCGGAAACGCATGCGGCCAACGCGGCGGAGTTCGAGAAGACCGTGGCGTCCAACATCGGGAACTGGCACTACAAGCACCTTACGCTGCATGTCACCTTCGGGGATGGCAGCGTGTACGAGTTCTATGGCGTTCCTCAGAACACCTACAACAAGTTCCAGAAGGCGGACGGCAATACCCGCTTCGCCAAGCGGCACATCTTCGAGGCCTACACGCACCGCAAGGTGAGCGGGCCGAAGGCGGCTGAATAGCCGTACCAGGGCCTCCCCGTTCTCTCCCGGGCGCATACGGATCCTGCTCGAGCAGCGTTCCTTGCGCATGCTTCGTCGCGTACCCATCGCCTACTTGTGTATCGGTAGTGCCGTACTCTTCACGTTCCTGTTCCACGGCACCGGGATCGGCATCAACCTGCTGCTCTTCGAATGTGCGATGGTGGGTTTGTGGGCCGTGCTCTACGGACTGCCGCGCAGGAGCGATGTCGGGCTCACGATCGGGGGCATGCTCCTCACGGCTGCGATGGTCGCCCTCCATGCTTCATCGCTCGCCATCGCGATGAACATCATCGCCGTGGTGATCGGCACCGGTGTGCTGCTGGCACCACAGCTCGGCGCGCTGCATCACGCCGCTGTCCTTTCCGCCACGCACTTCGTGCATGCACAACGCACCTTCCTCGGTGCCCTTCCGCTGTTCGGCGGAACGGCCAGCACACCCAAGCGGTTCAACGCACGCACCTGGATCCCTGCGCTGCTCGCGCCCTTCGTCATCCTGCTCTTCATCGCGATCTACAGGGCCTCGAATCCGCGCTTCGACGCACTGATGGACGAGCTGGATGCGGATATCGCACTGGTCTTCCTGCTAGGACTCTCGACCTGCGCCTTCCTCTTGTTCCGCACCTACCACACACCGTTGCAGCAATGGGCCGCGAAGCACCACGACGCGGTGCTGCCCACGCCGAACCTGGAGGAAGCCGACCACCAGGCCATGTTGCTCGCCGAAGCGCGCACCGCGGTCCTTCTGATCGGTACGCTCGACCTGGTCCTCCTGGTGGTGAACGTGCTGGATGTACGTTATGTGTGGTTCGATTTCCGGTTCGAAGGCCAATACCTCAAGCAGTTCGTCCACGAAGGAACCTACCTGCTCATCCTCTCGATCCTATTGGGCGCCGCGATCGTGCTGTACTACTTCCGCGGCGACCTGAACTTCATCCGGAACAGTGGCGCGTTGCGATGGCTCAGCTACGCGTGGCTCCTCCAGAACGCGTTGCTCGCCGTATCGGTTGGTGTGCGCAACGCCCGGTACATCGAGCATTATGCGCTGGCGTACAAACGCATCGGCGTGGGGTTCTTCCTCGTCGCGATCATCGCGGCATTGGTGATCATCCTGTTGAAAGTGCACCGCCGCCGTTCGCATCACTACGTGGTGCGGTGGAACATGCGGTGTGTGTTCGCGCTGGCCCTCCTCATGTCCGTCTTCGATTGGGATACCATCATCGCGCGGTACAATATGGCGCACCGCGAACGGGCCTTCATAGAACTGAAGTTCCTGACGAAACTCGCGGACAAGACCTTGCCCCTGTTGGTCCGGTCCAAATTGGAACTGGAGAACCTGGACAGCTACAACCGGGAGGTCCTGGCCGGCACACATCGGTACAACCGCTGGCTGTACATGGAGCCCGTGACCTATGCCGGACTGATCGACGAACGCATACAACGGTTCACCACAGACTACCCGCAACGCTCCTGGCGCGAATGGAACCTCGCAGAAGACCAGGCCTATCACGTGTTGAAGCCATACCGCATCCCCTGAGCCAGGGGGCACCAAATCCACACTCCTGTGGAGGATGCAACACGACAGGAGTACTTCATCGAGCCCTGACCTGTGGCCTCATTCTTGGGTCGTTCATGCGCATGAGCGATAACAACAAGCGGATACCCGATGAGGAAAAACGCCCAGGCATCGCGATCAAACGGGTGCTGGTGGTGGACGACGACCTGGAAACGGCCGTGCTGTTGAGCCTGCTCCTGAAGCGCATGGGCTTCGACGTGATCACGGCGGACAACGGTCCGGATGGATTGGGCTGGTGCGAGAAGACGGCACCGGATGTCGTGATCCTGGACCTGGGGATGCCGGGCATGGATGGACTCGACATGTGCCGTTTGATCCGTACCCTGCCATGGGGGCAGGACGCTCGCGTGATCGCCGTTACGGCCTACGGTGATGCAGCAGACCGCATGCGCACCCAGCAAGCCGGTTTCGATGTCCACCTGGTGAAACCCGTGAACGCGGAAGACCTTTCGCGTGCGATCGGAAGTCCACTAGGAACCCGCTGGACGGTACCTGCGGGGATCGTTCAACGATAGGGGACACGCTGTAACAAACCAAAGACACCGCGCCATGAAAGCATCGACCGGCACCTCTCCGATCCCCGCAGGCTACCATACGCTATCTCCCTGTGTCCTATTGAACGAGGTGGAGGGCTGCCTCGCCTTCTGCCAGCGCGCGTTCGATGCGCAGGTGGTGCGCAAGGTGCTCGGGCCCGATGGCAACGTGTTCCATGCGGAATTGCGGCTCGGTGACTCCCACATCAAATTCACCGCTGCCTTGGGCCTGCTCGAACCCATACCCGGCAGCATCTACTTCTACGTGGCCGATGTGGATGCCGTATTCGCACAAGCCCTGGCCGCAGGAGCCAAGGCGATCGACCCGCCTACGGACGCGTTCGATGGGGATCGCAAGTGCCGGGTGCAGGATGCCTGGGGGAACAGCTGGTGGATCGCCACCCATATCGAGGATGTCACCGAAACCGACCTCCAACGCCGCGCCTTGAGAGGCATGCGCTAGGCCGCCTACCGATCCAGCAGAGATGAAGGTCATCGCTGGTTCTTCACCCGGTAGGGCGTCTCATCCGCACGGTAAGGCCGCTGGCGGATCACTTCGATCGCTTGGCGTTCACGGTAGGTTCCGGGTGTATGGTTCGTCTTCATGTCGTGGTCGTTCGGTGTAAAAGCGGGGAGATCATTGCACTGTACCCCGCAGGATCATCCTACCTCCCACCTGTACCGTGCCACACTCGGTCTAGGCGAGCGCACCGTTCTTTCCGTTGCCGAATGGACGAACGGTTGACCGCACGAGCAGCGGATCGCACCAACTTCGCGTCCACACCGCATCAACCTGCCACACATGCGTACATCACTACTCGCTCTCCTGCTCGCTTGCTTCACCTCGGTCTCGGCCCAGACCTATTTCTACATCGACGCCATCGAGGTTCAACCCGCGGTCCCCAATACGACCGACCCGGTAAGCCTGGACCTGATCGGTGG
>Ga0075163_10013526_pt1 | contig 10565 bp, 6 predicted proteins | sample JI1023141ADNA_FD_71478 | JGI IMG/M metagenome (GOLD analysis project Ga0075163, IMG submission 71478) | Wastewater effluent complex algal communities from Wisconsin, to seasonally profile nutrient transformation and Carbon sequestration -... | ecosystem: Engineered > WWTP > Effluent > Algae... | reverse complement strand
TTTGATGCAAAGATAACAGAAGCCTCCAAGACCTGCTTCCCATTTTTTTACTAAGACGGGGAGGCAATTCATCCAGTAACCTGCATAAGGGCTATAAGGTTATGGAAAATTATCGTGATCGATACAAAACATAATTTTATCTAAAGATGATGAATGGTAACGGTTAAATTAGATTTGAGAGGATTGTTAAAGCAGGTTGCTGTACACAAAGGAATTAAACTCTTCCATTATTGTCTTCTTATTTTTCCTGCACACACCCGGGACTTCCTTACCTTTACCCCACAATCTACTCTGTATTGAAACATCTCTTTACGCTCAACCCGCTTATTCTCAAATACAAAAGCAAGTTGATTGCTGGTATCTTGTTCATTTCACTTTCCAATATTTTTAGAATTTTTCAACCCCAGGCCATTAGGGAAGCCCTGGATGAAATAGTTGCCTTTGTAAAACTGAATCCAGAACAAAGGAATGGAGAAGAACTGATCAGCAACCTCATGTATTTTGGTTTGATTGTGCTGGGATGTGCGCTAATGATGGGCATCTTTATGTATTTCATGCGACAGACCATTATCGTCATGTCCCGACTCATAGAATACGACCAGCGAAAAGAAATTTTTGATCATTATCTTTCTCTGGATGCAGGCTTCTACAAAAAGTTCAAGATAGGTGATGTGATGTCCAGAATCAGTGAAGATGTAAACAAGGTAAGGATGTATCTGGGACCGGCTTTTCTCTATGGATTTAATCTGATCACACTCTTTATCATTGTCATTGTAACCATGTTCAAAGTCAACTTCTGGCTTTCTGTGTACACCTTACTGCCATTGCCCCTTCTGAGCTTTATCATTTATAAAGTGAGCAATCTGATCAATAAAAGATCTGAAAAAATTCAGCGACAATTGGCAAGACTCACCAGTATGGCTCAGGAAGCTTTTAGCGGGATCAGAATTATCAAGTCCTTCAACCGGGAAGAAAACTGGAAACAAAAATTTGATCTCGAAAGCAACCGTTATAAAGATCTTTCTTTGGAATTGAACCGCGTGGAAGCCCTGTTTTTTCCATCCATGTTTCTTCTCATCGGACTCAGTACATTAATTACCATTTATGTGGGTGGTCTTGATGTGTTCAAAGGAACCGTAACCCCCGGAAACATTGCAGAATTTGTAATTTACATCAACATGCTTACCTGGCCTGTTTCAGCGATTGGTTGGTGTGCCTCCATTATCCAGCAGGCAGAAGCTTCCCAGAAAAGGATTAATGAATTTCTGAGTTTATCTCCACAGGTCAAAACCAAAATTCAAGCGGAAAAATTTCCTGAACAATTAGACATAAACTTTGACCATGTTTCCTTTCATTATCCTGAGAATGAAATTGAAGCATTGAAAGAAATATCCTTCTCACTACCTCATGGAAAACACATTGCCATCGTTGGCAAGACCGCATCAGGAAAATCCACCATTGCAGAATTATTGGTCAGGATGTATGATCCGGATTCGGGTAGGATAAGCATTGGAGGCAAGGACATTAGAAACCTTGACCTGATCCAATTAAGAAAAGCAATTTCCTATGTACCACAGGATGTCTTCCTGTTCTCTGACACCATTGCAGCGAACATCCTTTTCGGTGAAGACAATCAAGTGGAGAATACCATGGAAAAAATCCAGCGAGCCAGTGAAGCCGCTGCGATCGACAAAGAAATTGAAGCTTTCTCTAACCAATACCAAACCATCATGGGGGAAAGAGGAGTAACGCTTTCCGGTGGTCAAAAACAAAGAATCAGCTTAGCTAGGGCGCTGATGAAACCTGCTTCCATTTTTATTCTGGATGATTGTTTGTCTGCTGTGGATGCAAATACGGAGGAACATATTCTCCGAGAACTGAATCAGGAACTTCAGAATAAAAGTTTGATCCTCATCTCCCATCGTTTAAGCCAAACCAAAGAAATGGACGAAATTCTTGTGATGGATCACCACAGAATTGTGGAGCGGGGTAATTTTGAGGAGCTGATTGAATCGAAAGGCTTGTTTTGGAAAATGTATCAGACAGAAATTGCAGGTAGGAATGAAGATTACCTGATTGCGGTAAGATAAGCAGATTGCTTATTTTAACCCATTACATTAAAGCAATATATACATTAAATATATTTATAATATTAAAATAACGGTAATTCTTCCCCCTACCCCATTTGGTAGTTAATTGAAGTCCTGACAAAAAACAGATTAGGATTTTAGGATTTTGTGTTTAAATTTATGACCAATTAAATAAAGAACTGTGGAAAAAGATCGACAACAAGACATTGTCTACTCAAACAAAATGCGTGCTGGAAAGAGGAGGACTTATTTTTTTGACATCCGCAAAACAAAAGGAGAAGACTTTTACGTATCCATCACCGAAAGCACCAAAAAGTTTAATGGCGATGGATTTGAGCGTCATAAAATATTTATTTACAAGGAAGATTTTAACAGATTTGTCCAATCCCTGCAGGACACCGTAAACGAAATTAAAACCAAGTACCTTCCTGATTTTGATTACGATTCTTTTGCAAAAAGAGATGAGGAGTACAATGAAGGAAACACGGAGAAGAAGGAAGATGATATGACTTGGTAACCTCTGTTTTGATTCACAGGAATCTTCATACCATTCCGATAAATCTCCTCTTCGTTTAATCCTGACGAAGCAATTCCAAAAATTAATTATTTAATCATTATCCAGTGATAATTTGACGGATGTCTCCGGCGACTTCAAGTCCTGCATTTCTGCCACAACCCTGCAGGAGGATAGATTTACTTTTCTTCTCGGTAATTTTTACTTCCAAAGTCGAGGTCATGCTTTCTTCGATTCTTCCATCCATCATTCCCTGGATCGGGGAAGCAAGTATGGTGGACTCCCCTCTTGTTGCCACCAATTCAAATCGATATTTTCTGCTATCGAGGACCAAGTCCAGTTTTTTTTCTTCAATGGCCAGTTTAACTAAGTTGGATCCGTTATAGGTAGTAAATCGGATAAGCCTGTTCCCAAGCCAAACACCGGCAATAAATCCCACAAACGAATTTCGAATCCATGGAATCTTTGCTACGGAGGCTTTTACGGAAATTCCGGGAACAGGAAAATGGTTGGATTGCATCCAAACATAAGCGCTTGGGAAAGACCTGCCCCAATCCTTTTCAATATAGCCCCTGCCACCAGAAAAATCAATCCGTTCTCCATTCACATTCAGATAGCCTTCGATGGTGTGATCCATACTGACAATCCCATGGTAACATTCCATAAATGGAACGAATGCATAAGGCCCCATGATACCTGGAGAATAAATCGGCTTTGGCCAGGATACTGTGTTGCGGAACCGGAGTTCTCCATTTACCTGAGGTAGTTTTAGTGTGAGTGTGTGATCGGAAAAAATATTTTCTCCAATGGAAACCATAAATTGATTTGAAGATGGAACAAACTCCCCAAAATCAAAACGGTGATAATCAGATTTGTGATTTTTACCATCGAGTATCTGGATGAAAGCCTGACGCTGCCCATTCTCATCTATGGCAATACCGGGAATGATGGCAAAAGCAAATTTTTCTGAAGCATCTACCACTTTAAAATACCAACCTTCAAAATACTTTTTATCCTTTCCCCAACCCTGAAATCGCTCCGGATTAAAAAACGATTGTACTTTTTTTATTACCATCATATACCTTCAACTAAGCAGTGGATGAACCATTAACCGGCACAAAATAATGATTTGACCGTAATGCTGTGGTTATACTTTTTTTTGATCAAACCTACCCTATTCTCCGGTGAACTTTCTTCTAAAAATTTAATAAGCTTTGGATGAATTAATATTTTGTTTAACCCAGGATTTCCGCCATGAATCCACATTACACAAATTTCAGACCCTCCAAAATGCGCATAAAAAATCAATTAAAATTCAGATTTAGAAATGAATACTTTGAATTCAGCGCGTCGATGAATTGTTGAACAAAACGATAATTAAACCAAAATCAAACACTCCGATGATTTAGATCAATGTATTCGTCATTAAAACACTTAACTTCGGGAATCAGAAAAAGAATGAATCATTCAGGATTAAGTACCGCTGCCGCCAAAGAAAATCTTATCCGATTTGGATTTAATGAATTGCCCTCCGCAAAGCCTAAGAGTTTGTGGCATATTGCGCTTGAAGTGATGAAGGAGCCCATGTTTGCCTTATTGATCGGTTGTGGGGTATTGTACATGCTTTTAGGTGATTACCGTGAAGGGATCGTCCTGCTGTCCTCCATTTTGATCATCATATTTATAACCTTCTACCAGTACCAAAAGACAGAGAAGGCATTAGAGGCTCTAAAAAGTTTAGCATCACCACGGGCAATGGTCATTCGGGACGGTCAAAGAATCCGGATCCCGGGAAGAGAGGTAGTCCCGGGAGACATTTTAATACTGAATGAAGGGGACAGGATCTCTGCTGATGCACAGCTTTTGGAAGAAAACAATCTTCATGCAGATGAATCTCTTCTTACCGGTGAATCTGTACCAGTTCGTAAATCTGTACTTGCAGATAAACAAAAAAGTGAGGGGCAAGTATTTAGTGGCAGTCTTGTGGTGCGGGGCACAGCAGTTGCAGAAGTTTTAACCACCGGATCTCAAACTGCATTTGGTAAAATCGGTACTGCGCTTTCCAGTATCACCCAGGAACAGACACGGCTTCAGAAAGAAATGAAAATTCTGATTCGCAATCTGTTTATCATAGGGGGAATCATAAGTATAGCCGTAGTCACGGCATATTATTTTACCAAAGGAGATTTAATCTATGCATTGCTTACTGGTCTTGCCTCTGCCATGGCCATACTACCCGAAGAATTCCCGGTAGTACTCACTATATTTTTAGCTTTAGGTGCCTGGAGACTCTCTCAAAAAAAAGTATTGACCAGAAATGCATCCGCTATTGAATCTCTGGGTTCTGCTACCGTTTTGTGTAGTGATAAAACCGGAACCATCACACAGAATAAAATGGAGGTGACTGCCATTTATGATGGCAACAGAATCATGCATAAAAATATTTTTCACGACAATCATCTTCAACTTAGAGAATTACTTTATTCGGGGTATAAAGCATCGGTTCCTGACTCCATTGACCCCACTGAATCTGCCATCATCAACATTTATAAAGATGTCATTCGGGACCATACACACGAACTACAATTGATCAGGGAGTATGCCTTTAGTAAAAACCTAATGGCAACAACCAGGGTGCTGAAAGATGAAGCAGAAAAGATCAGCATTTCTTTAAAAGGAGCGCCGGAGACCGTTCTTGACTTATGCAAACTATCCGGTCAAGATAAAAGAAAGCATTTAAACGCTTTACACCAACTTGCAGAACAAGGTTATCGTGTTCTTGCTGTGGCTCATGCAATAAATGTTCCGCACGATTTACCTGAGACGCAGTTTGGATTTCATCATCAGTTTCTTGGATTTCTTGGTTTGGAAGACCCTGTAAGACCGGAGGTTCGCCATGCCATTAAAGAAAGTCACACCGCAGGTGTAAGGGTGATCATGATCACAGGCGACTATTCGGTTACTGCAAAAAGTATTGGCAAACAAATTGGCTTACCAAAAGATGGTAAAATAATGACGGGGGAAGAACTTGCAAAATTGTCAGATGCAGAATTAAAAGAAAAAATTGAAGGGGTGAGCATATTTGCAAGAGTGATACCGGAACAAAAACTACGCATCGTTAGAGCACTTCAGCAAAACAATGAAATTGTCGCCATGACAGGAGATGGCGTAAATGATGCTCCCGCTTTGAAAGCTGCGAATATAGGTATCGCAATGGGTAATAAAGGTACGGATGTAGCCAGAGAAGCCTCCTCTCTCGTATTGCTGGATGACAACTTTGCATCGATTGTCGCTGCCATTCGTTCCGGCAGAAGGATATTTGACAATTTACAAAAAGCAATGTCTTATATCATTGCCATACACATTCCCATCATAGGTTTAAGTCTTATTCCTGCGTTCATTCCTTCCATTCCTACCATTCTGATGCCTTTGCATATTGTATTTATGGAATTGATTATTGATCCGGTTTGTTCCGTTGCATTTGAATCCGAAACAGAAGAAAAAAACATCATGAGCAGACCCCCTAGAGAAACCAATAAAAAATTCTTCGGCACCAGAAAAATGATGTTTAGCATCCTGCAGGGATTGATTTTACTGACCATGGTGCTCATTATCTATTTTATGTCCCTGGCAGAAGGACATTCACAGGGTGAAGTGAGGGCAATTACATTCTCTGCACTGATAATTGGCAATATATTTCTCATTCTGAATAACCTGTCAAAAACCAGAAGCTTCCTTTCTGTTTTTATCTACACCAACAAAGCTGCACTCTTTATTCTTCTCCTTGCAGTTTCCTTATTGATGCTCACCATAACTGTTCCTTCCCTTAGGGAACTTTTTGGTTTTGTACATCCAGGATACGCACATTTTAAAACTTCCATTTTTGCCGCAATGGTCATGCTTGGAATTTTGGAAGCGATTAAATATCTCAGAATATTTTCGAGAAATAAAATAGCCTAAACCCAGCTAAAGAAAATTTAGTTTCGAAGCACCAACGGTATATTTTAAATAAAAAAGAGCACATACACCCGAACAGGTGTCATGCCCTTGAAACCAAAATATGCTCTTATAGACTATAGACTCCCGCCTCTTATCAATCGGAGAATTATTGCAATCAGTGCAATAATCAATAAAACGTGAATGATTCCTCCGGTATGAAAAACAAAAAATCCCAAGGCCCAGCCAATCACAAGAATCACGGCCACTAAATAAAGTAAATTGCTCATCTTTTCTTCTTTTGCATGAATAAATAAAGTATCGCTGTGAATATAAGCAATTTTTAGGATAAAATCAAATTTCATTCGCAATAACCAAAAATAATGTAACTACCGTAAGATACAATGTAACAATTCAGTATATTCTGTGGTAAGTATTCATTCAAGACAATATTCCAGAATTCGTTCGAAGTTGTCAAATTGGTAAGAGAGCATAAATTCAAATTTAAACAGTTGCTTACATGGCTTACGAACAAAAGCAAAGTCAGTTATTTTTGTGAGGTAACAATTGTTAGCTAAATCCAGGCCAACATAACTGGATTAATTTTATTTGCACCTAATTGATCTTAAGACCTCTAAATCAATCCTTTATCGTCAAAATATTCGGCTTTAGCATTTTATACAGCCAAATAATAATTCCTTATTGTACGGTCCCAAATTTATCTAAAAATAGTCTTACCTTCGTTTAGCATTAGCTGTTTTGGGCTAATTAATACATATAATTTTAGTCAACTTATCAACTTAATTAAATGAAAAAATTCTTGAATTTTATCCTTATTTTAGTCAGTAGTCTGACCATTTCCTCCCTGAATGCCCAGCAGGATTGGGATTTTGAGTGGACACAGCATAATATTATTTTCACCCTTGCAGAAGATTTCAAAGTGATAACCAACACAGCGGATGAATTTACCGCCAAGGGAGACGGAATGGATTTTGGCATTTTTCCATTTAACGATAATTCTGTAGATCAAACGGACATGATCTCTTATACTCTTGCCATTGCAAAATCTCTGAATATGGAGCAATTGGACGATGTGGATGTCATTGAAATGAATGGTCTCAAGGGTTCCTATGTTGAGGGTTATAAAGATGGACAAAGAATTGTTACCCTGGGTTTTATTGATCCGGAATCTGCAACAAACTTTTTTGCGGTTATCACTTTTGCAGACAATGATGAAGTTGCCGAAAATGAAGCTGTAAGAATGATTACCAGCTTAAGAAAAAAATAGAAAAAATTATTACAGGCATCTGCATTTTATTTTCCGCCAAAGATTTTAAAATGCAGGTGCTTATCTTCAATTTAAATAATACTTCGCATAATTGTAAAAGCATTTAATTATTGCTCTCCCCTCTACGCACTTATTAATAAATCTACATCTCATTAAATAAATTCCATTACCAATAAAGGTAAATTCATTTTTATTTTACAAATGAATTTTTATAACTTAGAAATTTTTTATATCAGGTTGCTCTTATAAACCCAATTCTAAATAGTTTCCATTTCTACATTTTGAGATCCTTGAGCATTAAATCTGCTCTGAAATAGTAAAAAAAATGCGTTTCTTTTTTACCTGAATTTTAACGCATTGACAGGTTTTATTTTGGCTACCAAATACGATGGAATCAGTAAGCTTGCACTAATTACTACAAAGAATATTAGATTTACAACCAGCCAAGTCCATGGATTCAGGCTTACGGGAGCATGATCGAGATAGTAATCTGCCTCACTGAGCTTGATCAACTTCCATTTCCATTGAATCAGACAAAGTCCAATACCAATAATATTACCAAAAAGCATTCCTTTTGTGAGAATCTTTATGCCATAGCGCACAAAAACTTTGCGTTGGTCCCAGCTTCTCATCCCCAATGCGCTAAGCAATCCAATCATGTGGGTACGCTCCAAAATTAAAATCAATAAAGTAGTGGACATGTTGATGATGCAGACCAGCAAAATCAGACCAATGATGAAACGTTTGTTGATGTCTTGTAAAGAAAGCCACTCAAAAATATTTGGAAATTTTTCCCTTATCGTTTCTGAATACAAATTAGAAGGTAAAATTTCTTCATATAGAAAAATATTCAGCGCTGAAACTTCTTGAATGTCTTGTGCAAAAACCTCAATGGCAGTAACTTCATCCGGAGACCATTGCAATACCTGTTGCAGCATCCGAATGTCTACCAATGCAAATTTTCGATCATATTCCTCCAATCCGGTGCGATAGGTTCCACAGACTTTCAGCTTTCTTTTGATTTGCTTTCCGTCTATGACAAAATTTGCGAGGATGCTTTGATCCGGTTTAAGGGATAACTTGAGCGCTGTTTGCTCAGATATCAGAATATCTCTGGAAAACAAACTATCTGATAATTCAGGTAGCCTGCCGGATTTAAGAAACTGACCTAAAAATGCCCAATCAAAATCCGCTTCTATCCCCTTTAAAAATAACCCGTCATATTGTGCATCAATACCTACTATGGCAGGCAGCACCACAAAAGATTCAAGTTTTCTGATGACATCAGAAGAAAGATCAGCTGAACTAAAATCAGCATTGTGTATCAGTGCCTTGATACTGTCGCTGTGTTTAATTGCATAAGGCTCAATGCTGCGGTTCACCTGCATATCCGTGATGTGGATGTGTCCCCAGAACCCAAATACCTTTTGAGCAATTAATTTCTGAAAACCTTCAAAAACAGATGATGATACAATAACCACCGAAAGGCTTAGCGCTGTAGAGATCATGGCAATCCGGATGATGTTTCGAATCAGAGATTGATTGAAAGCTGAGTAGGTCCTGGTGGCTAAAAATCTGCTCAGATTCATCTAGGCAACCGGATTAAAGTTACATCAATTGCCAGAATGTGGCGGTCGGCTATAAGTCTGATTTCGATCAAAACAAGGTTGTATCTTTGCTGCTCAACACAAGTTTAGCAGAGATTATATGCAAAGGAAAGATTTTTTAGAGGAATTACGATGGAGAAATATGTTGCAGGACCACACGCCGGGATTGGAAGAATACCTCTCTTCCGGAATGGCTACGGCTTATATTGGGTTTGATCCAACAGCTGCGTCTCTCGGACTTGGGAATTATGTCCAGATTATGTTGTTGAGTCTTTTCCAACAAGCTGGGCATCAACCTATTGTTGTCATGGGTGGCGCCACTGGCCGGATTGGTGACCCATCAGGCAAAGACAAAGAACGTGAACTCAAGACAGAGGATGAGCTGGATCGCAACATTGCCACGCAGAAAGAGCAGTTTATGAAAATGTTGAACTTTACCGATGGTCCAAACAAAGCCATCATGGTCAACAATTATGATTTTTATAAAGACATGAATGTTTTGGAATTTCTGAGAAAAGTAGGCAAGAATTCCACCATAAACTACATGCTCGCAAAGGAATCCGTAAAACGTCGGCTGGAAACCGGTATCTCCTACACTGAATTTACCTATCAGCTGCTCCAGGCGTATGACTACCATTGCTTATACAAAGACTATAATTGCCGGCTCCAAATGGGTGGCTCCGATCAATGGGGTAACATCACGGCGGGCACAGATTACATTCACAAAACCATCAAAGACGCTAAGGCTTATGCGGTAACCACACCTTTACTGACCAAATCCGATGGTAAAAAATTTGGCAAATCGGAAGAAGGCAATATTTGGCTCGATGCCAACATGACCAGCCCTTATAAGTTTTATCAATTCTGGCTTAATTCTGATGATGCGGACATTTCAAAACTACTTCGGTATTTTAGTTTTAAAACCAAAGAAGAAATCGAAAATCTTGAATCCAAGAATAGCCAGGATCCGAGAATATTAAAACAAAGTCTTGCGGAAGAAATCACCATCCGCATTCATGGAAAAGATAGTTTTCAGCGCGTGCTCCGTGTATCCGAATTATTGTTCGGGCGAGAAAGCAATGCTGAATTTTTACAATCCATGACGACAGAAGAATTGAATGATGTAAGTC
>Ga0075163_10013525_pt1 | contig 10566 bp, 10 predicted proteins | sample JI1023141ADNA_FD_71478 | JGI IMG/M metagenome (GOLD analysis project Ga0075163, IMG submission 71478) | Wastewater effluent complex algal communities from Wisconsin, to seasonally profile nutrient transformation and Carbon sequestration -... | ecosystem: Engineered > WWTP > Effluent > Algae... | reverse complement strand
CGATAAAAAAATGCCGGACGAATTCCTGCAGGATCACGGAGAACAAATGCATCACCGTGTCCGAACATTCCTGCAATAGCATAGCCACCATCCCAGCGATGTGAAGAATTTTTCAATATTCTTCCAATGTCAATATGATTTGCAATAAGTGGTGAAATTTCTTCTTTACTGTTGCCAAGCTTTTTGAATTTGGCATACTGTAATTCATTTTCTTCATCGAGAAAATGTCCGATATTTTCCATCACTGTAACAGTGTCTGCCTTTTCTTTTGGATGTTGACCTATCTCAACTAAATCCTGAAAAAGTTCATCAACATTTGTCATATTGAAATTACCTGCAACAACTAAGTTGCGGCTCATCCAATTATTTTGTCTTAAAAACGGATGACAGGCTTCAATACTGTTTCCACCATATGTTCCATAGCGTAAATGACCTAACCATAATTCTCCTGTAAAAGCAACATTTTTTTTCAGCCATTCAGGGTCCGATAAATGTTCGGGATTATTTTTTCCGACCTCTTCAAACTTCGCCTGCATTCTACCAAAAATATCTTTGATAGCCTGTTTTTCATTGCTCCGGTAACGGCTGATGTATCTTGATCCCGGTGCAGGATCAAATTTGATATTGGCAACTCCCGCACCATCCTGGCCGCGATTATGTTGCTTTTCCATCATTAAATACAGCTTATTCATTGCATAGAATGCTGTACCATATTTTTCCTGATAATATGAAAGTGGCTTAAGCAGCCGAATCATAGCGATTCCGCATTCGTGATGAAGGAAGTCAGACATAGTGCAAAGATACGGTTTTCAGAGGGAAATAAATGCAAAAATCATAGGTCAAAAGTCAAAAACTGTGGCACCCTTTGCCTGCCAGGATAGAGTCCGGATGTGCCCACCCTGTCTTACCCAATTCTATACTCCTCTTCCTGATCTACCAGATTTGCCGGAGGAATTGAAATAGTGAAAACATGCAGATTTTCCTTGTATTCGTATTTGATCTTGGCGCCACAATGGTCGATGATCTTTCTTACGATTGCCAGACCAAGCCCAATGCTGTCCGGCGATTCGCCTTTTTTGAATCTGTCGAATACTTCATCAGGCGATAAAACGGGTGCATGACCACTGTTTGCAATTTCAAATTTGTCTTTACGGAACGTCACAAACAGATCACCGTTCTCCAGATTATACTTGATCGCATTCGATAAAAGATTAGTAAGTAAAATATCAGCGAGATGCGGATTCATTCTTACAAGAACTTTATCATCGATGTCAAGATGCAATTGAATATTTTTTGAAGAAATAAAAAGCTCAAGATCTTCCAATTGTTTGTTCAGCAATTTTCCCATTTGTAAAAGTTGCAGTCCTGCATATTGATCATTGTCAATTCTTGTAAGCATGATCAATCCTTTATTCATTTTCGACAAACGGTTCACTGAATCAAGTGTACTTAAGATCTGATTGAGTTGTGTTTCTGTCAATTCACTTTGCAACAATAATTCCAGCTTCGAACGAATGATCGCAAGCGGCGTTTGAGTTTCATGTGACATATTCTCTGTAAACTCTCTCAGATTTTTATAGTCGCGTGTAACTTTATCTGTCAGTTTAGAAAGTTCTGCATTCAATGCATTGAATTCATCAACCTGACTTCTTTGAAACATTGTTGTACCGCCTTTTTGCAGATCAAACGTCTTAAGAACATTTAATGCCCGGTAGAAAGGATTCCAGATCTTGCTGGAAAACCATCTGTTCAGAAAATAAAAACATGCAATGATATCGAGTGCAACTAATAATAACGTTGCAAGAATTCCTTCAGCAAGTTGTTCGGTTTCTGTTAATCGTCGTGCAAGTTTTATTCTGTAACTTTTTCCATCCACAAGTTGTTCATACGTCATCATTCTGTATGGAACTTTTCCTTTTTCATATAGATCATAGATCGAAGTGTCGATCATGATTACTCTGAAGGATGAAAATTTATCTATCGGTTCGATTTCAATTCTATCTCCAAAAATTAAGTGCAGTCCCTGAATGCCTTTCTGATGTTCCAGTTGTTTTGCGATCTCGCTTTTTTCAAAGAGCATGTGCTCAGAAATTTCATTGTCGACCAGATACAAAACGCGATATGCAAGAAAAGCGCTGCTCACTAATAACAGCACGAGAGCGATTGCAATGTAATATCGGTTTGTAAGGTTGAGTAGTTTCATTCAGAAGACAATTTATATCCGACACCATAAATTGACTTCAGATAATCGTGCGCTCCATTGTCTGTCATTTTTTTCCGAAGATTTTTGATGTGGCTATAAATGAAATCAAAGGAGTCGGCCATATCAGCATGGTCTCCCCACAAATGTTCGGCAATGGATTCCTTAGTCAAAACTTTATTCTGATTACTTAAAAAATATAATAACAATTCGTGTTCTTTTTTAGTGAGAGAAATCAGTTTATCTTTCACATACATCATCATTTCATCAGGAACAACCCTGATCTCATTAAATAGAATTTCATTCTTACCTTGAAAAGCTCTGCGGCGAACTACCGATTTTATGCGGGCAACGAGCTCCGGCATATAAAAAGGTTTAGTTACATAATCATCAGCACCGAAATTCAAACCAACTAATCTATCATCAAGTGAGTTTTTAGCAGATAAAATGACTATTCCTGTTTGTTTCTGTTTTTGTTGAAGTACATTAATTACTTTTAATCCACTACCATCGGGCAAACCAATATCAAGTACTACACAGTCGTATTCGTATAAGTCAGCTTTTTCAGTGGCTTCTGCTAATGTTTCGGCTTTTTCGCAAATCATTCCTGACTCTTTCAGGAAGATAAGCATTGAATCCAATAATTGTTTTTCGTCTTCAACGATAAGAATCTTCATGCTTAATTTATTAATGGTATTATTTAATTAATTAGTTTTGGAATCCAATATAGCGACCTTTTACGTTCACTCCACAGCGTAAAAGTAAAATAAGGTTAGTCAGTTCGCTAACAATTTACAAAAAACTTCTGTACTATTCAGAATTCATCCAGAATCATAGTCTAAGTTTGAAAAATAATTAATCCCCCACATACATTAATGAAAAAGTTAGTATTTCTTATTGCTGTTTGCTCAGCACTAATGATCACTATGTCTGCTGAAAAGATGGACGATAATGGTAAAGCCGGTTATACAGGTTCTCCCGGTGAATTAAATTGTACAGATTGTCATGACACATATGTTCTTAATTCAGGCGGAGGTTCAGTTTCATTGACTTCAACAAATATGACGAATTGGGTATATGATCCGGGCGTAACTTATCATATGGTTGCAACAGTAACAAGAACTTCAAATGAACTTTTCGGAATATGTGTTGAAGCGCTTTTACCTGGCGGCGCCAATGCCGGAACTCTTATACAGACAAATACAGTTACTACTCAGATCAAAACTAAGACAGTTAATGGTACTTCACGAAGAAGTGTTGTACATAAACTAGATGCCGGTCAGGGCGTAGATTCATTTGCATTTACATTCGACTGGACAGCGCCTGCTACAAATTCAGGTGATGTTACTTTTTATTTTGCAGGCAATGCTTCTGATTTTGACGGGAACGAATCAGGCGATTACATATATATTGATAGCAGAGTTTGTGCTTTTAATTTAAGTAATAATATCAATTCAGGCGAAAATAATTCTTTAATGTCTGTTTATCCTATGCCAATTCAGGATCACTTTAATTTAAATTATAATTTAAATTCTACCGGTCCGGTAAATATCAAATTGTATTCTATTAAAGGGGAATTGGTTTCCATCTTATCGTCGCAAGTAATGGCTGCCGGTCAGCATACCGATAACTTCTATCTCCCGAACAGATTAAGTTCAGGAAATTATATTATAAGTATTGAATCGTCTGCCGGAATCACTTGTCAAAAGGTTCTGATCAATTGAAAAATTTCGGATAACGATTAATCTTGTTCAGCAAAAGGTTTTACCCGTTCATCCACAAAAAACTATTAATTACTGCGTAATTTATTAATCTTGCGAAATCAGGATTTTAATATTAATCCAATAAACTAAAATGAAAAAAGTTCTTTTTGTTCTGGCGGCATCTGTATGGCTTACTGCTTGCACCAATGACAATCTCGAAGAATTACATCCAGCATGTGATACAACCGGAGTTGTTTCATTTGCAAATGTTATTCTTCCAATAATGAACAGTTCATGTGGAACTGATAACACAGGGTGTCACATCAATAATTCTGCGGATGGTGGCTACGGCTTAGCCAACTATACTGATATGATGGAATACTTTGTATCTCCGGCAAAAGATTTAAAATTTATCCGTACACTTACTCATGATCCCGCATTAACTTCCAGTTTATATATGCCACAAGGCGCAGCTAAACTCGATGAATGTAGTATTATGAAAATACAGGCATGGATCAATAATGGTAAACAAAACAATTAATAATAAAAGTGACGTGAAAAAAATATTCCTACTACTATCTTTATTTGCATCGTTTACAATTGTAAATGCTCAGGATTTGCTTGGAGATCTGGAACCAACAGCAGGTGACGATTTTGCCATTGCAACATTTAAATCGACTCGATTGGTAAATCAACATACGATCGAAACAACAGGTCCGAGAACACTTGACTTCCGGATTTCACATCGATTTGGTCCCGTTAATTCTGAAGCTTACAATGCTTTTGGTTTAGATGGTCCTGCAAACATCCGTTTAGGATTAGAGTATAGTCCGGAAGGTCGTTTTATGTTTGGTATCGGACGGAGTTCTCTGGATAAATTAGTGGATGGCTTTTTAAAGTATCGCCTACTTCGCCAAAAAACTGATAATAGCATGCCGTTAAGTGTTACACTTCTTGCATGCGCATATTATACAACACTTAAAGATGGAAATGCAGCCGCAAACGGTTTCGATCGATACGAATTCCGTTCTTCCCGTTTTTCTTATTGCTATCAATTGCTGATCGCCAGAAAATTTTCTCCGAATTTTTCCTTTCAGGTTGCACCTTGGCTGGTTCATTATAATCTGGTTGATCTTCAGTCAGACAAAAATGACGCATATGGTTTAGCGGCATTATTCAGATTAAAATTCACAAAACGTGCTGCCATTACTGCTGAATATGGTTACAGATTAAATAAATACACAGCAGTTACAAAAACAGAAAACGATATTCATTTCGATACATTCTCTATAGGTTACGAACTGGAAACCGGTGGCCACGTATTTCAGATTCATTTCACAAACAGTTTCGGAATTACTGAAAATCAGTTTTTCCCGAAGACAGATACTAAATGGAATGATGCGGGAGTTCGGCTTGGATTTAATATTTCCAGGGTGTTTACTTTGTAGTTCGTAATTCTTAATTAAAATATAGAAATTAAAAAAAACCATTGGTCATCAATGGTTTTTTATTTTATATCCGCTCAGCAATTTTTTATAGTTCAACCACACCGAGCACTTTCATCGATTGCTTACTTTGAATGAAAGCTGTTAATCTTGTATTTTTATTGAACTTAATTTCTCTTACCGGAATTTTTATCTGAGTTGTCTTTTTTATTCCATTTACTGAATGCAATAATCTGACAACATAATTATTTACAAATGTTTTACTTGCATTTGCCCCAGCTTCAACCTTTGTTGAGATTCCATCTTCTGTTATGGCTAAACGGAAAACAGCATTCTGATCATCTTTTGAAGTATTATATGAAATATAAAGTGTATCATTCGCAAGAGAATCTTTAACAACAGAAAATTTAAACATTTGTGGAACTGCAAGTGCGTTTTTTATTTCTTCTCTTAAAGTTGTTTCCTTCGTGCCGCTGAAACTTTTCGTACCGTTAATTACAATCTCAGGAGTATACAATTCCTTCTCCGCAAGTACCCTGGAATAATTTTCCTGTCTCTTTGTAAAATAAAATTTACTAAGCGGGTCCTTCCAGCCTAATCGGTTCCAGTAATCAACATGGTATTCAAGTACAAAAACATTGCTCCCGTTTTTCTTTTCAGCAGCAACTGTTTTATATAAAATTTCTTCAGCAACCGGACTTGTTTCATCGCCTTGAGAGGTGAACAATTCAATAAAGGCAAAGTTATTCTGAGCGTGAGATTGTAAGGCTGAAAAAATAATAATAAAGAATATAGTTTTCATTTTGTTAATCAAGATTTTAATAAAACACTAAGATCACTTAGTTTTTAGCACAAGAGCACAAGTGAAGCTAAAGTTCCTCTGTGTTCTTGTGACAAATTTTAGTGATCTTAGTGTTAAAATTTTCTACGCGAATTGTTCCTTCTTCAACCCAAGCCACTCCAAAGCGCTTCCATTCAGGAGGCGTTCTTTCATTGCATCGGTATAAGGCATAGATTCAATTAATTTGCCGGGACTTAATTCGCCAAGTGGAAATGGATAATCAGTTCCAAGAGCTACTCTTTCTACACCAATTAATTTTACGATCATGTCCAACATCATTGGATCATGAACGAGTGAATCGAGATAAAATTTTCCAAGATAATTTCTTGGGTTAACCGGATTATCAATTGCAACAAGATCCGGGCGGACATTGAAACCATGTTCTATTCTTCCAATTGTTGCAGGAAAAGATCCGCCACCGTGTGCAAAAGCAACTTTCAATTTTGGTAATCTTTCGAAAATTCCACCGAAGATCATTGAACAAATTGCAAGTGAAGTTTCCGCAGGCATTCCAACAAGCCAAGGTAGCCAGTACTTATTCATTTTTTCTTTGCCCATCATATCCCACGGGTGAACAAATATGGATGCATTCATTTCCTGAGCTGCTTCGAAAAAAGGAAAAAGTTCGGGTGCATTCAGATTCCAGTCATTAACATGCGAGCCGATCTGAACACCACGCAATCCGATCTTCATACATCTCTCCAGTTCCTTAATTGCAAGTTGCGGCGATTGAAGTGGAACAGTTCCAAGTCCGATAAAGCGTTGCGGATAATCTAAAATGATTGCAGCAATGTGATCATTCAGATACATTGAAAGATCCAAGGCGTCATCCGGTTTTGCCCAATAGCTGAACATGACTGGAATAGTTGACAATACCTGCACACGAACTCCGTGCATGATGCTTTCATTCATTCTCACATTCGGGTCCCAGCAATTATCCTGGACTTCGCGAAAAAATTTGTCATCGATCATCATCTTGGCACAACAAGGCTTATGATGATCTAATGAAACAAATCCTCCATAACCATACTTCGCTTTAAAATCAGGAAGATGTGCCGGAAGGATGTGTGTGTGTATATCAATTTTGAGCATTCTTCTTTTCCCTTGCAACCTTTGCTGCTAATGATTCATATTTTTCTGCATTCGGAATATCACCGATATTTCTGTATGTAACAGCAGCCAATCTATATGGTTCAACAAACTCCGGATCTACTTCAATTGATTTAAGGAAATAAACTATTGCAGTCTGGAAATTATCCAAAGCATCTTTTCTGTGCTTTTCTGCATTCGCCGGATCTTTCGACGCCGCTTCCGTTGAACCTTGTCCAAAGACACCATAAACACTTGCCAGATTATTTAAAGCATGTGCATAATTCGGGTTGTACCTGACTGCTATTTCGAAGTATTTTTTCGATTCAACAAATCGTCTTTGATTAAACAATAAGAAACCATAATTATTATTTGTAACCGGGTTAGTATGATTAAACTCCAATGATTTCAAATAGTCAAGTTCAGATAATGAATCTTGTCCCATTTGTTTTAAGATGTAGGCCCGACGCTGATAGCCATCAGCATATTCCGGATAAACATTTATTGCTCTTGTAAGATATTCTACACCTTGTTTTTCTGCATTGTAGATCGCTGTGCTATCAGGGAGTTTTGCGAAATATTCATCTGTTGTAATATGATTCGCGAGATAAAATAACATGTGAGCACTATCAGGTGTCTTTTTTACATCTGTTGAATATAAAGTGTAATCATTTTTCCATTCCATACTTCTTGCATAAGTTTGAATTGAAAAGACAACACTTATTACAGCAGCAGAAATGATTGGCATTTTGTAAGAATTGAAAAAATTATTCCATGAGTTGAATATCCTTTCAGAGACATCTGATTTGAATATTTTAATCAGCAGATGCGCAACAACAAAGCAGAATCCAAGCGACGGAATATACATTAGCCGCTCGCCATAACAAGTACCGATCAGCATGAAAATATTTGAAGCTACAGATGCAGTAACGAAGAAAAACAATATTCCAAATGCTGCCTTATCCTTACTTTTGAATTTGACCAGTGAATACACCAGTGCAGAACCAAGTCCAATCAGTGATAACAAGAATTTCCAGTCAGTAGCAGTAACAGCTTTGAAGTGATTATATGATCCATCAGCAATAAGTGGATAAGGAATGATCAAAGTCTTAACATAGTAGCCAAGCATATAGATAGCATTTACTCTCTGTAAAAAGAAATTTGGTAATCCGGCAATGTAATTATCAATAACAGGGATCTCTGATTCAATGCCTCCTAAGATCTTATTTCTGATCAGCAAAAAAACGACTGAACAAAATGTCATTGCACCGATTGCACTGAAATAATGTTTTTGTTTTGCATCAGTAAAAAAATAAAACATCAATGGAATTGCTACAATAAATGTTATAGTAGATTCCTTGGCAAACAAGGAGGCGAGAAAACAAAATACCGCCAATAGAAATTTCGACGTTTTGTTTTCTTTTATCCAGTCGTAAAAAGCACCCGCACTGAGAAGACATAATAATAATGTCATGATCTCATCACGGCTTTTTATATTTGATACGACTTCGGCGTGTATGGGATGAAAAACAAAGAGCAGTGTTGTGAGAAATGGAAGAATTAGTTGTCCATTCAGATACTTGCTTAGCACTTTGAAAAGAACCACAGCTGTTAATGCAAAGAGAATAATATTTATAAAATGACCGAAAGCAGGTTTATTCGGAGCGATCTGCCATTCAACTGCAAACATAGCTTTGGTCAAAGGACGATACAATGTATAGTCAACAATATTCATCCCATATCTGTAAGATGATTTGAAGATATCAGGAATTGCGCTAACGCCTTTCTTGGTTTGTGTATTGTCTTTTATTAAACCAAAATCATCAAGAACATAATCATGTCCGATCGTGCTGACATACATTATGAAGGCTAAAGCTGCAAGAGCTAAAGCCAGAAAAGTTTTCAGTGATTTTTGTTTGTTCTCCTGTTTTTTAATTTCTTTCGGAGAAATTGTACCGCTCTCTTTTTGCAGTGCAATTTTTTCTTTTCGTGTAAGTTTTGTGGACATAATATTTTTAAGCCGTTAATACGGGTGGTTCCATAACAGTTCCACATTTTTTACATGTACGCAGATCAATATTGCTATAGTAGTTGTTCATCACTTTTGGTAATTGAGTTACTATATCTGTCATCACAAAATATTCTTCATGCAATTTGTTCTTACACTTTTCGCAATACCAGATAAAACCGTCTTTCATTCCTTCACGACGTTGAACTTCCATTACAAGTCCAACTGTATTCGGACCTCTTCTTGGTGAATGTGGAGTTCTTGCCGGAAGCATATAGATCTCTCCTTCACGAATAGGAATATCGACATGTTCGCCATTATCAACGATCTTAACGGTGATATCTCCTTCGAGTTGGTAGAAGAATTCTTCTGTCTCATTGAAATGATAATCCTTACGTGCATTTGGTCCCCCGACAACCATTACAATAAAATCCTGCTCCGGTGTATAGATCACCTGATTTCCTACAGGGGGCTTTAACAGATGACGATTTTCATCGATCCATTTTTTAAAATTTATTCCTGATTTTGCTGCCATAATGATTGGGATTATTTTCCGTTACCGGAATTTTTATTTGATGTAAACATTTCATTTAACTTTTCACGGATTTCATTGAAAACAGTTTCAGCACGGCTACCTGCTTCTTTAGCGACTTCTTCGATTTTATCACGCAGATGATCGGCTTTATCTCTGTAGGTATTTCCAAATTTTCCGCCGTTGATCACATTATCAATTTCGCCATGAAGAAATGAAGGGAACTTTGTTTTTAATTCTTCACTAACTAATTCTATCGATTTTTTCGCCTGCTCTCCGGTTATCCCGGTACTGCCTACGATCTTGTGAATAAGCGCTTCCATGTCTGTTTTATAAAGATTATTAATAGTTTTGTTGTCAATTCAAAAATAGACAAAGGTTTTTGACAATTCAACACCCTTATGAAGATAGATTTAACCGGAAAAAAGGCAATAGTATGTGGAAGTACCCAGGGAATTGGACGTGCTTCGGCAGTTGTTTTAGCTGAATTAGGCGCGAATATTACGTTAATCGCCCGTAATGAAGTGGAACTTCAAAAAACTGCAGCTGCTCTTCCATCAAAAGGTCAGAAGCATGACTATATCGTTGCAGATTTCAGTCAGCCGGAAGACCTCCGCCGGAAGGTCGATGCATATATCAGTTCAAATGGTCCGGTTCACATTTTAGTTAATAATACCGGGGGACCTGCAGGTGGACCGATTGTCAATGCAAAGAGTGATGAATTTCTGAGTGCATTTACCAACCATCT
>Ga0075163_10013524_pt1 | contig 10566 bp, 9 predicted proteins | sample JI1023141ADNA_FD_71478 | JGI IMG/M metagenome (GOLD analysis project Ga0075163, IMG submission 71478) | Wastewater effluent complex algal communities from Wisconsin, to seasonally profile nutrient transformation and Carbon sequestration -... | ecosystem: Engineered > WWTP > Effluent > Algae... | reverse complement strand
CTTCAACAGCCCGGACCGGGAAATGGATTACACGGGCGTGTTCCGCCTCGATCCGGACAACAGCGTCTCGCTCGTCGACAAGACGCTGCGGCCCAACGGCATCGGGCTTTCGCCGGATGGATCGAAGCTTTACGCCACGGATTCATCGGGCTGGGTGGTGTTCGACGTCGACGCGAAGGGCAACACATCCAACCGCCGTGTCTTCATCCCGAACTCTGTCGTTGCCGGGGGCGATGGACTGAAGATCGACCACCTGGGCAACATGTGGACCTCCAGCCGCGACGGAATCTCGATTTTCAATCCGCAAGGCAAGCGGCTTGGCTATATCAAGGCCGACGAGCGAATTTCCAACTGCGAGTTCGGGGCGGACGGCTACGTCTATATGACGTCCAACACGCGGCTGATCCGCGCGAAGGTAAGAGTGAAGAAGATCGCACGGGATGGTGCCTAGAACAGCGCCGCTTCTGCTGCGCCTGATGAAGTATTTTTTCGCCTATTGAACAGAGCGTCGAGGCCATCCAGGGGCCCTGTTTGTTCGGAAAGCCCGGCATCACAGCCCTTGCCGTCGTGGAAGGACGCCAGAATCGCGCTATCCTCTCCAGTCTGGTTTTTGCAGCATTCTTATAAGTCCGGGGGTTGGTCATGCGCAAAGCGAATCGGTCAGTCGAGCTCTATTCGCTGATTCCGGCATTCCTTCTCGCCAGCGTATTCGCCGTGCCGGCACAGAGCGCGGAATCGCTGGCCAAGCCGACCAACTGGTCGAATCCCGCCACCTGGCCCGGCAGGAAGGTGCCAGCCGCGGGCGCAAAGGTGGAAATCCCCGCCGGCAAGGAAGTGATCCTGGACGTGAGCCCTCCCGCGCTGGGCGGCATCACCGTCATGGGCAAGCTCACCTTCGCCGACAAGAGCGACCTGACGCTCGCCACCGAGTGGATGATGGTGCACGGCGAGCTGGAAGTCGGCACCGAAGCCAAGCCCTTCACGCACAAGGCCACGATCACGCTCACCGACAACGTGAAAGACGAGCAGATGATGGGCATGGGTGACCGCGGCATCATGCTCTCGGGCGGCACGCTGAACCTGCACGGCACGCGCACCAACACCTGGACCAAGCTTGCGAAGACCGCCGAGGCCGGCAGCAATGTGATCGAAGTGCTGAATGCCGATCAGTGGAAAGCCGGCGATGAAATCGTCCTGGCGTCCACGGACTTCAATCCCCGCCAGGCCGAGCGTCGCACCATCGCCGCCATCAGCGGCAACACGATCACGCTCGACAAGAAACTCGACTACATGCACTTCGGCAAGATCACCTTCGGCGTGGATGAGCGCGGCGAAGTCGGCCTGCTGACGCGCAATATCAAGATTCAGGCATCAGAGGATGCGGCGCAGACCTACTTCGGCGGCCACATCATGGCGATGGTCACCAGCAAGATGTTTGTCGATGGCGTCGAGCTCGAACGCATGGGCCAGCACATGGAGCTGGCACGCTATCCGATCCACTGGCATCTGGTAGGCGACGGCGGCAAGGGTCAGTACATCAGGAACGCGTCCATCCACGACACCTACAACCGCTGCGTGACCGTGCACGGCACGCACAACGTTCGGGTCGAGAACAACGTGACCTACAACATCGTGGGTCACTGCTTCTTCCTCGAAGACGGCATCGAGCACGGCAACGAGTTCGTCAGGAACCTCGCCATGCAGATCAAGTGCCATCCCACCAAGCCCTGCGTCCCGAACAATCTCGCCGCGAACGGCGAGATCACCGGAACTCGCCAGGCCCTCAGGCAGGCCAGCTTTTCCGGCAAGGACACCCTGCTGCCTTCGGACAACACGGTGACGGCTTTCTGGATCACCAACCCCGACAACTCCTTCATCGACAACGTGGCCGCCGGTTCCGATGAGACCGGCTTCTGGTTTTCCCTGCCGATGCACCCGCAAGGTGCGTTCGAAGGCTCGGACGCGTCCAAGAACATCTGGCCGCGCCGCACGCCGCTGCGCGCGTTCAGGGGCAACGTGGCCCATTCCAATTTCGACGGGTTCATGATCGATCGGCACATCAACGAGGACAACACCTTCGGCCTGGCCTCCATTCCGATGCTGCCGTTGGAGAATCCCAACGATCTGGAGAGCAAGCCGCTGGAGTCGCACTTCGAGAATCTCACCAGCTACAAGAACCGCAATGGCGGTCTGTGGGGCCGGGGCGATCTCTACATCTACAGCAACGCGAAATTTGCCGACAACGCCATGGGCATGACTCAGGCCGCTGGCGACGTCGGCACTTCGCGGTTCAGTTCACGGCTGATTGATTCGCTGGTCGTGGGCGAGACGGAAAATATCGGCAACCCCACGACGCCCGAGGAAATCGCCTATGGCCGCAGCCTGCCGAAGCCGCGGATTCCGGATTTCCCCATCCGGGGCTACGAATACTACGACTACCGCGATGAAGTGGTTAACACGACCTTCGTGAATTTCCAGGACAACCAGCAGCGCAAGACAGGCGCGCTTTCCTTCCTGCTGTTCACGAGCGCGGGCTTGAGCACCGGAAGCTCGATCAGCGGCGCGAAATTCGTCAACGCCAAGCCGGTCTATTTCCCCAAGTTCGATACCCGGTTCGACAACGACAACCGCGGCGGCAACGCCTATCGGACCCTGTCGTTCCGCGACCTGGACGGCTCGGTGACCGGCATCCCCGATTCCCAGGTCTTGCTCCACGACGGCGAGAACGACAGCGTCGTCACGGATGACACCTGCAAGATCGAGCCCACCTGGAACGCCTCGGTGTGCAAGGGTGACATCGGCCGCCTGAATCTCTCCGACAGCAGGGGAGAACTTCCGCGCGCGGTGAATCTCGAATCGCGGACAGCCCGGTTCGCTTTGCTGGGTGCGATCGGTGGTGGGAACAGCGACCCCCTCGTTCAGGCCCAGCGCACCGCGCTGTTTACTCGTCGTCCTCCGCAGCCGCCCATTTCGCTGGTTCGCAACGGCAAGGAATTCAAGGCCCCCGGCGACCAGAGCACCGTGAAGGCCGGCACCGAGATCCAGGTGAAAACCGAACGACCGGAAGTCACGCTCAGCCTGTCCGAACTGGACAAGGGCGCATGGGTCGTCTTTCAGCTGCCGGGTTTCACCAAGGCCACTGCCGGAACGCAGCAGACCAGCATGGCCGCATTGCGCCAGGCGAGCGAGACGTCCTTGTTCAAGGACGGGAACACCCTCTGGGTCAAACTGGTGGCCGGTCCGCCGGTCATGGAGATCATTCGCCCAACGGATCTGCAGGCCAGTATTACGGTCAGCCGATAGGCTGATCGACGACGGCGCAGATCTCCTGTCGGTTGTACGCGAGCTGTCGCATTCGCACGCGGCGGTAGCCGTGGCGGCGGATGCGCTCGGCAATCGCGGGCAGTTTTTCCGCGAGCGCAGGGTCTGTGAGCTTCAAAGTCAGCACAAGACCTTCGGGCCGGGCGCCACCCTGCCCCAGCACGCCGTCGAGCGTGTCTAGCGTGTAGTTCGGCGCGACGTTCGCGTCCATGACGAGCCAGCGGCATTCGCGGAACAGGCTGCGCTTGACGTTTTTCGCGATCGCACGGATGTGCGTGAAGTTGGCGTGCGCGAGCACCTCGGGGTCCATCTCGGCCGGATCGATGCCCGTCACGAGCAAGCCGCGTTCGAGCAGCGCGAGGCACGACCCGCCGGGTGAGCTGCCGATCTCGACACAGCGGTCGCCGGGTTGGATCGGAAGCTGCGACCACTCAAGCGCTTCGACGATCTTGAGGTATGCGCGCGAGATCATGCGCGGTGGCAGCGCGATCGGCGGCACGCCGCCGGGCCAGCGCGTCTCTGGTGTTGTTGCGCGATGCCAGCCGAGCCACCATTCCTCGCGTTCGACGAACACGATGTCGCCGATCGCGGCCGCGGTGTTCTCGATGCAAGGCTTGCCAGTAGCCGGTCGATTCTCGATGAGCAGCGCGCCGATCGAACGCGCGAGTTCGTCGGCGGCGCCGTCGTAACCATCGTCGCCGGGCAGCACGCGATCTCGCGCCCAAACGTGCAGATCGCGGATCGGTTCATCCGGCAACTGCTCGCCGATGAGCCGCCATGCGTCGCGCGCACGCTGCGAATCGTCGCTGCCTGTGACTTTGCCGAGTGAGAAGCCCCAGGTGCGCGCGAATACGCTGCGCAGCGCGAAGTCGGCCGCCAGATCCTCCGACGAGCGAAACGTGACGAAGCCCGGCCGGGAGAACGCAAACTTGAGTTCGGGATGCTCGCGCGCGATCTCGCTCTTCAAAGCGCGCTCGGCGCCCGATTGAACTGTGACGAAGACGAAGCGGGAAGGCATTGCGCGTGTGCTCTGGAATCGCGGGAAGTGACTGGAACATTGGGGCGTGGCGTGAAGCCAAGGGTGAGCTTACATGCAGACGGTCGGCGAGTTTCAGACAAGAGCCGCGGCACGTCTCGGGGCTGCGGCTCCAGCTCACTGGCTTCGGCTTCCTCGAAACGGGCTTCCGCCTGGAAATGGCGAGGTGCCAGTGTTCTAGGGCTTGCCTGCGCCGGTCGGAGCGGACTGTACTGGCGCTGACACCGTGGGTGTGACCTGGATGTTCATTCGACCCCCCTCCGCCCGTTGGTTCGATTCGATGACACTCTGGCGTAGCGCTTCCTGCTTCGTGGATTCCGTCAGATCACGGCGATTCCACTCTTTGGCCGAAGCACAGAGCTCGTCTTTGCCAACTTTTCGGCAGCTGAACCCCACCCGGGCCTTGAGGTCTGTCCATTGCTCCGGCTTGCCGCAATAGACCGCGATGGCGGCGTTCTCGCTGACGCGATGGCACACTGAATTCGTTGAATCCGGGGATGCGGCAGCCGGCCCCGGCCCAGGGCTGCCCACGCTGGGCAGCGCGACTTCCGCGCCGGACCGCTGCGGCTTCTGCGCCGCGGCGATCAGGACTCCTTCGTTTCGGAGCGTCGCCACCAGCGATGTGCCTTCCAGCAATCTTGCGAACGCATCCCGAGGTGCAAAGGACCCTGACAGTCCGGTTGTCGACTGCCCCCGCAGCACATCGCCCTGATACATGACATTGATTCCGGCCTGCCTGGCGAGGAGCTCGACGGCATCGACCAGCGGACCGGCCGGCACGCTGACACGGACGGTATCGCTGGGGTTGGGATAGGCAGAGCCGAATGGAATCCAGCTTGCAAGCACCAATATCGATGCGACTGCTGTAGACAATTTCATGGCTGACTCCTGTGCGTGAGTTCGATTCGGTCGGCCGTGGCCGATACGGAGACCGGGAATGTCTGCTCGAGCAGGCGGGCGAAAGACTCCAGCTCACCTACCCGAAAGACGCCACCGACCAGAAGCGACCCGATGGCCGAATCGCGGATCACGATCTTCGGGGTGCCATACCGGTTCATCTCGGAGATGGCATCGGCGAGCGGGGTTTCCCGGAACACCAGCACACCTTCGCGCCAGCCGCGGTCACGCTCGATGTCGACGGCCGCCATTGGCTGCAGCTCGACCTTGCCGTCGACGTCCCGTGCACTGTTGCCTGCCGACACCAGCAGGCTGGAAGTTCCGGACCCAGCGGCAACTCGCACTGTGCCCTCGACGACCGACACGCGCAGCATCGTCGATTCGCGGCGCACGGTAAATTCAGTGCCCACGGCTTCGGCCCGCAACGCCCCGGCAACCACTACAAACGGTCGCTGCGGATCATGGGCAACCCGGAAATGCGCCTGGCCCTGTTCCAACTCGACCGTCCGCATGCTGGAATCCAGCGCAACCCGGATACGGCTATTGGTATCGAGCGTGATCTGCGAGCCGTCGGCCAGCGGAATCCTTCGCATTGCACCCAGTTCGGTCCGGAACTCGCGCGCGCTGGCAATTCGCGGCGCGGGGGAAGTCGGAGTCTGTGCTGATTCGACACTAAGCTCCTGGGGCACCGCTGATGCGGCCTCAGGCGCTGGAGCCGTTGCAACAACGGGCGCCGGCAGTACTTGGCCGGGCACTCGAGTGAATTCGAAATAGGCTGCGAAGGACAGTGCTGCTATTCCTGCGGCTGCGGCCCACGCGATGAGACTGCGGCGTGGTCCCCGAACACGGGGAACCTGTGTCCAGACCGCATTCAATCGATAGTACGCCACACGATGACTGGCGCTCGCCGCAAGCCATGCCGCGAGCGCCTGTGCATCGGCTTGCGACCACGACGGGTCTTCCTGGCGTGCCATCCAGGACGCGGCGGTCTCTTCTGCTTCCTCACGCGTTGCCATGGCTTCAGTCTTCACCTGATTCTCCGTTATGGAACGCATCTGCCAGCTTCCGTATGCCGCGCACCAGATGCTTTTCCACGGTGGCCTCGGTAATTCCGAGCCTGCGCGCGATGACCTTCTGGGGCAGGTTCTCGACTCTTCGCATCCATACGACCTCCCTACACCGGGTTGGCAGACACTGCAGCAACACCGACAGACGTTGCAGCTGCTGTCGGCCTGATTCCAGGCGCTCCGGGGTTACCTCTTCAATCAAGACGTCCGAGAGGTGCGATTCCTCCAACGGCCCGATCGCAACGACTCCATCCCGCCTGAGTCGGTCGATCAGGATGTTGCGCGCGATGCTGAAGAGGAATGCCCTCGGATGGCGCGGAACTTCGCGTTCGGCCGCCTCCAGCATCCGCACGTAGATGTCATGGCGGATGTCCTGCACATCCGCCGGCACCGGAAGCCGCGATGAGAGGTAGCGCACGAGCGCCGCTTCGTGGCAGAGCACTTCCCGCTGGAACCAGTCTTCGAGTGAATCGACCACCCGCGAACAGTAGTGACACACGCGGTCCGCGCTCAATAGGGAAACAGTGAAAACCGCGCCGATTGGAGGATCGTCATCCGCCGTTCGTCTCCTGTGATGATGGGCAGAGATTGGCCCATGCGGGCAAGCCAGGCCCGCAGGATCTCAATCACCAGGGGCGATCGGCACCTTGTTGAGGCTAGGCGTGCCCCCTGTCTGGCGATAGAGCAATCCGTCTGCGGTCCGTTCCAGCCGCCACATGTAAAGAATCGATGACTGGCTGCGGCCGGGGCTGCCACTGACCACCACCTCATCCCCGGGACGGAAGGTGTTTCCCGTGATGCCGATTTGCTCGAGTTCGAAGCGGTTGTCCATTTCCGCGCGCCAGGTCTGCCTTTCGCCCGACTTGCCGCGGACCTCCACGACCAGGAAGGGGTGTGGATGCACGAACTGGAACTCACGCACGGTGCCGGTGACGGTCACGCTCTTGCCGGTGTCGTAGATGCTCGCGAAGGAATGATGCGCGGGAACCGCGCCAGGCCAAAGAGCGGCCGTCAGCACCAGCAGTGCAAAAAGTCCGACCGGAGCCGGGCAACCTGCCGACGCGTTACGCATGGCCATTCTCGCAGGGGTGCCTTCGAGGATAGCGCCGTGCGCCGCGAGTCGCTGCTACTTTCGCTTTTTGCGGCGTTCCCTGAGCTCTCCGGCGCCCACCCACTCGCCTTCGACCTCGTCCCATGACACGTGCACGCGCTCGGCATGCTTTCCGGGTTCGTTGTCGCCTTCCCGCATGGTCATCATCAGGTTCAGCGAACACTCGTACTCGCCGGGGTCCGACTGTGGCAGAGGCCGGCAGGGTTCGTCCTTGTGGGCTTCCCAGATCTTCGGCTTCAGTACCATCGACTTGCCGGACGCAGTTGCCGTGACTGGCATTCCGCCGCCGGCATTGATCTGGGCGTACTGGCTTTCCAGGATGCTCACGATGTCGGATTCGGAGGGCTCTTCGGCTGGCACCGGCTCGCCGGCGGGTTCGCTGGACTGTCCGTCATCGCTGGCCTGCCCTTCCTCGCTGGCCGAGGGCGAGGAGCCGCCGCAAGCGCTCAGCGCCAGCGCGGCGGCAATGGCTGCGAGGGAAAGCAGAGAAGAAGGGTACTTATGCAAGGTGCTGAGTTCCGGGACTGTGGAACCCGCAGGGTTACAGATTGCTGCGGGCCGATCTGAGGCGCAGCTACCATTTCGTACCGTCAGAAAGCCAGTTGCCCAGCGTCAGCCCGCCCTTCTGGCGGGGTTCGCTTTTCAGTCCGTCGGAAATTCCTCGAGCAGCTTTCTGATGGCTACGGATAGCGTCGTCACTTTGGTCGTGGCGGCATCGAACACTCGCCGGTGATCCAGGGTCGCATAGCCGTGCGCAAGAACATTCCGGAAGGCCACGATCAACGGGCCTTCTGGAATCCGCTCAAACAGCTCCGGATCCAGCTTGCGGAGCTGGCCGAGAGCATCCCCTGCGATCTCAAGCTGCCGTTCGACGGCGGCCTGGCAAAGCTCATCTTCGAGGTATGCCTTCAGTGTGCGATCCGCGAGGAAGCGCGGAACGCGCTCCAGGGCGCGCAGTGCCAGCTCCAGGTAGACGTCAGGCTGCTTGCTCATACACCGGCACCTGGCTGCGTTCGATGGATTGCTTCAGTCGGGAGGCAGGCATGGCGCGCAGTTCGACAAGATCGACCTTGCGCCCCAGCAACCGTTCGAGGGATTCCTTGAATCGGAAATACTGGTCCGCCGGTCCGTAGCGTCGGGAGCGGCCGAACTCCACTGCGAGGTCGATGTCGCTGCGGGTGGCGTCGAAATCCTGCCGGAGCACCGACCCAAAGGCTCCCAGTCGGCGTACTGAGTAGCGGCGGCAAAGAATGCGCAGCTCTCGGGCATGGTCAGCCAGAGGTCCTGGCAGTTGTACGCCCTCGGAATCGCTTTCGGCTTTCAGGGAAAGTGACAGGCGCTCGCCCAGCGCCTCGGTAATTTCCAGTAGACGCTCGATGGTGAACCGCTCGAGCTGGCCACCGCGCAGACGCGAGAAGTCGGCTGCTGCCTGCCCGGTGCGGGCATGGGCCTCGCGCACGGTAAGCCCCATGCGATCAACGGACGCAATGATTCGTGCTGCCAGATCGGCCTTGATGGCCTGGGCGGGTTTGACTGTCGCGGCCGATACTGAAGCTCGGGTCCGGTTCTTCATTGAATGATGTTGTCAGTTTTGACAACATCATTCAATGACGGAATCCGCGCTAATCGTCTATTTTTGAGGCCTTCGACCCCTATCGGCTTACCGATATGGTGGCCTGGGCAACCAACCGGCCCACCGGCTCGACAACAGGGCCTTGATAGCCAGCATCAGCGACTACAAGCTTTACCCACAGGGCATCCTTGTCCCTGAAATACGAGGTCTCGCTCGCCTTGCGCAGCGCATCCATGCTGGCTTGCTGCTTGCCTGATGCGGCATTGGTGAACCCCGGCAGCTCAAACATCACCCATGAGCCCTGGTCCATCTCTCTCACGCTGAGAAAGACTTCCTGTCGTTCGGTCTTCACCCGCATCTCGGTGCCAGAGCGCACATTGCTCTGGTTTCCCGTGATGCGATGGTCCTTGCCATTGCGGTGAAGCGCGACGGGCGACCCGGCAGCCAACTCGGCGAGAGTGCCGCCGGGCTTGTTCATGAACAGGCGCCCGACATCACCCGTGCACACGGCGGCATTCCAGGTGGAATGAATCTCGCAGGTCTCGTCGGTGGCGACGCTGTCGTTGTCGCCGTCGTGGATCAGCACATACGAGTTGGGCTTGCCACCGACCGAGCCGTCCAGGTCGTGGAACACCGCGGTCCGCCAGGCCACGCCACCCCGGTTGTCGTTGTCGAATCGGGAATCCGTTTTCGGGAAATGCACCGGCTTGGCATTGACGAATTTCGCACCCTTGATCGTGTTGGTCGTCGTGACGCCGGAGCTCGTGAACAGCAGCCAGGAAAGCGCCCCGGTTCCGCGTTGCGCGTTGTCCTGGTAGTTCACGAATGTTGTGTTCACCACGTCGTGGCGGTAGTCGTAGTACTCGTAGCCGCGTATCGGGAAATCGGGAATGCGGCGCTTCGGCAGGCTGCGGCCGTAGGCCTTTTCTTCTGGCGTGACAGGGTTGCCGATGTTCTCGGTTTCGCCGACGAACAGCGAATCCACCACCAGCGAGGTGAAAGGATCCTTGCCGCCCGAGCCGGAGGCATGCGTATAGCCGATGGCGTTGTCGGCCAGCTTCGCGTTCCGGAAGATGTGGTTCTCGCCCCGGCCCCAGATGCCGCCATTGCGGTTCTTGTAGGCGGTGAGGTTCTCGAAGAGCGTATCCACGCTCTTGCTGTTGGGGTCAGCGGGATTTTCCTTGGGCATGTGCGAATTGCCGGTCAGCCCGAAGGTGTTGTCGACGTTGATGTTCCGGTCGAACATGAACCCGTCGCGGTTGGAATGGGCCACGTTGCCCTTGAATTCCCGGAACGGGGTTCGGCGTGGCCAGGTGTTCTTGCTCTGGTCGGTGCCCAGGAACGCGCCGTTCGGGTGCTCCGGCAGGGAGACCCAGAAGCCATTCTCATCGGAGCCCGCCGCCACGTTGTCGATGTAGGTATTGTCCGGATTGGTGATCCAGTACGACGCCACCGTGTTGTCCGACGGCAGCAGCGTGTCCTTGGCGCCGAAGCTGATTTTCCGGACCTCCAGGCGCTTCTCGTACGGGTAGTCGTTGTCTCCGTTGGCGGCGAGATTGGT
>Ga0075163_10013523_pt1 | contig 10568 bp, 10 predicted proteins | sample JI1023141ADNA_FD_71478 | JGI IMG/M metagenome (GOLD analysis project Ga0075163, IMG submission 71478) | Wastewater effluent complex algal communities from Wisconsin, to seasonally profile nutrient transformation and Carbon sequestration -... | ecosystem: Engineered > WWTP > Effluent > Algae... | reverse complement strand
ACCTGATTGATAGCGACGCAAACCTAGCTCGAATGATGCAGCACCAGAAGCGAGAACGCCAAGGGCACCAAGCCAGGTAAAAGCAGCAGCACTAAAATCGAAATCGCGCAGGGCTTCAACCGGCAAACCGCTGATAAAGCCAGCTGGAATCAAGGTGTAGAGCACTACTTTCATCCAACCGTCGAAGAGACAATTAGGATAAGTAGAGAAAGTAATCATGGCGAAAAACCACTGTTCAGACAATACTTCTGCCTGACCAAAGTAAAAAGCCAAACTACCGCGCCACAAATTGAAGCCGATAAAGACAAGAGCAACAGCAACAACCAACAAATTAAAGAGCAAGAAGTGCTGCAAGTCTGGCCGAACCACAACGATATAAATAAAATAGCCAAAAGCTAAATCACCAATAGCGGTGGCACTCATCTTACCGAGAGCAAGATGGGGAATTAAAGCTCTCGGATATAACATCCACACATCAAGCTCACCACGAGATACCATGGCGGCCAAATTATGTAAGTTCCAGCAAAAAGCATTGCCCAAGCCAAACCCAGCAGCACTAATAGCCCAGAGCGTAACCACATCTGACTGCTCCCAGCCTTTAACAACCGGGAATCGACTAAAAAAGAGCATCCAAAAGGCAAGCCAGGTACCGTTGTTGAGAAACATCGCTAGGGCCTGCGAAACAAAGGCCCCGCGATATTCCATCTGCATCGACCAGTTGAGCTTGATATAAGCCCGAGCCAGCCTGAGGTAGCTCAGAATTTTTGAAAACCACATAGTTAACCTCCATGCGCAGAAATGCGCTCTAATGCCCAACCGTAAATCAGATTAACCACAGCGAGCAAAAGCAAAATATACAGACTCTGCAAACCCACTAGCTGAGCAAATTGCAGCCAATCGGAATGAACAAACAGATGAGCTGGTCCCCAGACCAAATAAGGGAAAGGCAGGAAGAAGACAAAGCTCTTCAGCCAATCGGGGAAAAGCTCCATGGGAATGAGCATACCTCCAAGAATCATGCTTAACCTTGTGTAGATAAGCAACAAGCCGGATGTATCTTCTAGCCAAAATGCCCAGAGCCCTATGATCAGGTGACCTAGGCCATCCAAAACAAAGGCTAGAAGAACTGCAACTAGCAGCATAATTGGTGCTGCTGGACTGCAATTGAACGGCCCCACTAGACAAAACGTAACGGCCGCCCCGGTAGCGAAGTTAGCTAAAAATCTAACGATTCGCTCTCCCAGTGCGCTACTTAAGCAATAAAGCGGATAACTTATTGGCTTAAGCAAACGCACAGCCAGAGCGCCCGAACGCACATCTTCATCTATCTGTTGAGCCAAGCGCGGAGCCGACATATAGATAGCTTCAGTCACAGTCAAATACCAGAGCATTTGATTGAGCGATAAGCCACCAATAACGGCACTAGCTGACTCTCGATAAGTGGCTTGCCAGAGCTTCAAAAAGATGAAGAGAATAACGGCCAAGAAGAAAGTACGACTGGCTACTTCACCTAAGTAAGCCAGGTTCGACCGGGCCGCAACTCTTGCAACGGCCCAGATCTGGCGTATTGAATTTTTCATTATGCAATTTCCTGATTTTTAAGGCTAACCTGGCGAAATGCAGTTCTGCATAGGCAAACTAGCAGCACTATTGAACAAGTGAGCGATTATTTCTTCCAGCCCAGCTGTCTTTCCTTCAATCAAGGTATTCTCGCTAACACTAGATAGAGAGTCGTCTAAAACTACTCGACCATGGTTGATGACAATAACTCGATCGGCAACTGATTCGATATCACCAGTGTCGTGGCTAGTGAGGAAGACAGTTACTCCTTCTTCTCTATTCCACTCACAGACGAGATCGCGCAAGTTTTGCCGCGCGATAACATCAACACCAATAGTCGGCTCATCAAGCAAAAGCAACTGCGGCCGGTGCAACAAACTAGCAGCTATCTCAGCTCGCATACGCTCACCCAGAGAGAGTTTACGCACAGGAGTAGAGAGGAAGCGACCAAGATCAAAGCGTTCTACCAGTAGCGCTTTTCTCTTTCTATAGTCATTTTTGGGAATGCCATAGATCTCAGCCAGCAAGTCAAAGCTGTCTGATGGCGGCAAGTGCAGCCATAGCTGTGAGCGCTGACCAAACACCGCGCCTATTTGTCTAACTAGCTTTGAGCGTTGTTTCCAGGGATCTAAACCCAACACTGAAGCCGTGCCAGAACTAGGCTTAAGAATGCCAGTGAGCATCTTAATTGTGGTCGATTTACCAGCACCATTTGGCCCGATGAACGCCACCGACTGACCAGCGGGAACAGTAAGCGAAATTCCTTCAACAGCCACAACGCTCTTAGCATTTCTGCGCAAGAGGCCCTGTTTTATTTCAAATACTTTTCTCAAATTGTCGGTTTCTACTGCGTTCTTTAAAGGCTTCATTAGTGCACTTTCTATCTCCATAAGGGTGAAATATACGGGTCAATTTTCGGGCTAGAACAAACAATGCTTCGACAAAAAATTCGGCAAAAAAAAAGCCCCCTTTTGAGTGGGAGCCGTCAAATAAGCTGAACTGAATGCTGAATGCTGTTTGTATCAGTACATACTTTGCGACGTGCTCCTCTGCTTGGCGCCTTCGGCGACAATTTGTTTGGTGGGAAGCATGTAGCAATTTCTGTTCATCAGTTCATTATGCCGGAACCAGAAAATACTTCAATAGATTGTTAAGGAAAAACGAACTTTACTATTTAGATTGTCTATTTCAGATTGACAGAAAGTGAGTTGGCTCTGGTTTTAATTATGGCTGTAACGGGGATATGGTAACGTGAATTTAGAAGTTTCAGACTCTCACCAGTGGCTATGTCGCAGAAAAAAATCACACTAAAAGCCTTGGCTGTCATATCTACTCTTGCTCTAGCGCATCCTGCCGCAAGCGCACAAGGACTTGGTGAATTTGGCGGACTCAATGCGGGTCTATTCGGGGTAGGAGCGGGAGCCGCGGCAATGACGCAATCCAAACCGCAGCGTAATAATTATGCCAATCCAGCGCAAGCACAACAGTACTTCATCATGCAGAACCGAGCCATAGAGCAATACTCAAAACTGGGAAACCAATATGAGCTCAAAAAACAGTGGGAGAATGCCGAAAGAACTTTTGCCTATGTGCTACAGATAATCAATATGCGAGATGGAGTGGATAGCCCGAAGAGCATTGCGCCGCTCAAGCATTTAGTGACAGCAAGCGACGCTCAGCATAAAGTGAAGCAAGCAATTTACTATCAAACAAACGTGCTCAAGGTAACTAAAGCAGCAAAAGTTCCAGCCAGAGCAGCCGTTGTTCAAGAGTCACTCTCTCTTTCCAACTTGTTGATCAAAGACAAAGACTATCCAAAGGCTGAAAGTGTTTTGCGCCAATCAATTGCCTTAGCTAAGCAAGAACCAGTGATGGCCAAAGAGCGCACCACGACGCTAGTCGTGCTTGGCAAAGTATACAAGGCACAAAATAAAACACAGGAAGCCGCAGAAGTAGAATCAGAACTAGCGCAGAATCTCCCTAAATCTTCAGAGATAGAAACAGCGCCAGCAAGTTCAACTAGTTCCGGCAGTCAGAGCCTCGTTCCTAGTAACTCGGCGACAAGCGACACAGCGCTACAGCCAACAAGTGATAACGCAGCGACAAGCAACACTATCACAACAACATCGGCGACCGATTCTAGTGGCGCCAACAGCACTGCTCCCCAATTGCAACCAGCAAGCGCAACCTCATCCCCAAATACTGCAACTCCTCAGCCTACCAGCGAGGCTCCAAACTCAAGCGCTCCGGCACCTCAGCCTACCAGCGAGGCTCCAAACTCAAGCGCTCCGGCAGCTCAGCCTACCAGCGAGACTCCAAACTCAAGCGCTCCAGCTCCTCAGCCTGCTATCGAGGCTCCAAACCCAAGCGCTCCAGCTCTACAAACACCGCCATAGCTGCCTATTTTTCGCCCCCTTAGTGGGTAGAATGTATTGGAACTTGGCCATCTGGGTGATTTCTTGGCAGTAACAATCCCAAAACTTGAAGCCGGCGGCTCTAGTGCCATTGGCCTCATATATGATCGCTATTCACCAGAACAGCAACCACTGGCTGGGTGTTTTGTCATAGATGACGGGCTGGTAGTATCAGTGGCCTCGTCGCTAGCACCATATAAGTGCAATCCCCAGGCTCTAAAAATTGTTCTATTAAATTCAAAGGTTGAATACGCAGTCAAAGCCATCACCCTGCACCAGTACTTCACCTCGCCCGAGGCCAATCGAAGCTGGCAAAGTGGCTCACCCCCTCCGCCCAAAACTAGAGTATATGACTGCTCTTTTCTCCACTTAGACAATCAGTTTCAAACATTGTCTCCAAGTCAAATTGAAAGCGTCAGCGAGGCCCTACGCTTTCCTCTAGACCTAAACAACGAGGGCTTTCGCGGCAATTTTTGCGACATCGATTTACCCCTTGTTCTACAGACGCTAAACAGCGCGCAGCGAGATGGAATCCTCTATCTCTGCGACGATATGATGCGACCAATAGCTCAGATTTTTTGCTTAAAGGGCAAGGTAGTAACGGCTCAGTACAAAAATCTATGGAACGAAATGGCTATCTATCAGATTGTCGAAAAAGATGTTGCCACTAAGTTTGCTTTTCACCCCAGCACAACTCAAGGTACCTGGCCTCATGCCTTGCTCAATCGTTCGTCGGATACCTTGTTACTGGAAGCCTACCGAAGGCTCGACGAGCTACAGCGAATACGCTCTGGCCTTGCCGCTGGCATCAGTACTTTCGCCCGAAAGACAGAGAGCTGCAATACTAGCGATTTAGCAGACGAAGCAAAACCCTTCGCAGCAGCGCTATTTGAGGCATTGGATGAGGTAACACCAGCCGATCACCTCTGGATGGTACTGGGCTGTGATGACTACACTGTCTATCGCACACTCTTTGAGCTCAGTCGCAGCGGTCAAATTATCGCGGTGGGTAGCGCGGAAATGAGCAGTGCAGCAGCGGACTCTGCCAATCTTGAATCTGATGAAGACATAATTGATTTCGTTCTTTCGGAGAAAGAACTAGACGAAAATTGCCCAATTACAAGCGTCAGCATCGAACCACAATCAATGCGCCTATTGAAGAAGGTCGGTGCAATCGTAGCTGACCCGGGCGCAGCCACCACCTACAAAAATCACAATATTCATCTGCCCCTGTCTGCTGCTGGCTTTCCCATTCTCCAGAACGGTGAAATTATTGGCATGCACAGCCGCAGCAAAACAGGACAACTAGGTTTAGAAACCAGCCAAATGCTTACACTTGATGTCATTCTCGCACTCAAGGATGACAAAACTGCAATTATGAAAACCTACGAGATGATAGCTGAGATTGCTGAGCCCGTAAGCGAAAAAACAATCACAGTCAACGGTGAAATATACAGTCCGCTGCGAACCTTAGATCAACCGACAACACCGTTGACAGCAACAGCTTCTGCCGGCAAATCTGCCCGCAAATTTCTCGCCACCATAGCCTGGTTTATCGGTGGCTATCTGCTCGTGCTCGCTATCTCAAATCTGGCTGGGTTTATCAGTGGGCTAAATAATCAACCATCGACTAACATTGATACACCAACAAAGGTCAACGAGCAATCCAAGCAAGGTAAATGAAACGCTATTTGCCAGGAACAATTCTGGAGCAGGCTGCACTTCATCAATAATGACACCGTCATCAAGGCCTTGCTGGAAAGTTTTGGCGGCACTTCTCGCCAAACTTAGGGCTGAGGTGTCGTCGAGAGTAGGGTAAGACGGACGCTCAGTCTCAGGAAAAAGACCTTTGGCCAAAGTGCTCTTGCCCACCTGGTGCGCCCCAACAATAAGCACAACGGGACTGTGCTGAATAGACTGAAGGAGGTCAGACCTGGTATTTCGAGGATAGAGCAGGCAAATTTACCATCCAGTGGTACATATTATGACTATCGCTTGGTAACTCTACAAATTAGCCGACATGCATTACTGGGAGGGAATGATTCTATACTCTAAAAGTTATAGGCATTTGGAGTTCCTAAATGGGTTGGAAAGCGGCTTGCATTATTACTGGCGATTGCGCCAATGGTTACCTTGGTGAACTGCCTAAGCACCATCCAGATAAAGTCGATGAGATCTTGGAGAAACTGGGTTTTGTTGGCTATGCATCAAGAGCAGAAGCAACCCTAGATGTGTATCCAGAGGAACAAACCCTTTTGCTAGGCGCTTATGATAAGGCGATTTTTATTGCTGACCAAGAGATAATTTTTGAATGCATGGATAATCTCGAACAGCACTCTTTCTTCCAAAAAGTGCTTGCTATCTATCCCACTGGCAGACTTCTAATGTTTACCCTACATAGTGGCAACAATGTTTTCGGCTATGCCTATTATGAAAACGGCTCACTAACTAGGCACCTGGCAGGCTCACTAGACAGCGGAGTAACGGCAGACTTTGGCGAGCTACAACCAGAAGAGCAACCGATTTTTGCCAAGTCAAAAATGGTCAATGGAGAAAGAGTTTTCACGCAAGAGGTTAGCGGATTTCATTTCGAAGGAAGAATTGACCAAATTGGCGGACGCCTAGTCTTTGAAATGGCATCCAAGTTCTTCGGGCAACCACTAGACACGGCACGAAGAGCTAGCAACCTAGACGGCTTAAAAATGGAGCTAATTACCAAAAATGAAATCAGGCCATACTGAATTCTCGGCCTTAAATTCTTACTATCTGAATCCGCATTATAGAATGTAGTAGAAAAAAAAGAAAAAGTTTTTTGGGGTGGTTTGAAGAAAAAAACGGCGACACACTCAAGCGTGAGTATGTCGCCGCAAAAAAGTTCATTCGATTAGATCATAACTCACATCAGTGAGCTACGAACATGCACTAGCTCGAATTCAAAACTAGATCAGAGTCAGTCGATCTGATCAAGCCAGCGAATAGCCTGAGACGAAGTGCTATTGCCATTGACGAAGCCATCATAGATAGAGAGACGCTGCTGCCTGGCCTGGTTATAGCGAGCAGCAAGAGCGCGAAGCTCCTCGTCAAAAATGGCCTGGGCAGTGCCAAAAGCAGCCTCAAGAGGGGGAATCAACTGACTGACGGCAAGGTCGTAAGCTTGCTTGCTCTGGTCGAGACTCTCGCGCTTTTGGCGCTCGATTTCGACCAGACGATCGGCATAGATGATGTCTTGCGCGCACTTTTCGGCCTGATAGATTTCATTACTAGCACGCAACTGCTCGCCGCTAATCTCGTCAGCTTCCACCTCCGCCAGCTTGAGGGCGTCGAAGGCCGGCAGGCACGAAATGTGATCGGGCGAACCGGCTTCAGCGCAAGCCTGCTGGTAACAAGCTTGTGCTTGAGAAATCCTGGTGAGGCGTTCGACTTCGATAGTGAGCTTACGCTGGTCAAGGCCAGCAAGGGCTCGAGTAATGGCAAGACCATGATTGGTGCCAGCCTGGCGATACTCTTTCTCGTAAGTCTTGTGAGCAGCCAAATAGGCTCGCTCGCAGACGATCCCGAGTTCTTGAAGAGTGGTCGCTTTGGCGTGTCGCAGAGCTTCACGGGCGGCGATCAGCGGTGCTTCAAGACGCTCGCGGGTGGCAGTCATGCTGGCGTCAGCCCTCTGGCATGCTGCGGCATAGCTGGAGAGAACGAGAGTCAAAGTGTTGGCGCTGTGCATATTTCCTCTTTCGTGTGTAACTGCAGTGCTTACAGGGCCGCAATCAAGACACTGGCTCTGGTGCGCTGCTATAGCTGCGGGATAGTTAGTTGGTTAGTTGGTGCAATTCAACCATTCCGAACGCCCAACTGCAGGCGCTATCTGAAAGCGATAATGCTCGTGACAGCACGCTTTAGGTAACCTCAATTGCTGCTTTTGACAGCCCTTAACCTGGCCTAATCTCATCAAATCAGCCTCAATGCTTTTGGCAAAGAGTCACAGTGTCAGCTTTTGACAGAACGAGCGACCAACTACGGCACTGGTGTACTGCATGTTGGGGCTGATAGTAATGAGACTGTCTGGATTTGGCTTGGTAAAGGTATGGATGCCTGAGGAGGAATAATTGAATTGCACCATTACCTTTCAATATCGAAGAGCGCAAAAGCAAACCTGGCAGGTCATTTCAGTTAACACTACGAAAGATCTCAACAAAATAATTAGAAAGCGGCGCTAACCAGGCCCTTCCTGAAGTGATATTTACATACATTTGGCAATGTTCTGTAACCTAAGAGCGAATGTTACTGGGCCTTTACGATGAGTGATCATGCTCGCAAACCTAGCCTCCAAGGCACAGCAAACGCGCATACCGAACCATGTGACATGCGATAGTATAACGGCGGCTTTTTTTTAACGTGCGAAAAGTGTGGTGTTGCTATCCGGGGCAAGCAAGAACACGGTCGTAGACACGTCACTTACTTACCCCGGCAGCAAATTAGACTAGGCACTCTAATACGCAGTTGATACACAGCTAACTAGAGTTGCCTCGATGGCCAGCTTAGGGCTGGTCAGGCAGGTCAGACCGATAGCCGCGAGAAGAGTCACACAATTCTTTCAGACGCTGCTCAGCGACCCGCGAATCTAACTTGATCACTTTGCCGCTGCGCAGAAGCCGTTCGACCTGCTGGCGCATCACTGCAGCAAAGCAAGCATGGTTGTCCCCGGTGCTGCGACGAACCAAACCGCTGCGGTCAATTGCTTGGGGCTCAAGCGAAGTAAGTCCAGAAGCTTTAAGGGCACCGGGCATGAAGGGCATAAATCCAGCAGCTACATAAGCCGCTTCGCCTTTCGCGAAATTTGCCAGCACCAAATCATGATCGACAGCACGAACACGCGACTGAATGCCGTTCAACAGGCCCACCACTTCAGCGACACTGATCAAATACTGAGAAACCACAAATTGTTCTTGCCTAGAGAGTGAGGCGAAGGGCAAGCAATTGAAATCGCTGGGCAAAAGGCTGCTGTCTCCGCGATGCATAAGAAAAAGCCGGCGGCGAAGCGCACTGGCAATGAGTTTTACTTTGGCAAACATAGGGGTCTCCATTGAATTTTTTTGTTCCTTAATCCCCGTCTGCTACTTCAAAAATCCGGTGTATCAAGAACTGCGGAGGCAGCAAATGAAAGTTCAAGATGTTCTGAACAGAGAGCAGATATTGACTTTTAAAATCTGTTTTGCAAGTTGGGGGTGATGATAATGAACCTATCCATCCAGCCTTGTTCGCGCAACAGTTCTTCATTACTTTTTGTTATAGCAAAGCCAAGTGGCCTGAATATGGCAGGTTCAAGGTTCTCACAAGTGCGCGAGCTATGGTTTCCAAGAAGTCGTTTTGCAGACACAATCGCTAAATGGCATGAGCAAAAGCTTGAGTATCTTGAGCCATCGGGTAGAAATTATTATGCGCAGAACATGGCCAACAGTAGACATTATTCAAATTTTGGTGTTGCCGTATTTGGTAACGTTTGGTCTTCTGTCTATTTTCTCCACTCTTGTGGCGGTAGCGGAATGCAAGGCAGCTGAAGAAAAGACTTCAGTTCACAATGGCCTCACGATAAGGGCACCATATGAATTAAATCTTGGCCAACTGAGAGATCTAACAATGCATCAACCGGCCAGGCAATGGTCGGAAACAGACTTTAAACCAATAAAAACGATTCATCCGTCAAATTATGCAGTGTTAGCCAATCCCGAAAAGTTCAATGATCGATCAATCACATTTGTCGGTTATTTGTGGGTAAGCGAAAAAACCACAGGTTGCGATGGCAAGCCTGTCGCGCCAAATTATCGCGTGTATGCCAATCTGGATGACTTCCAACATGAAGACAAAACCAACTTTGTTCAGATCGATCTAAATCGCTATTTCAAGCACATTGACTGCTTCAAATCAGGCGATCACGTCGAGGCTATTGGCCGACTAGAGTCTAAAGAGCTTTTGCCAGACTTCCCTGAAACTCTATTTCGGTACTCCGGCTGCAACCTAAGGTTGAGACAAGCATCGCTGCGATTTGACTATACCTCTCCATTCAGGCTCTTAGCACCATTGCCGGCTCTCCATAAGAGCGCGGATCACAACTGTATTATCTTTGCAGACAAAATTGAGCTTGATACTGATGGCAACATAATTGCCACAGGAAACGTTGTGTTAGAAGTGGAAGGTCAAAAAGCTTTTTGTGTGGCAGAAAATTTGCGCTATGACCCATGGACGAAGCGTGTTCAGATGAATGGCGAAGTGCACTTAATTCGTCCCAACCTCAGAAAACAATTTGAAAAGGCTGATTTCCACATTGAAGATCCTAATTTTCTAACTACTGAACCGGATGTTACTGTGCATTATCCATTTCTTCAAGCGCGATAGCTGTTTCTAAAAACCTAAGCAAAACGACTCAGCAACCAGTTCAAGCTTTTACTACTTGCATTCATATTATAGACTATAATAATTCAGCAGAAAAAGAATGAGCCACAGGCAGTGGTGTAGAACAGATTGCTCTGTCTACACCACCAACCGTATGGCTCATTCATAGTTGCTCAATCAAGCTGGACGCCTCCAACCAATTACTCGCCG
>Ga0075163_10013522_pt1 | contig 10568 bp, 3 predicted proteins | sample JI1023141ADNA_FD_71478 | JGI IMG/M metagenome (GOLD analysis project Ga0075163, IMG submission 71478) | Wastewater effluent complex algal communities from Wisconsin, to seasonally profile nutrient transformation and Carbon sequestration -... | ecosystem: Engineered > WWTP > Effluent > Algae... | reverse complement strand
TCGATAAGGGTCTGGGCTGGCGCGACCCATAGCATCCGGCGCGCACTGGCGTGGAGCCTGGCGAACTCTGCCGAGATCTGCGCGAACGGATCGGGGGGGTCGACGGGGCCAGCCATGGAAGGACCGGCGAGGTTAGCCACATCCGCCTGTGCCCCGCAATCTCACTGCGCGACCACGGCCGGCGCGAACATCAAGGTGTCGGGACCGAAGCCGGGGGCAGGGGGTTGTGGACAGGTCGACAGTCGTGTTGCGCCACGACTTTCGCGTCCCGGAGCCCTGGCGATCGCGTTCGTGGTATTCGGTGGCTGTCTTGGCCGCAGGCACCCTCCGCGTCGCTGTCGTCCAGCTAGACTTCGATCCAATCGCGAGCCGCTGGCCGACGCCCTGCGCCCGCGACCCCATCGATTGGCTGGTGCCGCCGTCCGTCGGCACGTCGCCGAGGATCGTCGAGCTCGCCGACGGGCTCCGCGCCGTTTACCTCGAGCAGCTCCACCTACGCGTTACGGCGATCTTCGCGGCCTGCCAGCGCGTGAACGCCGGCGTCGTCGTGTTCCCCGCCCACTCGTTGCCCGCCGCGCTGCTGTCCCGCTTCTCGCCCCGCGGATGGGTCGTCGCCGGCTGCATCTTCGCCGACCAGGCCGCACTTCGAGCGCTGCACGCGACGAGCGACCCCGACCGGCTGCACGACGAGCTCGTCGTGCCGCTGCTCGGCGGCTTTCTCGGCCATGATATCCAGCCGCGGCTGCACGGCGCGTCGGAGCCGTGGCGGCCATTCGCTAATACCGACGGCCTCGGCGTGCTGCTCGGCAGCGACATACAGGACCGCGAGCTCTGGGCTGCCCGCGTCGTGCCCGGCCTCGACGCATGCACGCGGCTCGTAGTCCTCGACGATACGCGCCCTGGCGAACAGCCCGACCTGCTCGCCGCCCTCGTCGACCAGCCACCGCTGCGCCCGCTCCTCTTCGCCTGCGCCACCGCGATTGGCGGCTCCGACGTGCTCGCCGCCGACGCGCCGGATCCGCCGCCCGGCGCCCTCGCCGTCTCGGCCCTCGCCCCCGGCGAGGAGGGCCTACGAGTCTACGAGCTCACGCCCGGGCCGGCGCCGACGCGGCGCCTCGTCTCCGCAGCGTCGTTCGTCTACCGCGTCGAACCCGTCGCCGCCGCCTACGCGGACTGGTCGCACGGCTTCATCACGCAGGGCTCGGACTGGGGCATGCGCCTCGAGGACCGATCGGTGCGCAGCGCTATCGCCACGATCGACGACGCACGCCCGGTTTTGCTCGCAGCCCGCGGCCTCGCCGACGCGCCAACGCGCCAGCGCCGCCTAGATCACCTGCTCGCGCACCTCCACCGGATCACCCGGCCCCAGGTGATCGGCGCGCTGACCCATGAGGTCGTGCTGCCGCCCGAGTGCCTGCCCCTACCCGACCTGCACGCCGTCCTCATCTGGGCGGCGAGCAAGCGGGTCGAGGCGTGGCACCGTCTCGGCCCGACCGGCGAGGCGTCCGCCCTCGCCGAGCACCTGCGCGCCCGACGACCCGACGAAGCCGCGTTCGACCGGTGGAGCGCGCACGGCCAGAAGGCGCGGCGCGACCTCCACGCCCAAATCGTCGACGTCTGGACGACCCCCGCCGCCGCACCTCCCGAGGTCCGCGGCGACGACGTCCTGACGCCGACCCGCCGCTGGTTTGGCGACCTCGGCGTCGCGCTCGTCGCCCGGACGTCCGACCTCGACCCCGACCCGCGGACGACCGCCGAGCACCTGCGGGAGCTCGACGAGGCGATGGACTGGCTGGCGCTGTCCGGCGCAACCGACCGCCGGATCCTTGCCGTGTTCGAGCGCGACCAGACGCCCGCGCCGCCCGCCATCCTCGGCCGGCTCGATGGCGCCATAAACCTGTGGACCCTTGACCCGCTCGTGGACCGCGACGTCCGGCTGAGGGCGATCGAGGGGTTGAAGCTGCACGTCCCGCGGCAGCGCCACGTTCGCCTCGACCTCGAGGCCCACCGCACGCGCCTGCCCGAGCTGCTGCGCCCCTACGCCGACGTCGTCCGCGGCCTCGCCGGCGAGCGCAACCACCGGCTCGGCGACGTCGAGGGCGTCTACGGGCCGCAGCACGCGACCCGCGACGGCGACGACGCCCCGCGCGCGGCGCTCGACACGCTCGACGAGTGGGTCGCCTCGAGCGACCGCCTCGCGCTGCTCCTCGGCGCCGGCGGCGTCGGCAAGACCACCCTCCTCCACGAGTGGGCCGGGCGCCGGCTGGCCGCCGGGTCCGGGCCGCTCCCGCTCCCGGTCCGCCTCACGACGTCCGCCGCCGTCGATCCGCGGGCGCTGATCCTCCGCCGCGCCGGCCGCCGCGACAACCCGCACGAGCGCGCCGCCCTCGCGGTCCTCCTCGCCAACGACCGCCTCGTCCCGTGCTTCGACGAGCTCGACGGCGTGCCCGAGCCGGGCCGCCGCGACGCCCTCACCCGCGCCCTCCGCGACCTCGCCGACCACGCGCGCGTCCTCGTTGCTACCCGCCCGTTCCGCGCCCCCGAGGGCCAGGGCCTCGACCTGCTCCGCGGACGCTCCGCCAGCGTCCGCGCGCTCCACCTCGAGCCGTTCACCCCGGAGCAGGTCGCCGCCCTCGTCACCCGTGTCCACGCCGAGATCGGCGACGCCCGCGACGTCCTGCGCCGCATTGCCGGCATCTACGAGCTCGCCGACCTCGTCCGCCAGCCGCTGCTGCTGGGCATGGTCCTCCAGACCCTCGACCGGCTCGACCCGAGCGCCTACCTCGACGGCGCCGACATCCACGACGCCTACCTCCGCAACTGGCTCGCCACCACCCCCGGCGCCAGCGCCTCGTTCGTCGAGGCCATCGCGCTGACCCTCTGGCACGCCGACGTCCGCACGTGCACCCTCGCCGACCTCCGCCGCGCGCCGTGGCGCGACCTCGTCGGCGCCCCGCCCGGCGACGCCCCGTTCTTCCTCGCCGACGGCGACACCTATTACTTCGCGCATCAGTCGTTCTTCGAGTTCTTCCTTGCCCGCGCGCTCGCCGAGCACCTGCCCGCGCACCCCGTCGAGCTGCTCAGCGTCGGGTTCCCCGGGTCCGTCGTCGTCGCGTTCATGACCTCGCACCTGCGCCGCACCGCCTCGGATCCGCCGCGCAGCCGCCTCGTCGTCGCCCTGCAGGATTGGCTGACGGCCGGACCCGCGCTCGACCGCAAGCGCCACAGCGCGTGCGCCGGCTCGGCCGCGCTCTACCTCCACACCCTCGGCCGCGGCCTCGACCCGACCCGCCAGTGGGTCCCCCCCGGCGCCGACCTCGTCGACGCCGTCCTCTCCCGTCAGGACCTCGCCGGCGCTCGCCTCGTCGACGTCGAGCTCGCCGGCGCCGACCTCTCGCACGCCGACCTCCGCGGCGCCGACCTCCGCCGCGCCAGCCTCGGCAACGCCCACCTCAACGCGGCCGTCCTCGACGGCACCGACCTCCGCGGCGCCGACGCCCGCAGGGCCTGGTTCTCCGGCGTCGAGGCCGACCGCTGCGACCTCCGCGGCGCCGACCTCCGCGGCGCTCACCTCGACGGATCCAACTGGTCGGAGTGCCGCTGGGACGACGCCCGTCTCGACCCCCACGGCAACCGCTGGCTCAACCTCGGCGGCTCCGGCACCGCGCTCGGCCACGGCCTGCCGCGCACGTGGCGGCTCGCCATCGACAGCGGCCGGCCCCACATGACCCGGCTCGCGTGGTCGCCCGATGGTCGACGGCTCGCGTTCGAGATGCTCGGCCGCGCCGGCGTCCTCGACGTCGGCAGCGGCGCGGTCCAGTTCCACGAGGGCCCGCTGCGTGCCCTCGGCTGGGCCCCCGACGGCCGTCTCGCCGTCATCGACCGCGACGGCGCCGTCCACCTCGGCACGCCCGACGACCCGCCCGCGCGGACGAGGCTGCCGACCCCGGGCCCCGCCTTCGATCTGGCCTGGCGACCCGGTGATGACGCGCTCGTGCTAGCGACGTGGCGCGGCGTCGAGGTCGAGCAGGACGGCCGGTGGACCCCGATCCACCGCCTGGCGATCCCCCGCGACGAGCGCATGCCCCCGCGGCTCCACGCGTCCCCGCGCGGCCCCATCGTCGTCCGCGACTTCGCCGGCGCCATCCACCTCCACGCCACCCTCGCCGACTCGCCGCGGCGGCTGAGACGCTCGACCTATGCCAGCCACGACCTCGCGCTCGCGCCGACCGGCGAGTTCCTCGCCGCCGACGATCTGATGGCGCTCGAAATCCACGACCTCCGCGGCCCCGCGAGCGAGCCGCGCAAGCAGGACGACCGGGCCACCGCGTTCGCGTGGAAGCCCGGGACCAACCTCCTGACCTACACCCGCGAGTCCGGTGTCCTCGTCACCTACGACGCCGCGCTCGGCCGGGCCGTCGACGAGGCCTGGCTGCACCCGACTGTCGACGCCAGCACGGCGTGGACCACTTCCGTCAACGCCCTCGCCTGGAGCCCCGCGGGCGACCGCCTGGCTTTGATCGCCAACAACGCCCGCTTGCAGATCTGCGACCCCGGCGGCCACACCCGCTTCGAGTTGCTCGTCGCCGCCGACGCCCACGCGCTGTGGGTCGACAGCGGCTGGTGCGCCTTCAGCGACCCGTTGCACCGCGACTTCTCGATCCGCGCGTTCGCCGGCCCCGACCACTACTCCTACCCACTCGCCGGCCTGCGCCGCGTGCTCCACCGCCCAGAGCTCGTCGCCCACACGCTCGCCGGCGACGCCGTGCCGACCGCCGAGGCCGCCCTCGACGCCCTCGGCTGGCACGCCCCGCCAACCGCCGCCGGCTCGCCCGGGTCGCGGCGCCCCGCGCTCGCGCCGAACCGCTTCCGCCCCGGCGCCCCGTTGCGAGACCCCGACCTCCCCGGCCGCGACGACACCCTGCGCGCCTTGACCAGCCTACTCGACGGCCTGTCGCCCGCGGTGCTCAAGGGTCCGCGGCGCGCCGGCAAGACCTCGATCCTCCACGCGCTCGAGGCTCGCCTCCGCGGCCCGCGCCTGGTCCTGCGCCGCACCCTCGAGGGCCAGCCGCCGCGCACGCCCGACGACCTCGCCGTCCTCCTCGACCCCGCGCTGCGCGGCCAGCCCGAGCCGGCGCTGGCGCTGCGGACCCGCCTCGCGGCCGAGCCGCGCCCGGCGATCGTCCTCCTCGACGAGCTCGCCTGGCTCGGCGGCGCCGACGACCGACTGTTCGCCTGGCTGCGCGTGCTCGGCCAGGAGGGCGTCGCCGGCCTCGTGCTGTCCGGCTCGCACAGTGACTGGGTCGACCTGGTCCGCAAGGCTAGTCGCATCCCCGGCTCGTCGTTCGGCAACGACTACACGATCGTCGAGCTCGGCCCGCTGTCCGACGAGCGCGCCCTCGAGTTCCTCGCTACCACCGCCCCCGACGACGTCCCGATCGACCCGCAGCGGACCGGCCGGTGGATCCTCGACCTCTGCGGCGGCTGGCCGTTCTACCTGCAGGTCATGGGTCACGCCGTCGTCGAGGAGGCGCGCAGCGACCGGCGCGGTCCCCTCGCCGACAAGACCGCGCTGATCGACCTCTACGAGCGCAAGCTCCTCGACGACCACGCCGCCGTATTCACCAACCGCTGGTCCGACCTCCGCCGCCCCGCCCAGCAGGTCCTGCTCGAACTGTTCCGCGAGGCCCGGCGCGCCCGCCACAACGAGCTGACGCCGCACCGCGAGCTGACCCGCAGCGCCCGCGCCGCTCTCCGCGACGCCGACCTGCTCGACCCGAACCGCGGTTATAAGATCGACCGACCCCTGCGCGATTGGTTGCACCGCAACCTCGACGACCTGGAGCTCCATGACGCCTGACCGCCACGACCCGCGCCTCTCCTACGCCGCCGATCGCGACGTCCGCGACTGGACCAGCCTCGTCGACCGCGTCCAGCGCGGCGCCCCCTGTGGCCTGTTCTGGCCACTGGTCGGCCCACGACGCTCCGGCAAGACGTGGGCGCTGGCCGCCGTCGACCTGCGCCTCGACGGCCACGCCCGACACCTCGACCTTAAGGACTTCGACGCGCTCCCCGACCCTGACGGGGAGTTCTTGCTCGTCGACGAGCCGGGAAAGTTCCTGTTCGCCGCCGACGCGGTCGGCCCCGACCGCCCGCGCCGCGTCGACCCCGATCGCGTCGCCGCGTTCCTCGCGTGGTGCCGCCGCTGCGAGCGCCCGGGCCGCATGCTGATCGCCATGTCGCCCGCGGAGTGGCAGGCGATCGTCCGCCACCCCGGCACCCGCGTCGACGAACGCGACCTACAGGCTCACCTGCGCCCGCTGACGCCCGACCAGGCCCTGCGGATCGCCCGCCACGAGCCCGCCCGCGCGCTTCTCGGGCGCTTGCGCGACGCCCACCCCGACTGGCTGCGCAACCCGTTCCTCGTCACCTGCCTGCTCGCCTACGCCGACGAGCTGCACGGCGCCGCCGTCACCGACCTGACCGGGTTCCTCACCGATCTCCGCGAGCACCTCAACGACCCGTCGGGCTGGGACTACGTCCACTGGGTATTCTACGAGGGCCTCGACGGGGCCACGCGCGAGGTCCTGCGCCGGGTCGCCCGCCGCGAGTCTGTCGACCCTCGGATCCTCGCGTTGTTGCGGACGGTCGGGCTCGTCGCTGACGATGACCTCGCGATCCGCGACCCGATGCTCGCCGACCACTTGCCGCCGCCGCTGCGGATCCACCACATCTCGGACATCCACGTCGGCCCGAAGTCGGCTCAGCGCGTTCAGGTCTCCGGCTGCGACCCGCTCCCGACCCGCCTCGGCGCCGCCGCCGGCCAGGGCCCGGTCCGCGACGCCTATGCCGCCCACGTCCGCCAGCGCGTCGCCGAACACACCGCCCCCCACCTCCTCGTCGTCTCCGGCGACCTCACCGAGACTGGACAACCCGCCGAATACGAGGGCGCCCGCGAGTTGCTCGCCGCCCTCGCCCAGTCGCTCCAGTCCCATCCCCGCCTCGCCGACGGCGAACCCCGCGTGCTCGTCGTCGGCGGCAACCACGACGTCGCCTGGAACGAGACCCGCGGCCACGGCGGCGCCCGCCGCCGCCACCTCGACTTCGCCCGCCACTTCGCCGACTATCCGCGCCCGCGCCTCGAGGAGCCCCCTGACGCCCGCGCCCTGACGGTGCAGCGCTACGCCGGCGCCGGTCTCGAGGTCGTCCTCCTCGGCTCCGCCGAGCACGGCGGCGAGCTCGACGAGACGCTGATCACTATCCTCGACGTCGCCCGTCGGCAGGCCCTCGAAGCCGGCGAGGCCGGGCCCGCCGAGACCGCTGAGCGCCTGCGGGCCCGCCTCGGCCGCCTCGACCCCGGCCTCGTCCACCACGCCGACCTCGACCGCCTCCGCCAGCACCCCTGGCGCGAGCCGCTGCGGATCGCCGTCCTGCACCACCCGGTCTCGCCGCTCCCGGCCCAGCCGGACATCACCGCCTACACCGGCTTGCTCAACGCCGGTGCGGTCAAGGACGCGCTGATCGACCGCGGCTTCGCCCTCGTGCTGCACGGCCACATGCATAGCCAGTGGTTCGGAGAGGAGATCTGGCCGAACCACCACCGCGGCCGTCGCCCGCTGCGGATCGCCGCCGCGCCGTCGCTCGGCTCGCGCGAGGTCGGCGAACAACATGGCTTCAACGAGATCGTCGTGTCGTTCGAGGGCGCCCGCCAGCGCGTCGAGGTCCGCGGCTGGGTCCGCGACGGCGACTCGTTCAAGCCGCGCTCCGGCATCGCCGAGTTCGCGGTCGACCTCGCCGAGTAGCGCGTGAACCATGCTGTTCACGTAAAAGATGGGACAGTTTCGAGCCGGCGGAGCAAGCGCTGATGCAGTCACTCGCGGCCGGCGGTACGGTCGACGTAGAGACCGGGACGTTTCGCGCTGCGCGAGCAGTGCCGACCGATCACCCTCTCCGCCGCCCCGAGCGCCGGCCGAGAGCCGGCCGAGCTCGGTTTAGAAACAAGGTCCTCCTCTTGACCCGCCCCGCTTCCGCCATCCGGCCGAATTCTCAGCAATACGGGCGATTCGAGAGAGGACCTGTGCCGCGGCACGCCGCGGAGTGCCGCAAGTTTGGCAACCGAATGGCAACGCGCTGAGCGGATCCATGCAGCGCACTTAAGCCTAAACCCCGAAGTTGCCGCCTACCGCTACGCTACGCGTGCAGCAACCGTCGACCGCGCGAGTTACCCGCGCCGCACGACGATCGCCTGCTCGAGCGCCCACGGTGGAGGCGATACAGGCGTGAACCGGCGGGATGACGTATAAACGGCGCCCGAGTCGCCCAGGCTCACCGTGCCGGTGCTGCCCGGGAACGGGTCGCCGTCGCCGCTCTCGAGGTTGCGCTCGAGGTCTTTGAGGGCTGGTTGTTGGACATTTCGCCGTCAATAATGGGTGAGTTTACGCGTGTCCAATTGTAGAAAGAGCGCTTGCGGGCTGCGCGAGTTCGAAATATAAACCGTCCTGCGAGCCCGTAAGGGTGGGCAGTTTCCTGACAACTAAAGGAGATTCGAATGTGGATCGAGCCGGAACAGTTCCCACGAACTGTTTAGACAGGGGCAACTCTGTCGTAAGAGGGGGAGGAGGAAGCCGAGCCGAAGGCGAGAGACGAGCCGAAGGCGAGACAATCAGGCGAGGGAGTTGTGGCGCTGCAGCTTTGAGGTGATTTCAAGGTCTTTTCGTTTTCCGGCTCGCCTTTTTACGGCGCACTACTGAGACATAGCAGTAGTGTAGAAAGGGTGACCATGTTCGAAGATAAGCTGCACGCTTTGCTTTCTTTCCTCGAAGGATTGCAGAAGCAGGGGACCTTGAGATCTGGACAGTCGAAGCAACTCACTGTTCTACTCCCACAACTGAAAGCCGCACAGAAGCGGCAAGATGTTGAACGCATCTTGGGTGAAATCGCCCATCTGTTCTTGGAGCAACCAGTCACGTGTCGGACGAGTCCAAAACCTTAAACGCTGTTTAGAGCTCTGAAGGATCTTTACGGCTCTAAACAGCGCTTGAGGACTACCAATGAATTACGGAAATGCGATCAAAAAAATCCGTGAGATGAAAAACATCGCACGAATGAAACTCGCTACCGACGTTGGCATTGCTTCGAGTTATGTAGCGCTCATAGAGACCGGAAAGAGGGTTCCGAGTTTGCCGATGCTCGAAGATATAGCGAGGGCACTGGGAGTTCCACTGCCACTCCTGTTGTTAGCAGGAGCGGAGGGAGATGATCTCGACGGTATTACGCCCGCCCAGGCCGAGAAGTTGGTGAAGTTTGGGGCATCTCTGCTTGAGCCAGACAAAGAGCAAAACGATGAGTGATTTTGATGTCAAGTCGAACTTCGGCCCCATGTACTCGATGAGGTTTCTCGAACATCTTCTGGGGTGTCCGCGCGAGATCCTGCGGCACGTTGCCCAGAATACACAGCACTTGTATTTTCCATTCGAAATACCCAAAAAGAGCGGGTCGGGCGTTCGAAAGATCAACATCCCTCAGGAGCCTCTACGGTCGGTTCAAGCACGAATAAAGCAGACTATTTTTGCAAATCTTGCATTCCCTCGAGTGATCGTGGGCAGCGTGTCTGGTCGTAGTATCCGGGACCACGCCGAGAAGCATATCGGCAAGAAAATTGTCATCACACTTGACATAGAGAATTTTTTCCAGAATGTAACAAGCAAAAAAGTGTTGAAGGTTTTCTTAAATACGTTTGGTTGTTCACAGCGCTTGGCGGCCCTGTTGACCGATATTACAACCCACGAAGGTCACTTACCCCAAGGAGCCTCCACAAGTCCCACTCTGGCCAACTTGGCGATCTTGCCGCTAATCAAAGACATAGTGAGCCAGGTGGAAGGGACCTGCAAATCGGCAGCCTTGTCGGTTTGGTGCGATGATGTAGTTATTTCGGGAGACGATGAGATCCAGAACTTCATTGGGACTGTAACGTCTCTTGCAAAAGTTCATGGGTTTCGGATTAATCCCGCAAAAATAAACGTATTTAAAAACGGGTCGCGGCAATCTTTCGCTGGAGTGGTCGTGAATGAGAAGATCTCTTATGGGAGCACGCGAGTTGAGGCATTGATCAGGCGTATCTTGAAAATGCAAGATATAGAAGGTTGTGAGAGACGTCTAAAATCTCTCGCGTACCATATCAGATTTTTAGACAGATCTCAGGGCTCCAAAGCCTTGGCAGCGATTGAACGCCTAAGACATTAGATTTGTTGCCTTAGACTAGAGAAGTGCTGCCGTCGAGTGGCGGTGGACGACTTTGTAACAGCCAACAAGCGGGTACAGGAGTTAGAAATGTCCACGTGGTACATTACTCACAAGCGTGAAAACGACAGTCACATCACGCACGTCAAAGCAGGTCTCTCCGCCGAAGGCGGGGGCACTGAGTTCCGGCGGGAAGAGGTGGTCGGTTGGATCAACCGAAACGTCGGCGAATTCTACACGGCCGTGAGCGGACGTGTAGGAGCGAAGGTCCTGGTTGTGGATGTGAAAGGCAAGGACTACATCCGCACGGACGCAAACAAGGTCGCGGC
>Ga0075163_10013521_pt1 | contig 10568 bp, 8 predicted proteins | sample JI1023141ADNA_FD_71478 | JGI IMG/M metagenome (GOLD analysis project Ga0075163, IMG submission 71478) | Wastewater effluent complex algal communities from Wisconsin, to seasonally profile nutrient transformation and Carbon sequestration -... | ecosystem: Engineered > WWTP > Effluent > Algae... | reverse complement strand
GCTAACCAGTTTCTCGATTGACAGGCATGGGTCGGAATTTTGGCCGCAATGCGACAGTGTCCGCTGTTGGCGTGTTGCATTTGCCCGAATGCCATCGGGAAAAGAAGTGTTGAGGGCCGCGCTCCGGGGATTTTAAGCACGGCCCTCAAGGGACTTTCGCGAGGAAGGGAGATTGCTCGCATGGCTTGGATAGGCGACTCAGCCTAGCAAACCTTTTATAATCAGTAATTTGTTGTAAAATGACTAGTTCACTCCGATGCCTCAGCCAGTGACGGGATTGAATGTCCAGCCTCCCGATGGGTTGCGACAGGCACGTAAATCCTGTGTCTCGCTTTGCCCACCGACTGTGATTGTTTGCCGGACTATCTTGCAGTCCGTAGTCGTCGATATCTCAGGCGTAAGGAAGGCTGATGAGACGTAACCTTGGCCCACACCGTTTTTTGTGACGAGAAGCCAATCACCGGATCCAGTAGCTGCGGGGACCCACAATCGCTCGTTTGGGGTCAACTGGCCTAGGATTGCTCCCGCGAGTCCTGGCGAACTGCGCACGTTCACTCGGCTTGCAGCAGTATAATACCCGTCAATGCGTTGGTAGTCGGCGATCGGTTCAACGCCCGGTGCCAAGGATAGTCCAGTCACTCCTTTGGACTGATCTGTCAACACGCGCGTCGATCCCGATGAACCGGTTGACTGATTGGACCAACTTTGCGCCTGGCCAGTTTCGGCCGATCGCGCCAAGGCAGCTTCAGCCTTGGCCTGATCATTGCGCTGTAACTTGCAGCCCAATGCCGATCCTGCCGCCGCTCCAACGGCAGCGCCAACGACCGTGCCAATTTTGCGATTGCCGCCACCAGCTACACGATTGCCTAGTAACCCACCGGTTACGCCACCAACAGCAGCACCAATCTCTTGCTTGGATCCTGACGCGGAGCATCCAAAGATTGAACTGAATAGGCCGGTGCTAGGCGGCTTTGGAGCGACAACGCCGCGCGCACTGCTCAAAACACCGTCGATCGCGCCAGATCCGCCACTTTGGGCCAGAGCTGGTGAAATGACAGCGCACATCGAGGTGCCGATCATAAAAAATTTCAGAAGCAGTCGACTTGCCATCACGGATCTCCCAATTTCGAATTCACGGTTTTGGGAGAGTCTAGATGAACCAATGATTCACAAAGCAAGGTTTTGCAATAATTTACAAATAGATGCGATTGTTTACAGAAACGGCGCCATCAAACTGCGATGCCGATCTGCCTTTGCAAATCGTGGACTGGGCTAGGCGCAGTCGCCACACGGTTTCGCCCGCCGCGCTTAGCTGCATAAAGGTTCTCATCCGCATGAGTAAATGCTACGCGAACAGGGTTGGTTGCACTGTGTAGGCTCACACCGATGCTTACGCTGAGCGGGACTGACGTGTCGGCAACGGAGAAGTCGAGAGCCTCGACCGCCTTGCGGACATCCTCGGCGATATGACGGGCCTGGCGTAAATCGGCTCCGGGGATGAAAACGCCGAACTCTTCGCCGCCCAGGCGACCAACAAACCCCGGTTGTGGGGTAGAGACATCAATTGCATTGGCGATTTGGACCAGAGCAATGTCGCCGGAATAATGTCCGAAGCTGTCATTGATGGATTTGAAGCGATCCGCGTCGACGATCAATAGTGCACCATCTTTATCCTCAGCTCGAATTCGATCTACGAAGAACGAACGATTGAGAATTCCGGTCAAGGCATCAAAGCTGATGAATGCGAGAAGGCGCGAAGCACGATCACTGTTTTGCTCGTCTTCGCGTCGCGCAAGCCAGACAGAAACCGTGAGGAGCATGACAACAGCTAACGACTGCCGGACCATTACGTTGACATCGAGTTCGCCATTTGCAACCGCCGAAAAGATGCTCGAACCCACGATTCCTGCGACGACACAGGTCGCGGTCCGCACCAGCATTAGGTGCGTTCCGGTGCGCCACCGGGTAGGATCAGGAGGGGTCGTTACGTGCATGACGGCTTTCACCTTTCAGCGTCGTTTTTCGCACGAGGCCATGGTGAATTGCGCTAATGCTCGTAGTTAATCGCTTGGAACACTTGTCAAATTCGGGTTCTTATAACGAACAAGTCGTAAAAAATTGTATTCCTCCGGATCCAGATCACAAAGCAGTCGGAGCCTCGAGACGACAGTCACCTGAGATCATCGGTCCGAGCCTTGAGCTTAATTGACGCAATTGGGCGGCGCTGGCTCGCCAGCCGTACCGATTGCGAGAATCTAGGATTTCCGCTAACCTTAGGAAGCCACAAAAAAGACGATAAATTATGGGCCTCGCTACCGCCTCCAGATTTGCAATCCTTGCAGCTTTCGCTTGCTGCGTCGCGGGCTGTGTAATCATTCCTGCGCCTGTCACTTCATCGACTGGTAGTGTGTCACCGCAGCGACCGTTCCGACTAATTGACGACGGAGCGACGACACCCTTGTCGCGCGGTGCAACCGATGCAGTTCGCCAGCTATTGACGGTTCAGGGTTACCGTATCGATTCAAGCGCGAATCTTGGCCTTGAAGTAAGCATCGCACGTCGTGGTACCGATGTCGCATTCAGTGCCGGACAAGGTCTTGCTGGTTCGGGAACCGCGGAAGGACGAGGCAGATCCCGGCCGCTAGCACTGTGTGTCAATCGCATCACCCGGCTGACAATTTCCATCGTCGAACTCGAGCAAGCCAAGCTTGTTTATCGCGGAGTTGCCGAAGTTGTAGGCTGTAGCGAGCCCAGCTCAAACGATCTGCATATCCTCGCCGCCGCAGCGATGAAGTCGTTACGCCGGATCGATTGATTCAGGACTGACCGCCACAGGAAATGCAACCACAAAAGTCGTCCCGCCGGTTGCCGATTCTAAGGTGATCGAACCCCCCATCAGATCGACCGCTCGCTTGACGAAGGCCAAGCCAAGTCCGGCACTCAACTCTTTGGATGGATCGTTCGGTCCGAACCGCTGGAAGAGTGCCGCCAACCGCTCGGGTGGGATGCCTGGACCCTGATCGGCCACTGTGCACTCGAGATAGTCGCAGGTGGCGGCTTCCGACCGCTCTTTCAGCCGGATTGAACAACGAACCACTCCAGATTTCGGGCTGTACCTGATCGCGTTGTCCAGCAGATTGGCGATCGCCCGCATCAGCAGGGACGAGTCCCCCGCAATGAGCGGAGGCTCATCCAGACCTTCGACCGAAACGCGAACCTGTTGGCTTCGCGCGACATCATAGACCCGATCGACAGCTTCATCGGTGATGGCACGCAGGTCGATCAATGATTGCTCCGGCGTAAGCGCCGAAAGTCTGGCGAGCTGGACGAAATCGTCTGCGAGCTTGAGTGATGTCTTGGCGTGATCGGCAATCCGATCGAACGGCATGTCTTTCGCCGGATTTTTGCGCGCAATTTCGAGAACGCCCAGGATGCGCGCAAGTGGCGCGCGCATGTCGTGCGAAAGAAACTCAAGAAACTCGTTGCGTTCGCGTTCGTTCGCGCGGCGCTCGCTTATATCGGCCATTCTCAAGACCGTGCTTTGACCAGCAGCAGATGAACCCAGGCTAACTTCGCGAACAAGCATCGTCCGGCCATCGGTCAGTTCGATCTCGTCTGCCTCTACGTGCCTACCTTTCGCGACCTCTACCAGGCAACCTTCGACACTTCGGCCCTCGACTTCCGGCCCGAAGATACCTTTTGCACGACTGTTCGCCAGAACCACTCTGCCTTCGCTGTCCACGACGCACATTGCATCGGGGGCGCTCTCGATCACATCCTGAACGAAGCGCCGCCGCTCGCCGAGTTCTCCGATGAGGTCACGAAGTCTCGCGCTGGCAGTCGCGATCGTATCGAGTCCAAACCGGCCACGGCTATCCGACCTTGCCGCATCGAGATCATCGCCGAGCGAGACCACCTGCTTTTGAACGAACCGGTCAAGCGCGCTCAGTCTGCGCCAACTCCACATAGGATAGGCGAGCATCAACCCGGCGAGCAGCGGGGCCGGCGTTAGCCAGATTTTCAGCCAAGCCAGCGCGCCAACGGATACCGCTGACCCAAGCAGCGCCGCAAGCGCCGAGAGCAGCAATGCCCGATCTGGCGGAAGCCACCAATAGGCTGCCATCAGCAGCAACAGTGTGAATGACGCGAACAAAATGGCGGTCATTGGCGCGGCGTCGCGCAGCCACACGCCTTGTAGCATCGCGCTCAGCATGTTTGCCTGCACTTCAACGCCTGACATCACACTTCCCGCGGGGCCAGGAACTGACAGAATGTCGCCATTGCCTTGGGCGGTTGCACCAACCAGCACAATTCGGCCTTTGAGCAGGCCTTGTGGCACTTCACCTCGAACGATGCTCACAGCGGACACAGCCGAGAACGAGCCGGCCGGATTGAACGGGATAATCATCTTTTGCCCAAAGTCGGGCACAGCGACGCCGGCATTCTCGGCGACCACTTTCATCATGTGCGGATGGGCTTGTGCGCCGTCCTCGATGCTGAGATCGGCGTGCCGGACCTGACCATCCGCATCGAACACGACGTTGACATGCCCTGTCTTTTGCGAGGCATTTCGCAAATTTGGGAGTGGCAGCTGGACGTCAAGAGGGCCGCCATTCATCTCAGAAGTCGTTATATATGTCGGCAGGACGACTTTTTTTGAGCGGCCCAGCGCATCTGCTAACTCAGCATCGTCTTCTGGCGTAGACGGTTCGACGAACAGCACGTCGTAACCAATCTGGGCGACGTTGCCTTCGGTCAGTCGATCGATCAAGCGTGCATGCACCGATCGCGGCCACGGCCAGCGGCCTAATTCCGCCAGACTGGCCTCATCGATCTGAACAATGAGAATTCGAGCATCGGGCTCTGGCGCAAACAAAATCGCCGCGCGGTCGAACAGCCAAGCACTTACTTCTTGGCCTGCACGTGACTGAGCTGCGAAGACGGTGACTGCCAAGCCCAGCAGTAAAACGGTGATCCATTCCAAAACCAGCCGATTCCGCCATGGTGCCTTCTCACTTGTCAACGACGAGTGGCTCAAGCGGAGTCCAGACCTCAATGTAACGCCCTTGTTCTTCGCGCACCTGGCCGATGCGCCACGTATAAATCCCTCGTCCAAGTCCGCTCACCGAAAGCTCATTCACCGATAGGCTCGGCTCGTCAATCAATGGAACCTGAGACCCGCTGGCATCGAACAATTGAAAACGAACGAGTGCGCCGTCGCCAAAGTCCCACTGGAACCGGACCGATCCGTCGACCCCGTTGGTGGGGCTTGAGCGCAACGCCTGAAGTTTTCGCTTAAACTGCTGCTTCTGGGGCAACCCTTCGAGCCCGCTCGGCGCAATTGCCATAGCCCGAACCCAGTATTCGCCATCAGGCAGTGAGCCCAGGTCGACTATTGGTGTAGGCGAGCGTGCTCCTTTCACGATCTCGACAAAAGCCGCATCCTTGGCAACTTCGACATGGTATCCAACAGCGCCCTGGGAGGGGGAGAGAGCAAACCCGACCGTGCTGCGCGACTGAACTTCCCCAGGTCGGGCAAAGGCAGGCGGCGGCAAAAGTTCTTCCTTGCTGACCCGTCCGCTCGAACTTGCGGCTGCACCGAATCCGCCGGGCAGCGCAGTGCTAGCTGTTCGGCCATCGAGGTTGACCACCACATTGCCTTCGACGACTTCGGTCAGCGATGCATCGGGGCCGTCATAGCCGATCCTGAAAACCGTGCCGCGGACGGCCGAGATGGCAACCGGTGTTCGCATTCTGAACCGACTGCGATTGTCGCGCAGCGGTACAACCGTAGTTTCGGTCCGCCCTCGCTCGATCGCGAAATCGGTATCGGTGCCTCGTGTCAGGAGATAAGTGCGCAACCTGATCACTCGAATCCGCGCGTTCGAGGGCAAGGCAATTCGCGAACCCCCGTCCAGCTGCAGTGTCAGATAGCCGTCAACTCCGGTTTCGACGACATCGCCCTCGGTAACCCGCCCGCCCAGTTCCAATGGCATTGAACGCCCAGCTCGCGTCACATGGGCGGACCCACGCAACAATATGACCGTAGCTGACAATCGCGAAAATTTGAGCACGCTTGTCGGGATGACGATCTTCGCGCCGACCCTCAGACGATTGGAATCTGTCAGTCCGTTGGCCCGCTCGACCTGCAGATAGGCGGTAGGAGAGACAAAATACCGTTGGCCAAGACCGATCAAGGTATCGCCTTCGCGGATTGTGTAGATGATTTCGTCTTTGTCGCGAGACAGTTCCTGCGCCCACAGTGGAGTAACCGACACTAAAGGTGCGGCCAACAGCAGGAGTGCGAGGCTCAGTCGCTTGGTCATTCGTCCGCGTAGGTATCCAACCTGTAACCGTATCCAAAAATCGTTTGGAGGCGATGGCCGTTTTCCGGCCGCAAGTCGAGCTTGGTGCGTACCTTGGAAACATGCATGTCGAGCGTTCGCGTCGAGAGATCGACCGCATTGTTCCAGATTTTTTCAAGGATGTATCCGCGCGACAAGGGGCGCTGCAAGTTCTCGAAGAACAGCAGCGCAAGTTCAAACTCCTTTGCCGTCAAGCGCACTACCTTGTCATCAAAGCCCACGGTCTGATCCAGCCGGTCAAACGAGTAGCGGCTATGTTGTTCCAGCCTTGATCCGCGCTGATCGTCCTGGCCCCTTCGCAGGGCTGCGGCGACCCGGGCACGGATCACTTCCTCACTCCCTGGTTTTGAGATAAAATCGTCGGCACCCGCATCGAGCGCGTGAACTATGTCCTGCTCGTCATTTCGAGAGGTGAGCACAATGATCCGCGGGACTTGGCGGAGGTTTTGTCTGGCCCAGGCGATTACGTCGAGTGCTGAAAACCCCGGCATATTCCAATCGAGCAGCAGCAGATCGAAGGTTTCGTTCTTCAACGCAGCGACAACCCCGTGACCTCTGGCGAAGCACATGCAGGTGTGCCCGGCTCGCTCAAGCACGCCCATCGCGTAGTCCAGCGCCTCCTTGTCATCGTCTGCAATCGCGATCCGCATTCAAGTTTCCACATTCAAATCCAAGCTTCATTTTGGTCTCTTACGCAAGAATGTTGACTTGGGCCTCATTCCAAAGGAAAATTTACAACAATTTACAGGACTTCTGGGAAAGGGCTTGTAATTCCACGCACTTTCACCGTCGCTTGGAAAGCTGCAGATCGGTCTTAGTGCCGGAGAGTGATATGGCGGGCAAGGTGAAGGGCCAATGTCGGCTTGTTGGCGGGACATGAAAACTGTCCATTCGTCGTTGAAGCTCAATTTGCCCTCCGCCACGCGGTAAGTTTGCGAACAACTAGCCTTCCATGGTTTCCTCGTGACAGCAGGGAGCAGGATTTCAGCACAAATTACTGAATTTTACATAGCTGCCACTTTATCGGAGCCAAAGCTCTCCGAGCTAGTTCCGAGTCGGAAATCCGTGGCTTTCGGGTTCAGGCGATTCGCTGATGCCGCGTCGCGCAGCCGCAAATGTCGAGATTCCTTACAACGTTTTACGTTTGCGTATGTATTTGTTTACCATCTTGCGGGCATCTGGACCTCGTTGAAAACAGCAACGGGTCCATCAAATGCCTTCCATGCAATCCACTGAACGCAATAACGCCTGGCGTGCTTCGCCACTGAAGCGCAGTGGTGTTGCCGTGCTCGCTTTGGCGACCGCGCTGGCCAGTACGCCGGCCTTTGCCAATCCGGCGGCTAACGCAGCGAGTTTTTCGCAAACGACAGCTGGAGCGGTTTCAACGACCGTTCCAGACGGAACCTGCTCTGCAATAACCAGCACGCGTGGCGGCGCGGGAGCATCTTCGGGTGTTGCAGCGACCAACGGAGGCCTGGGCGGCGCAGGTGCAGTAATTAATGCCCGCTTTGCGGTATTGCCTGGCCAAGCCGTCACGGGAACGGTGGCAAGCGGCGGTCGGGTTGGCAACGTCTCTTTGACAGCTCCAAACAATGGTACCGGCACCGCGAACGGCGGTAGCGGCGGCACCGCAACAGGCACACTGCATCGCGGCGGCGGCGGCGGCGGCAGCTCCTCGATCAGCGTCGGCGGGATCAAAATGGTCGAAGCCGGCGGCGGCGGCGGCGGCGGCGCGGCGCATGGAGCTGCTCCAACCGGAAACGGCGGCAGCGCCGGCTTTTCGGGGATTGCGCCCGGCGTGGCCGCGCCCGGAATCAATGGTACCAACGGTGCGGATGGTGCAGCGACTATCGGCAGTGGCCGTGGTGGCTTAGCGGCCGCTGGTGGCCCTGGCGGCATCAACAGCGCAAATGCTGCTTTCAACGGACGGATAGGCGGCGGGATTGGCACTGGGACCGGCGGCAACGGCGGTGTTGATGCAACGACCGATACCGGCGGTGGCGGCGGCGGTGGGTACACCGGCGGCGGCGGCGGTGCATCGACCGTCAATTCAACCGTAACCGGTGCAGGTGGCGGCGGCGGCTCTAGCTTTGTTCGTGGCACCTCACCAACAGTTACTGCTCCTGCGCCAACGACTGTAAGCGGGGCTGCGGGTCCATCACCAGCGGGCGGTGCCGTCGTTGGGCCCACGGGCTTTATCACGATCGATTGGGTTCCCTGCGTTTACACGCTGGCGGTCACCAAAGCGGCTTCCGCACCATCGGTAAACGCCGGCCAATCAGTTCGCTGGACGATCACCGTTCGAAATGAGGGTCCCGACCCCATGACCAAAGGCGACCTGGTGACGCTCACCGACACGCTTCCCAGTGGCGGTGGCTCAGTTTTCCAAGTTGTCTCGGTTTCGACAACAGCGGGGTCTACAGATCCCAATCTGGCAAGCGGCGCGGTCACTTGCACCGGCGTAGCTGTTGGCGGCACGATGCCTTCCAGCACCGTCTGCTCGCGCGCCTATAGCGCGCCCTCTGCGCCAGGTGCTCCGTCAGGGAGTACGCGGGGACTGAATTCAGGTGAAACCCTGACAATCACCTACGATCAAGTGTTCGACAATGCGATCCCGGCCGCGAGCATCACCAACCAGGCGTCAGTCGTGGATCGCTCTTCCACGAGCGGCACGGGCGATATCATCGGCGTTACGGCCAATCGTTCTGCTTCGGCAGGCACAAGCGTCGTACCGTATGATCTGCGTGTAACCAAAACCAGCTCCTCGACATTCATGCCTGCTGGATCGGTGATTACTTGGAATGTCGCTGTAACCAACATCGGCCCAGGCGACATGTTTGGTCCAGACGCGACCGTTGCCAATCCGCTGATCGTGACCGATGCGGCACCGACAACGAACGTTTCTGCACCGACCAGCTTCACTTCGTCGGGGCCAGCTGGAGCATGCACCTACAGCTCGGGCACAATCACCTGCCCAGCGGCTTTGCCGTTCAACGGCACGCAGACGTTCACATTCCAGCAGACGATTAACGCTGGAACCGCTGGCGGAACTTCGATCCCGAACTCGGCCAGCGTGATCGATTATTTCACTGGCGACAGCAATGATAGCGCCACAGCCACGGTCACGGTTCAAGGAACCGCAGATTTGCAAGTGACTAAGTCGAATGGCGTGAACACTGTGACCTCAGGCAACACGGTGACTTACTCTGTCGTCGTGACCAACACAGGGCCCGATCCGGTTACTGGCGCAGTGGTCACCGACGTGGTCGGGGCCGGCTTGACCTGCCCCGCCTCAAACCCGGTAACGATTACCGGGAGTGGTGTGCCGGGTGGCAGCTTCACGATCACCGATCTGACCGGCGCCGGGATTGCCCTCGGAACCCTCAACACCGGCCAATCGGCCACCCTCACATATTCTTGCCAGGTGAACTGACATGACCACCGCCAAACGTCCGCGCAACACGGCTCGCGCAATCGATTTAATCCTTCGGATTAGCTGTTCAGCTTGCGTAGCGCTTGCTGCCACAACGCCCAGCATTTCGGTCGCACAAACAGCGCTCGACACTGTGACCGTGACGATCCCTGAAGAAAGCCACAAGCCGTCAACTGACATTACGGTGGTCAAGGAACAGACCGCCAGTGGTTTCATCATCTCGGTCACGAATACCGGACCTGAGGCTGTGAGCGGCGTCATCGTCTCTGACTCAGTGGGCCGCGGGCCATCCTGTCGTCCGACCAATCCGGTTGCGATTGCCGCAAGCGGCTCGCCGGCTGGAGCTTCGTCAACAGGCGGCAAAACCATCGCCAATCTTACCGGCCAAGGCATCGCGCTTGGCACACTCAACAGCGGCCAGACGGCCACGCTTACCTTTACTTGTCAGGGGAATTAATCATGAACAGCAACATCGTCACGCTTCGCCCCGGCAAGTTCCGGAAATCTCTAGTCCAGCTGCTTTCGACAGCAGGAACGATCATCGCGATTTCGGTGCCCGGCGCGGCCTTTGCTCAGACAGCCGTTAACACCGCGCGAGTCGCTGCTCCGGCCAATACCTTTGAAAGCAATACTGCAAACAACGAAGCGGTCGACACTGACACCGTTCTCGCAGTAGTCGTCGCCACCAACGACAGCGCTTCGGGCATCAACGGCCTGGCTGGCGGGACCGCAGTGGTCAACGCGTTCACCTCGGACACGATCAACGGGGT
>Ga0075163_10013520_pt1 | contig 10569 bp, 19 predicted proteins | sample JI1023141ADNA_FD_71478 | JGI IMG/M metagenome (GOLD analysis project Ga0075163, IMG submission 71478) | Wastewater effluent complex algal communities from Wisconsin, to seasonally profile nutrient transformation and Carbon sequestration -... | ecosystem: Engineered > WWTP > Effluent > Algae... | reverse complement strand
CAAACCACCCTTTTTTAAATCGCATAGGCTTACACAAATTACAGACAAGGCAAGGTACATGATGGTTTTGTCTCCAGCTATCCCATGTCGATCAAAGTCTGCCCACGCTCCAACGGCGCAGCATATGGCCATTACTATTAAAGTCATACGCCGCCATCCTTCCATTGCTTCAGGGCTTCACGAGCACGTTTACCAGTGAAATAACCAAGCTTTTCATCGTGCCATAAATCTCGGTTAAAATTACCGCCTTGAGCGTAGAAGCCAAGTACTTCTAACAGCTTATCAATCACCTTTTGTTGGTCGTGCCATGCGGCTAGGTAAGCCCGTTTAAATGAACTATATCTTCCATGCCATTCTGCCTGTTCTGGGTCGCTCACTTCATTGGCGTGGTAAATGGCCAACTCTTCCGCTCGTTTTTGTGCTTGGGATTCGGTCACGAGTAAAGACCCTTTAAAAATCCTATTCTTTCAATTAAAGACCTAGCGTCTATTGCAGCTTGCTCTACTTTCTTAACGTCAATTTCTGATCTAGCGTTTGCAATCGCTTCGTAAATTGTTTCTGCCGCTGTCTCAAGGTGTAAAAGCTCGGCCCTTACTGACTCAATCATCTTTTCGTTCTTAAAATTTCTTCCAGAAAGCTCATCAGTTCTATTATATTTAGACATTATTCATCTCCTAGTTTAAACCATTTAGTCATCCAAGCTTGATAAAAGGCCATTAAAAAGGCTTTCTTTTCACCGCTTGTTGACGACGTTCTCAGTATTTGATTCCCGTCTTTATCGAGAGCCAAAACAACCACACACTCCAAATGGTCGGCCATATCAAGGCACTCTTGTATGGTCTGCCTAACCTGTGGATCTGCTTTAAAATCTATGATTTTCATTCCCCCACCCATCCCTTCAATAATTCCTCAATCGTCCCATTGTTCCACGCTTCGAGGACATCCAATCTATGATTAAACATCCGTAAAGCGTGATCTTCGCCCGCACGTTGCCCATACTGCCGTTGCTCTATTTTTTCTTTCAACTTACTCACATCAAACTGACGGCGTGGCGCTGGTTCCGTTAGCACCTTAAACAGATCACCCTTTGTGCGGTACACGTTGCGGTCTTCAGAGTCTTTTCCTGTGTTAACTATTTCGTGGCCGTCGATGCACATAAGCGAAGAGTTAATATACTCTTGGCTGGTGCTATCGAATAACTGCGCTTCTCGTTTGTCTTCAATCGGCGTGTCGGAGATGATGTCGTCTTTAATTTCGTATTCAGTGGGCACATCTTCCCAACGCTCAAACACAAACTTACACTTCAATATTTTCTCTAGTGTTATTTTCTCCCCACCATAGGGAGTCGTTAACTTCTGAAGCTTCTTATTGCCGTCCTTATCGACGTACCAGCGGATCATAAAAAAGCCTTGTACTCTGGATTAATTTCGTTTTTTAACTCAAAAGTTTCGTAGCTATTTTGACCACCATTACGCCATCTGGCGTCTTTGTTTTCGTTTAGCTTTTGGCTGGTGCTTTCGGCTTCTTCTTTTGTTTCAAAACAACCTACTATGTCAGAAGAAACGCCGCACTCTATACATCCTATATTTACAACCACATATTTCATTTGTTTTATCTCCCTTGCGTTCTGGAAAACAGCCACGCGTTAAAAGCAATCCACAATATAGCGGTGAATATTTCCATCACACACCCCACTTCTTTCGTTCTTTAGCGGTGAGGGGGCGGTATGGAACAAAGTATCTACCCACTACTTTTTTTGTCCACATACCAGACTCTTCTCCGGCATCAGAAGATAGATGCACAATTAATAAAGGCTTCTCTCTCTTCTTAAAGATCGCAAGCACTTGGCGGCGGTGGATAACTACGGCTCTAGTTGTCATTGATACTCCGTAAATCTCTTTGCTAAGTTGCCCGTTAATTACTCCGGCGCAGATTACGCCGTCACCATCCTCAAACCTAACCTTCTCGCCTACCTTAAGTTCGCGTCTTGTTTTCATGTATCAAACTCCTCTGGTCCAGCCCACGGACCAACTAAAAAAGCGTAGCCATAATTTTCTACGGCCTCTTCCTCTGTAAACCAATAATTATGGTCACATAAAGACGGCCCTGTTTCGGAAATAGCTTTTATGCGCCATTTAAATCGCTTTTGTTTTTTATTTTTAAGAGGAACGCATTGACGGCGGTGCCAAGCTATATCAGCCCCGTTTCCGTTTTTTATCAAAACCATACTTTCTTTTTGTTCTGCTACTATAGCAATAAAGGTAGTACCATCTAGCCTCTCGACTCTAACCCTTTCACCTACTTTTAACTCGCGTCGGGGTTTCATACATACCCCCCTTCGTTAGCGCAAGAAACAGTACCCACCGATTCCAAGAACTTTTTACTAAAGTCAAATTTTAGTCGCCCACCAAGCACTGGCAACTTACTTGTGTGCGGACCCATCTTGTCAGAATACAGAAGGTGTAGTCTTTTGTTTATGCCCTCAGGCATATCAAGCCACTTCTTCAGAAACTTTTTCTCCCACACTTGGCCTAGGTGCCACTTGCCTCTACCATACGGTAACTTTTTTCTTTGGCGTTTGTTCATACCCCGAACCTCTTTCTCTCTTTTTCTGTTAGAGGACGAAGTGGAACGTCTTCTTTGGTCGTAAAGAACCCACTACTATAAAGGCAACCATCCTTACCCTCAGAAAGTCTTTTAAGTTGGCCCGTTGTAGTCCACACAATAACAGGAACTTTTTTCTTTTTGCGCTTAACTCTAATGACGTTACACCTCAAAATCTCAATATGTTTGGTCTTATCAAAGTTCATCATCTCAAGCACATAGATCGTTCCTGATAGGCTTACTCTAGTTTCAATAACCTTCTGAAACACCCCCGATCCGGCGTTCACCGCTGCAAAAGTTACGGAATCCCCAACATTAATAGGTTTCTTTTCTTTCTTCACGTGTCCCTCGGTGTTCATGTCTCGGGTAGCAGCACCTTCGCTATACCCTTCGTAATATTTTTGTGTTGCAAAATTTTTGGCTAATACTTCTGGCACATACCCCGAACCATTGTCGTGGTTGCTTAGCTTTTTAAGATCCTCATCAAGTTTCGGAAACCACTTTGAACCAGGGGTTTTGTGGTTATTATAGTCGTCTATAAACTTCTGCGCAGCTGCCTGGGCATTAGGACCCTTAAACAGTATCTCAGATTGCGCCTCCCTATACCCCTTCCTGTCACTTTCCTTAAACTCGGGGACGTTCTTGTCTAAAAGCACGTGAGGATCTGTCTTCGGATCAAACGGTCTTTCAGGATAATTATCAGGATTACACTCGTCGCAGGTCTCGTCAGCATCCCAATCACAGGTACATCCAATAAATAAGCCCATATTATAGTCTCTCCCCCCGATGCGGTTCATCCTTGCTCTCCGTGTACCCCAACCCCCGAGTCGCAGAGGAAAATGACCCAAAACTCCTTCGCCTAATAACCCCACGCACAGTTACGAAAATTATAGGGGTTAGCAGAACTATTATAACTAAAGTTATAATACTCATAACTCCACCCCGTACAACTTCTCATACGCCTTGATGTTTTCCAGAGTAGGGATCACGTCCCCCTTCTCGTGTCTGGTGATGTTGTGCTGCTTTATTCCTGTCCTCATATATACTTCCAACTTAGACATCTGAAGTAGGGTCCTCATCTCCAGGAGCCTCTTTCCTACGTTTTTGTACTTAATGTGATGGTCTACGGTGTTTCTCATGCTAGTAGGTGTACATTATAGATGTACTGGTAGCAACAACAAAATCACTTTTTGTGTGGAATGGGCCATACCCCCAACACCACACCAGCTACAAATGACCCCCGGCCCCCCGTCGCCTTGATGCTCCTGGCTCATGCGCTACGGTCAAGCCCTAGCATGCGCGTAGTACACAGCCTCTATTTAATATAGTGTTATTGTGTAGCGATGCGTTCGAACGTGGGACCGATTCCAATTCCCACCCGATTCAATGCGCCGATGACCTACCCGATTCAGGGAATCCGAAAGTGTACTAGCATCGGGGAGTCTATTATATACTAGCGTCTAGGCTTACATTGCGCCGGTGTAATAATACATTATAGATGCACAATTCTATTGACTCCGAACCCAACTATGGTATTCTGGAGGCTTAAGCTTTTTTTGAGATGCCCGATTCAGCGGCGACGAAGCGCCGGATGGTTCCAGGATTCAATGCATCGGGGAAGTCAAGGGAAAACAGGGGCGGGGTGGAAAAGAATTGGGGAATCGGGGAAGCTTGAGCAAAACACTTGCCCTTGTACCGTGAAACGTACCGTGTACCGTACCAAACGAGGTTTTAGAGATACCCCCGCATCGGAGAGTCGAGAAACGCCAGCTCTAATATAAGGCAGGAAGGGAAATAGTCGGGATTGAAAAATAAACTTTCTGGCGGTGGTCTCTATAAATACATATTTCTATGGTACAGTGGTACAGTCGGGTATTTCTTTTTTATATCAATGCTTTAAGTGTACCATAAAGTGTACCATAAAGTGTACCGTACCAAGATTTTTAGACTTTCTACTTAATCAGTTGAGAAAGTGTACCATAAAAAGTTTGGTACACCTCATTTTTTTGTGTACTACAAACATTTATAATGTTAAAAATAGTTCAAGTTTGAGCATTAACGCTATACTTAAATAGTCAACTAACATTGACGGGAGACAATTATATGACAATAGATCAACTGAAAGTTATACGAGCCCATATTCAAGCGACATTAAAACTAACCCCCGATTCAAACGAAGCCTTTACTCTTAAGCACATGTTAACCCGTTCCCTTGAGCAATGTAATAAATTGATCGGGGAGTTATCTTAATGAACAACCTAGACCTGCTAAATAACATGGCCACCCTAGGCACGCTTATAACTGCCTATCTCTCAACTATAACTATTGCGGGGGTCTTTATCCTGCTATTAAACCTTTTCCGCTAACCGATTCCCCGAGTCATGTCACCCATGGCTCGGGTATCCTTTAAGGCTATATCTCTGCGATATGGTCTCAAAGGGTATCAATAACGATAACCTAAATGTCCTGCTAAACGCAGGAAGGAGATAATCATATGCTAACTAAGTCTAAATTAAATTCCCTGATTCAATCGGGCATTAAAACTAACAAATACAAAGGGGGTCAATCTTTAATGGTACAAGATTCACTTGTAACATTCTGGGCAGACTTCTTGTCGGTTCAAGTAACGACAAGAAACTTGACGGACCACAAAGAGACCATTGCTCTATTCAGCCAAGAAATTAAAGACTGCGTACCTTTCTTTAAGGAAGAGCCACTAAACGTCCTAGGCAATATACGTTTAGACTCCCTTGCTTATTGCTCAAAGGCTATGAGCGAGGATTCAACCCGCTATTTAATGGTAGGGGTCTACGTTAACCCCGTAAGAAATGAAATAGTCGCTACCGATGGACATAGACTTCATATCTCCACGCAACAAGGGCTATATGATCATGCTGGAAAAGGAGTGATAATTCCCGCTGAAGCTGTCAAAACTTGTATTAAGGTTTTCGACAAGGGAAGTACCTTAGACCTAGAAAAAGTAGATAGGGCATATTCCCTAGTTTCTGGGGATACTCGGGTAACGTTCCAAAGCATTGAGGGTGACTATCCTAATTACGTTCAAGTTATACCTGCACTAGGATACAAGGGATATGTAACGTATGAGGAAGTTTTAAACGTTCCTGCCATACTTGCCCATAAGCCACTATATGCAAAAAACCTGAGCCAAGCGCATATAGGGGATAATCTTATCACCGAAAAAGTAAGAGATACCGATATGGCTAATGTAACTCTTCAAAACTTACCTATGGAAGATGAGTGGGTAAAATACAACGTGAAGCTAGTGAGAGGTGACATAGCCTCTAACGTATTGCTAAACTTTAAGTACTTAAAAGACTCACTCTATAGTGATGAAAACACGCTATATATTAAGGACGCTCTCAGCCCCGTAGCAATACATCAAGGGAAAGACCAAGCCGTCATAATGCCGATGAGAAAATAGACCTAAAGGGCTCATGGTACCTGTATGGGTATCATGCTTCCCTCTAATATCTTGCATAAAGTGAGTTATTAGAGGGGCGACTAATCGTCCCAAAACAATCCCTTGAATGGGATAGGAGAAACTATATGAAATACAGTTTAAAAGATAAAAACGAAGCATACGCAAAACTAATGAAACTACTGCCCGAGGGTACGCAAGTCTTCACGTCGCTAACTCACGTTAGCAAGTCCGGTATGAGTAGGTCTATTAAGGTTTTTATCGCTAGGGATAGCGAGATAGAAGATATTACCTATTATGCTTCCAGGGTATTAGAGCAAAGTATTGACCAAAAAAATGGAGGCATAAAGCAAAGCGGGGCGGGCATGGATATGGGATACGACATTGTACATAGGCTATCTTATGTTTTGCACGGGTATCCTAGAGATTCAAACTTGCCTAACAGAGGATACACCTTAACTCATCGGTGGCTTTAATTATTAACACTTCCGCGCCAAGGAAGGTGCGTAACGATTGGAAATAAAAACATGAAATACTTTATAAAAGAACTAGAACAAACCATAACATGGGGCGAAGACCAGACAATAGACTCAAACTATGAGGAGAAAACAGAGTGGGTAAGTGAGTGGCCCACATATCCGCATGATCTTTTAACCCTTGAAGAAGTAGGGGAAGCGATAGAGGGATATGCGTGGAGCGATAGCGACCCTAGCCCGCATTCATGGCTAACGTCAAAAGATAGCTACCAGAACCCTAAGACTGGGGCATATACTAACACGCAAAAGTTCCCCTATAGATATGTCACCGACAAAACAGCCCCGCTAGGTTGGAGACTTATACCCCTAACAAAAGAAGACATTGAGAGACTTCTGTCTGGTAATACTGGGGAAGACTGCGACTACTGCGGCGACCCCGAGGATGATTGCGAGTGCTTCCAGGGACGCGCGTCAAGGGGAGAGTTTTCGGATGCTGGGGAGGGGGAGAGATAACATGACCAGAACTATGCAACTAGAGATGCTTTACAAGATACAAGAAGAGCTTCGGATACTTCAAGAGAACGGGCTATGGGAGCCATTACAGGAAGCCAAAGAAAAGGTAATCAAAGTAATTAAACAAATAGAAAGCAATAAGCCCCACTACTGCGTTCCATGGCGTGGCGCGGGTGGGGATTTAGGTAAATGCGTTTACTGTGGTAAAAGGAAGCAATAGTTAGTTTATTTTAAGGTTCAGGGGGGTATTATTAGTACTCCCCCGATTCCTTTAATACTTCTCTATTAGCTCCCTACTTACTGCCTGAGTCTTATCGCTAGTCTCCTGCTCCCCACACCTAAACTCGAACGGTAAATGCACTAGGTACTGAGCAGGGTACCCAAACACCCGAACCCTTTTCACAAAGGCCCCAGGGTAACGCTTAAGATAGGTATTCCACTGCCCATCAAACTGAGTGTCTCGGTAGCATCCTGCGAGTTGGACGTTCGTGGGAGGTATCTTTATGAAGGTCTTTCCGTCCATCGCGCCAAGGGATATGCCCAGTTGCTTGAGCTCTCGCTGCCTAGGATGATTCTCCCAGTAGCTAACTTCCTGGCCTGGTTTGTAGAGCTCTAGGTTGTGGGTGAGAAGCGAGAGGACGGGAGTCTCTATGGTTTTGTCATCGGAAGTTGTAACCCTAACGCGGTATTCTAGTAAGTGAGTTAAACACCTTACCGCATCGGCATCAGAGCCTTCTAGGACTATATCCCCCGATTCATACAAACGACTCGCGTCAAGGAGGCGCGTGACCAGTTCCTCGGCTTCTATAAGAGTTGGAGCGTGGTCAGAGAACAAGAGATGAAATCCTGCGAGAAGCGGGGCGTGTTGCTGAGAGTAACGGGCGGCTTTACCTCGCGCCCCAAGGGTAGACTCGAAAATTACAATGCTCTCAAGGTAGGCTGGGAGTTTTTGGACGTTGCGGAGAAAGTATTCACGGGCGAAGTTGTCGTCGATTTTCTCAAGAAGGCCCCTAATCTTTTTAAATTTTTCTGGGTCTTGGGAAGATTTAAGTAGTTCTATAGCAGAAAAGCGTGACACATCGGCCTCTTTCAAGATTTTTGGTGATATTGCAGACACAAGTCCAGAGAATTTGCCCATGAACTGCATGGCCTCGCCACTAGGAGAGCCCTTCAGGATGGAGCCAGACGAGTCAAAACTAGCTTGCCTAAAAAGCTCTAAGACGGACTGTAGTCTTAGCGTACTCTTCTGGGTATCGGACTCAAACTCATCAAACAGAACAGGTATGGCGTGGGCACCTAGGGCTTGCCTAAGCCCTGCCTCAGTGCTGGAAGATTGGGGCGTTAATACCTTATATCCCCCCAAAATGGGCAAAATAAACTCTTTCAGGATAGTACTTTTCCCCGATCCAGCTTGTCCCATGATACTGACGTGCGGTCTCCAAGAAAGAGAGCCGCAGAGCTGGGCAGACATCAGCCAGCCACCAAGATAGATTCGCTCGGCATCCGATTCTACGTTAAGTAAAGACAGTATCTCTCGAACGGTCTCAAGACCGTCCGAGTCTAAAGATCTCGTCGGCATATCGTACTGAGAACCCGAGAACTCATACAGATGTTTACGCCCAAAGTAAGTAAGCTCTCTTATAGTCCCGCTAACCCACAGCCTAGAACCAAGGTGAACAATAGTCTCACCTTCATGCCTCCAGACTCCTAGGCCCCTGATTTTATCCTCACTAAAATAGCCCTGCCTACGAGCCGACTCCATCAGAGAACTTTTAATAAGAGGATAATTGAGCTTGCACTTACCTTGTTTGTCATACTCCCCGTAAAGTCCCTCCCAGTAAGGGAGAGGCATGATCTTAAGAAGGTCGGTCTCCGAGTGTTCAGAAATAGGAGAAATTTGAGGGTTATCGCTCGATGTATAATAGTACGTGCCCCCTCTATACCCTAGCGGGTCGATGAAGCCGTGGGAAGTGGGCCTGTATGAAGCCAGTTGGCTTCTTACAGTGTCTTCTGAGGTAGTACAATATAAGTCATTCCAATCCGTAGAAATAGCATCAACCCCTCTATCAAATTTCGGAGGGATGAATCCCCCGTTGCAAAGATCAGCCGCTTTTTTGGCTGAAATTAAGCCAGTATTCGGTGTTTTGTTATCGTCATCGGCTGCTATTACAATACGCGAAGACGGATAGTGTCTCTTAATATTACGTGCGACTTCTCCTAAATTACTGCTATCAAAAGCTACGAACACACATTCCCGTGTTACCTTATGCAAGGTAACACCCGTAGCGACTCCCTCACAAACATAGATCAGAGAAGAGTTGACAACGTCACCTAGCTGCAAGAAAGAGCCTTTCTTCTCAGTGCCTAGGGTGTATTGCTTATCGCCCGAGTGATAAATAATCTGCACCCCAGTCAGTTCTTTTTTAAGGTTATATAGAGGAACGAGTAAAGTGTTGGGGTCTTCGGGGTGAAGCTTGCAACCAAGAAAGCCAAGGTCTTTAGGCCATTTCTTTTTAAGCATGTAACCAGTAAAAGTCTCTGACACCTTCCCCGATTCAAAGAGTTCAAGGGCCTTTTGTCTCCCTTCTCGGTAAGAGAGTTCTAGGGTGGCATCGTGCTGCTCTCTTAGAATAGAAAACTCCCTGAAGCCCTTGTCTTTTGCAGAGAGGGTTTCTGGGTCCGTAAAAGTTTTAGACTGCTCTAGTCCTGTGCTTTGCGAGAACGAGTAGATTGTGACGCTGCATAATTCTTTGTCGCCTTCATCGGTAAAACGCTTATGCGCTATATATCTAACTTTGCCGTGATATTCAGGGACATTGTGCCAGACTGAGTTGTACTCGATGTCAAATTCTTGGCCTGTATAGGCTTTTAATCGTTCTTTTAATGTCATTCATAACTCCAAGTGTGTTGTGGTTTCTTCAAGTGTGGTCCTGAATGTACTCACCAAAATAAAAAACGGTCAAGGGGGTGTTTATTTTTTTGTCAGTTGCCTATACCGTTAAACGTATGAAAGTGCCCGAGAAATTTAAAGCTCAGATCGAACAAATGGCCAAAGACATAGAATCTACGGCCCTAGAGCTTTATGAGCATGGGGCTATTAGCGACACGATCGAGGGGCAAATATATATGGCCTACGAAGTTGTTACTCAGCAAAATGTTATATGTGGGGGAGAACTAGCACATGTGTTCCCAGTCGAACGAACCGAGCATTAAAATTATTATAGCGTGTATTATATTTATATTGACAATCATCTGGAGGACCCATGCCGTTTAAATCACAGTCTCAAAAAAGAAAATTCTTCTCTATGGCAAGAGAAGGTAAAATTAGCCAAAAAACGCTACAAGAGTGGCAAGCAGCGTCCGTTGAGAAGGCTCTGCCTGAACGCATCGGGGTACGGTCAGATAAGAAAACGACTAGGCCGTTCTCTGATTGGCTGAAAAAGCGAGTGGGCAAGAGATAATGAAGCCCCGTATAGTTTTCGACATAGACTATACGAGCTTACAAGACAAAATGTCTGCTCACTATGAACGTGAGCG
>Ga0075163_10013519_pt1 | contig 10569 bp, 12 predicted proteins | sample JI1023141ADNA_FD_71478 | JGI IMG/M metagenome (GOLD analysis project Ga0075163, IMG submission 71478) | Wastewater effluent complex algal communities from Wisconsin, to seasonally profile nutrient transformation and Carbon sequestration -... | ecosystem: Engineered > WWTP > Effluent > Algae... | reverse complement strand
CGGTGCAAATCGGCGGCGGCGGGGCAGTGATTTTCGGCGGTGGCGGCGGCGGTGGTGGCAAACGGCATGACAACGGCAAACATCGCGGTCGAGGCCATCGCTAATGCATCGTACGTCGACAATCGCGATCGCCAGCACGTTGCTGTTTGCAGCGTGTGGCAAAAGTTCGTCGAGCCCGACATCTGGCAGCGCCGCGCCGCCCGTCGGTAGTGCCGGCAGCGCTGCCAAGCTCGCTGGTGGCGCCGCTGCGCCGACGCCGCCGTTCAGTCATCCAGTGTTGGCCAAATGGACCCAAGCTGGGCTTACCGTGTCAGCGTTCTCACCTGACGTCAGCGGCAAGCTTGGCAAAGATTGTAACGCTGGCACCGTCAACGGCGTCGACGTGGTGTTGTGCAAGTTCGCCGACGCTAAAGCGGCCACGGCCGCCGAACCAGCTGCACTAACCTGGATCGATCAAGCCACCGGTGCAGCGCTAGCCAACGGCGAGTGGCAACTCGTCGTCGTCGACCGCAACAATGCCGACCCGAGCGGGCGCACGATCAACGCCGTCGCCAAAGCGTTCCGTTAGGAGTCCGCCAAATCGAGCACGCAGAGGGAAGCCGGAGCGGTGAACCACGGTACAATTCGTTACATGCAGCCGGCGACTATCGCATTTCTCCTGCTCGTTACACTGTTCGAGCTTGCAGCAATCTACCTTGTCTGGGGCTTTTGCCGTAAGCCAGGGATTTCCATTGCGCGCAAGCTGCTGTTGTCGTCCTTATTCCTCATTCCTATTGTTGGTCTGATCTTTTACAGCGCCAGCAATGCGCCAAGTGTGCAACGTGATGGTGAACGAGCGAGTGAAACACCCTACATTTGAACAACTCTATTTCAATGGCTAGGCCAGCGTCACAACGAAAGTAGCTACGCGTTTACGATGAACGGTGCAGTGTTACCGCGCTCACATTACCAACCCGCGGCTTTCGTCGACGGCGAATGTCTGCGACACTGATCATGTGAAACATTTACGTTTCGGATCGATCATGCTTGCGAGTTGCTGCGTTGCGACCGCTGCCGCCAGTGGCTGTTACTCCGGCGTCGCGGCCTCGGCAGACGTCAACGCTGCGTGGCGCGGGCACTCGCAACAAGAACTCGAAACCGCGTGGGGAGCGCCCAAGCTGCGCGAAGCCGGCGCAACCGGCCCGCGCCTGCATTGGGCTGACGAGCATTACAACATTGAGCAGTTGCCAAGCGCACGCGCTGCGTTGGCGATCACGGCAACCTCGATCGATGTTAGCGCAGCCGCACAAACGGGCGTCATGAGCCTGTCCGTGACTTCGGCGAGCGCTGACATCGACGCTCAAGCGCGCATCGTGCAAATGCGCGGTTTGTCGACGCGTTGGGGCGCACCAACCGGCCTCAATCTGCGGTGGGGCACGGTGTTTGGCCTTGCCATCGGCATGGGCCGGCTCGCCGAAACGCCAACGCCGTTACCGTCGGGCAGCATGTACATCGGTGGCATGTTAGGCCCGCGCCACGCGTTGATTGGCACCATGAACTTGGCCAGCGGCAGTGCCGATGCGGGCGGTGCCATGGGCTTTGCGTGGGGCCTTGGCATGCAATGGTGGCCGGCGGCTCGACTCGCCGTGCGCGGTGCACCTGCCCTTGTGCTAGCCTTTGAGCCCGGCTTCAACAACGTTGCGTTATCACCGGGGTTGCAAGGCGGCATTGGTTACGCTGCCGTCCGCGCCGGCAGCTTCGTCCTCGATGTCCGCTTCGATCTCACCGTTAGCAGCAATACCGCGCTCGGCAGCTTCGGCGTTGGCGTGAATTTGAACTAAGTCCGGTACAAACGAAAATACTAGTCCCACTGCGCGCGAAAGGTAACGTCGGCTTCGCCGGCTTCGGCCGGAAACAAGCGCAAGTGGTAGTCACCGTTTGGAATATTCTTGAGCACGATTTGCGGCCGCGCACCTTCGCTGTAGCTGACAAACTGTTGCGCCGCACCGTTCCAGGTTAGCCACATCGACGAGACGCGCGGATTGACATCGATCTGCCGCAGCGCGGGGCTCTCGGTATCGGCAATCCCAACGTGCATACCAATCACGCGCGTGTTGACGGTGCCGTATTGCGCCAAGTACGTCAGCGTTGCAGCGTCAGGTTGCTTCGGCCAATCTTCCAAGGTGAGCGTCAAGTTGCACTTGCGATCAAAGATCGGTTCATCACAATGAAACAAAAACGTTGCACCGTTTTTCGACAGATGTGCACGCATCGGTGGCAGCTGCCCGTCGGCTTTGCCTTGACCGACGGTCAATGGCGTGACTTCACCGTCTACTGGTTCAACTCCGCAGGCTGCCACAGGTAACGCTGCTAACACCGCAATCATCATCATTGTCCGCATGCAGCGCAACAAAGCAGCTTGCGTGCCAAGTCATATACAACGAATTTCGACAACTACAGCGACAGAACATGGAGTCAAGCAACCCGGCTTTCCACTAGCCTGCCGTGCTGGGGCTAACAGGCCTTTACGTCAAACGACGCTTGGCGCCTCATGTATCTTCTAGCGCGACAAGCGTGGCTAGACGGCCAGCACTTTCGACGCCAGCATCGCACCATCCGTCATGATCGCTGTATCAAGAATGTAGGGCGTCTTGTCGCTAACTGGGCGAATGATGCCGTCACGCGACAACGTCGTATCGGGCTGTCCGAAGGCCTTGTAGTCGACATGCTGCGCAAAGATCTGCGTGGTTAACAGCTCGGCAAAAAACAACTGCGAGGTATTGGTGACGGTGCCATTTACGTACACTCGAAAGTGAATGTGAATTGCCCGCCCAGGATACCAACCCGGGAAACAGGTGTGGAACGCTACGTCGCCGTTTGCGTCAGTAACTTGGGAACCGCGCATGCTGGTATTGTTGGCCGCCGAGGGGTCCGGGCCGTAACACAATTGTGGATTGGGCGTGATGCCTGAATAAACGCCTTTGGCATTGGTATGCCAGATCTCAATGGTAGCGCCAGCGATCGGCATGCAACTAGTTTGGCTAACCAGCCGCAATGCCAACCGCATCGGCAGCCCGGTGAAGCCTTCGCTCACGTCTCGCCGAATCATGGTGGTAGCGGTTGTGCACGGGCCAGCCGTGGTCATGTTCAGTACAGCGCAGGTCGCGATTGCTTCGGGAAACGGATTTGGATAGGTCGCGACATCCGTCATCGCCGCCGTGCCGCCAGACGCCCATGCCGGGCCGAGCGGAATGGCATCCACCTTCGGAGCATCGACTGCTGGCGTTGCATCAACCTGAGACGCCGCGCTGCTGCCGCAGGCACTGAGCACCTTGGCTGCGCACACAGCCACCAGGCCTTGGCCGGTATGGCGCAAAAATCGACGACGATCGCAGGTGGCGGACTTCGGGTTGATCATACGGAACCTTTCGCGACGGCGCAGCTGACCGTAGCGCAAGCATGCACGTTGTTTTGTTCCGCACCAAGCCGGTGCCAGGCATGATGCGCTGACATGCGCTGACCAACCAGCGAAGCCCTGCGGCTTCAACGAGCCCGACACGTTTCGGCTCACGGCGATTCGCAGCTATACCGCAAGCACTTTCGACGCCAGCATCGCACCATCCGTCATCAGCGCAGTATCGAGGATATATGGCGCCTTGTTGCTGACGGAGCCGATGATGTTGTCGCTGGCCAGCGAAGTATCTGGCTGACCAAAGCCTTTGTACTCGGCGTGATTCGCAAAGATCTGCGCAGTTAGCGCTTCGTTAAAAAACAGCTGCGACGTTTCGGTAACCGTGCCGTTCACGTACACGCGGAAGTGAATGTGAATGGCGCGGCCGCGGTACCAACCGGGGAAACAGGTATGAAATGCCACTTCCCCGTTGGCGTCGGTGACTTGCGAGCCACGCATGAACATCTTCGTTGCCGCCGACGATTCGCTGCCGTAACACATTTGTGGATTCGGTGTGACGCCGGAATACACGCCGTTAAGCTTGGTGTGCCAAATCTCAATCGTTGCGCCAGCGACCGGTGTGCAGCCAGTTTTGCTGACGAGCTTCAACGCCAGCCGCACCGGCAGGCCCGTGTAGCCTTCACTTACGTCTTGCCGAACGATCGTGGAAGCTGTGGTGCACGGGCCTGCCGTGGTCATGTTGAGCACTGCACACGTGGCAACCGACGCGGGAAATGGATTTGGATAGTTTGCGATGCCCGTCATCGACGCAGTGCCACCGGACGCCCAATCAGTGCCACTTGGTACAGCGTCAGCTGTGGCAACACCGTCGGTCGTGGTGCTGGCATCAACGGTCGAAGCGCTGCTGCCACACGCGCTGAGCAGCTTGGCCATTGGCACCATCGCGATGCCCAGGCCCAGGTTCGAAAGAAAGCGACGACGATCGAGCAAACGCGAAGATGACTTCATGCTGCAACCTTCGCAGCGGCATTTTAATGCATGATGACGAATTTGTTGCTGAATGTTTCAGATGCCTACACTTGCCGCAAGCGCATCAACACATACGGCATCGCGTCGATCAGGCTGTCGAACACGTGATCAAATAGCGGATGCTCAGCGCCTAATGTGCGCTCGACGTCGGCGCCGTAGCCGGTGCGCACCAGCACCGCGCCACAACCTGCCGCCCGGGCAGCGCCAAGATCGGAATCTTTGTCACCGACGAAGATCGAGCGCGCCAAATCAAGGCCGTGCTCGAGCGCTGCCTGCTGCAACATGCCAGGCTGCGGCTTGCGGCATTCACATTCGATACGCAACTCGGGCACCGTGCCGTCGGGATGGTGCGGGCAAAAGTAGGTCGCGTCGATCACTGCCGGCGCAATCAATTCGTCGATGCGAGAACCAACTGCGGCCAAGTCGGCTTCACCATATTTGCCACGCGCAATGCCAGCTTGATTGGTGATGACGATGACGGGAATGTTGAACTCGTTGGCCATGGCAATGGCGCGCGCCACGCCTGGCACCAACACAACGTCGTCAGGCCGGTGCAGATAATTCACTTCGACGTTGATGACACCATCGCGGTCAAGCAGCAATGCCGGCCGCAACACCGTCGGCACTGGCACGCGCGCGTCGCGGCTGGACCGCGCGTTTCGTGGCGCGCCACCGCTCCGACCGTTGCGATCACGCACGGGCAAACATCGCAGCTTCGGTCCACTCGCACAAAATGTGGCCGACTAAGATGTGGCATTCCTGAATGCGACCGGTAACCTTCGACGGCACGGCAACGCACACGTCGGCGAATTCGCTTAGCGGGCCGCTGTTTTCGCCAGTGAGTGCAATCAACTTGATGCCGAGCTCATGCTTGAGGCGCGCTGCAGCCAACACGTTTTTTGACGTGCCACTGGTTGAAATAGCAATCGCGACGTCGCCTGGCCGCGCGTGCGCACGCAGCAAGCGAGCGTACAAATCGGTGTATGAATAGTCGTTCGAAACCGCGGTTACCGTCGACGAATTGGCGTGCAACGCCAACGATGGTAACGGATCGCGATCGAACATAAAGCGACATTCGAATTCGGCAGCCAAATGCTGCGCATCGGCTGCTGAGCCACCATTGCCAAAGAAGAGCGACTTGCCTTTGTTGCGGTAACACTCAGCGAGCAACTCTGCTGCGCGTGCAATGTTGCCGCTTTGGGTCAGCAGCGCTTGCTTGGTAGCAATGCTAGCGCGGATCGATTCGTCAACTAAAGTTTCGAGGTTCAGCTTGGTCATGGCGTTTTCCCTACCGTAGCAGCAGAACCTGCTACGTACGATTCAAATTCGGCATAGCTCTCAGGTGTGCCGAAATCCACAAAATGGCCACGCTGTGGAGCGCTGTGCACGTGTGCACCTTCAGCCAAAAGTCCTGGAAAAATCTCACCTTCGAGGGAAACCGCACGATCTGGGGTGATGCGGTCGAGCAGCGTTGGCGCAAATGCGTAGACGCCAGCGTTGATCCAGCCCTCGCCGGTGCGCGCTTGTTTTTCGCGGAACGCAAGCACACGGCCAGTCGCGTCGACATCGACGGCGCCAAACCGGCTGACATCTGGCACGTGCTGAATGGCCATGGTGACCGCTGCTCCGGTGGCGCGATGGGTTGCAAGCACGGCGGCTGGGTCGAACTCGACGAAGGTATCACCGTTCATCAGCATCACAGGGCCGGCGCTGGCGTGCGGCAGAATCCGCCCGGCAGCGTACCGCAACGCGCCAGCAGTGCCCAGTGGGCCAGGCTCAACGCTGGTTGCGAACTCAACGTCCGGAAACCGGACGCGCAACACGTTGTCAATATGCGCTTGCACTTGCTCGCTCAAATGCCCAAGCAGCAAGCCAATGCGCCGCACGCCGTGGTGGTGCAACTGTGCTACCAAAATGTCCAAAAACGGCTGACCACCGACGAGGGCCAGCACTTTGGGGCGGTCAGCAACGACGGAACGCAGGCGCGTGCCCAGGCCGCCAGCCAACACCAACATCCAGGTGTCGGCGAGCGCGGTACGTGCGGTTTGCAACTCAGCCGCTGTGTGCACCGAACAGCCCTTCGCTTTCCGACGACAAATCTTGTTCAACCACTTCCCACACTTGCATACCCGCGTGATCCAAGATCACGGGCACCGGCTGCGCACCAAGCGCTTCGAGCGCTTCGGTGACTTTGCCCTTCTTCATGAATGGCGTGTAAAACAAGAAGAAGCCACCGCCGCCTGCGCCCAAGATCTTGCCACCCATCGCGCCAGCATTGCGTGCAGCAGTGTAAAGCTCGTCGAGGTAACCATTCGCGGTTGCCGGGTTCATCTTCTTTTTGTTTTCCCAACACGCATGCAACAGCTCACCAAAGCGCCGCATTTGGCCTTTGAGCAAACAGCGCTTCATTTCAAGCGTAAGATCTTTCATCTCGGCCAGCGCTTCTAGGGTATCGCTGCGTTTGGCTTTGTAAAACTCAACCTGGTTGGCGACGATGTCGGCCGAGTTGCGTTGCTTGCGGGTGTAGAACATTTGCAAGTGGTAGCCCAGCTCTTCGAGAATCCACGGCTCCACGCGCAGTGGCACCACGGTGGTTTCCGCTGGTCCGCCGCCCGCGATGTTGAACTCAATAAAGTTCATGCCACCGAAAACTGCAGCGTAGTGATCTTGCCGGCCAACGGCTCGGCCCAAGTCGTCATGCTCGACGGTGTAGGCTAGTTGCGCCATGTCGTAGCGAGTCAGCGCCAAGTTAAACGCACGGTTGATGAGGCCAACGATCAGCGCCGAGATTGCGCCCGACGAGCCCAAGCCTGTCCCTGGAGGTGCGTCGGAGTGCAGATACAAATTGATGCCGCGTGGCGGTGCCAAGCGTTTGATCACGGCACGCAAAAAGCTCAGCTTATCGCCTTCGGCAATTTCCGAACCCAAATCGTATTTCACCAGCTCGTTGTATTCGAGCGAAAAAATATGCACTTCGTTGTCAGCGCGTACTTCGAGCGCGCCGTAGATGTACATGCCGATCGTCGTCGACAACACACAGCCGCCGTACTCATCGCAATACGGCGACACATCGGAGCCGCCACCAGAAAACGAAACGCGCAGGGGTGCTTTTCCGCGAATGAGCATCTACTTCTCCGTCGAGCGTGGCTTACCAGGTTGGTACGTTGGCGGTTTGCCGTCGCTTGCGGATAAGCCCGCAGCGAGGCGATCATGCATGGCAACGTGTTGTGCGCCGATCTTTGGCCACGCTGTGTCTTCGCCGAACTTGATGATTTTGGCGCGCATGCGCTCAGCGTGTTCGTGGTCGGTCAACAGCCGTTGCAAGCCGTTGGCCCACGCGCGTTTGTCGTAAGGGTCCACCAGCAAATCCTCGGAGATGCTTTCGGCAACTTCGTCGAACTTGGAAATCTTCGAGCACAACATCAGCTTGCCGATGCCTGCGGTTTGATGCACCACGCCCGACACCGAGCTGTAGTCTTGCCGATACGGCATCGCGACCACATCCGCTGCGCTGTACATCGTTGGCACTTCTTCTTCGGGCACGTAGTCGCCCCACAGCTTGGCATTGATGCCCAACGCTTTGATGCGCGTGCGCAAATAGCCCATGTAGAAGCGCGTGTAGAAAACTTTGAGCCGCGTGTAGCCGCCAATGTACAGGTACGCTTCCGGCACTTGTTTTTGCAGCTTGGCAAAGCTCGACAACAAACCGTCGACACCTTTGCCTAACCAAATGAAGCCGAAGAACATCACCACTTTGGCGTCGACGGGAATGCCGAGCTTTTTGCGGCTTTCGGCTTGGTCGCGGCGCTCGACGGGCTTGCTGCCGTGCGCAATGATTTCGATTTTGCCAGGGTCAACGCCGCGGGCCAGCAAGTCTTCGCGCATGCGTGCGCTGTGCACTTGAAAACAGGCGGCGTGCTCAGCAGTCGCGCGGTCGAACGCTTCGATGGTGCGCCCTGGGTTGTATTTGGATTTCCACTTCGGCGGATACACCGAGTGCGTCGTGATGATCGACTTCACGCCGACGCCGTTGAGCTTTTCAAGCAAGCGCGGAAAGCGGTTGTCGTCGCCGAACAAATCGTTCGAGTACTGCACGTACGCGATGTCGATCTTCTGCGCTTTGGCTGCCGCCACGATGCCGTCGACATAATCTTCTTTGCGGTCCCAACATGGCACGCACAAAAAGCGTTCGTTGTCGGCGGCATCCGAGCGGCCTTCGCCAAGCACCACATGCTGCGTTGGCCGATTCGCGCGAATGCCGTTGATCAGGTTTTCCGTGTAGTGCGCGTGGCCAAGGTGATTCGGCCAAAAGTTACTGATGTGGGCAATGCGCATAGGCTACTGCCGCACTTGCTAACACCCTCGCCGCGTCGGGTCAATGCCGAAATCCCTTGGCATTTCGGGCAGGTGGCAACAAATGGAAACAATGTGGCGAGCCTGAGTGATTGCTGTGGGTTGGCGCGCCTCCGCGGTGATTTCGACCCATGTTTTCGATGCGGCGGTGTAACGTCGCAGCCATGATTGGAGCGAAACGAGGCCTGGGTTTGGCGGTGGCGGCGCTGATAAGCGTAGGCGGCAGCATGTCGGTGTTCGCGACGACGTACATGCCGTCGGAGGATTTTGCAGTGCGCTGTGTAGACGTAAAAACCGGCGCCAAGCGTTGGCAGACCAAACCCAAGGAACTGCTTGAGCCTCGACTGCGTCTTATTGATGGATTGCTCGTGGCTGACGATCGATGGCCCGACGAGGTGATCGTCCGACAGCTGGTCGTTTTTGACTTTGCAACCGGTGCGATTGTGGAGCGCAAGCCAGCTAAGGGCTCGACCGTTTCCGCAGAACAGTTGCAAGAACCGCACAACATGGTAGCGAGCAACGGCCAAGTCTTCGCAACTACCAATGAGCTTCAGTCAGATGATGGCCATGCCGATGGAATCTTCCTCGCGAGCAAACCTAAGCCAACGTTGGCAGTGCCGATGGAAACCTTAGTGCTCGATGTTTCCATTTCAGGTTCGTTAGCCATTTTTACAATGTTCGGCGGCCACGGCGAAGTCTACGCCTACGATCTCGATCAGAAGCGCTTGGTATGGGAGTTCGCTGCAGCGAAAACGGTGCCACGCATTGATCGAGAAGAAGACGCGTCATTTGCGGTGGACGGCGACAAGGTCTTTGTTGCTGTCGACCAACACATTTTCGCACTCGACGTCGCAACCGGAGCCGTGAAATGGCACCGTGCACTACCAAAGCAACGAATGCGGCCGTTCGATCACCCAGGCGGACGCTTCGCACTGGTTGGCGACCAGCTGTTCGTCCATGTTTATGACAAATTGTTCGTGTTTGACGCCCTTACCGGCACCATGCGCTGGCAGGTTGCAGGCGGCGCGCACAGTGATCCGTGGCCGCTGGTTTATAAAGACACAGCTTGTTTCGCCGTGCGAGGCGAAGGCGAACCTGACATGGTTTCGACGACGTTGCGAAGCAAAGAGGCGCCTTCGCCTTCAGCGATCAAAATCACTCGTACGAAAACGCGCACTGGTGAAACATTCACGATTAAGGCCATCCTACGCAGCGAAATTCCCAACAACGCAACTGTGTGGTGGTCGCTGCGGCCACCGCCGACCCCGACGCAACCATCGTTGGTGCTAACGCTTGGCCACAGGCGCGATTCGCCAACCGTGAAGCTCACGGTGCCGCTCGAAAAACCAGGAACGGCCTACTTCAAGTTCAACGATTTCTTCAACCAAGCAACCCTTACTCTCGACGGTAAAACCATCAAGGAGCAGACGTGGTGACAAGCTTCTGCAGCAACGCTTGGGCGCTGGCACGACGAGGTGAATCGGGGAATTGAGCGAGGAAGGCGTTGAGGCGCGAACTGGCTTGGCTCGACAAGTTAGCGCGGGCCGCGGCTACTGCAGCCCAGTACATGGCGTCTTCGCGCGTGGCCGGCTCGCGTACAGCGTCGAAAACAGCGATGGCTTCGCCGTAATTGCCACGCGTGAATTGAGCCCAGCCGTCGGCGAAGGTTGGTGCTGTTAATAAAGACGCCTCAGGTGCCGGTGAAGGTGCCGCCTCAGGTGCCGGTGAAGGCACTCCTGACAACGGCAGCGATTCCTGTTCGACGACAGGCGAACGATTTGCATGTTGCGATGGTG
>Ga0075163_10013518_pt1 | contig 10570 bp, 9 predicted proteins | sample JI1023141ADNA_FD_71478 | JGI IMG/M metagenome (GOLD analysis project Ga0075163, IMG submission 71478) | Wastewater effluent complex algal communities from Wisconsin, to seasonally profile nutrient transformation and Carbon sequestration -... | ecosystem: Engineered > WWTP > Effluent > Algae... | reverse complement strand
TCACCGGCCGGGCAGGCACCGCGGACGCCTACGAAAGGGTTTCCGCCCCTGGCCCTCAGGGCGGCGAGGCGTGCGCGCGGCAGCGTGAGTTGGGGCAGATCGGCCGCCACCATTTCGAATTGCGCATCCAGCAAGGCGATCACCTTGGCCACGGCGGCGCGCGGCGCGCGCAGCCGGGGGTGGGCGTTGCGGATTGAAATCTCGCGCGTCATGGACGGACTGCCGCCGGGTCTGCCCAACGGAGACTTGCTGGGATCGGCGTCACGGGTTGGGCCGCGGAGCCTGGGCGTTGTTCGCCTGCTCGTAGGCGTCGATGATCTTTTGCACGAGCGGGTGGCGGACCACGTCGCTGGCGGTGAAGAGGTGGAAATCGATGCCAGGGATGTTGCGCAGGACGCGCGGGGCCTGCATCAGGCCTGAAGCCTTGGTGCGGGGGAGATCGATCTGGGTGATGTCGCCGGTGACGATCATGCGGGATTCGTCACCAAGGCGCGTGAGGAACATCATCATCTGCTCCGGCGTGGTGTTTTGGGCCTCGTCGAGGATGATGTAGGCATTGGCGAGGGTGCGGCCGCGCATGTAGGCGAGTGGCGCGATCTCAATGACGCCTTTTTCAGAAAGCGTAGCCACATCCTCGGCATCGAGCATGTCGTGCAAAGCGTCGTAGAGTGGCCGCAGGTACGGCAGGATTTTCTCGCGCAGGTCGCCGGGCAGGAACCCGAGGGCCTCGCCGGCTTCGACGGCCGGGCGGGTGAGGATAATGCGCTGCACCTGGTTTTTCAGCAGGGCGGAAATGGCGGCGGCCATCGCGAGGTAGGTCTTGCCCGTGCCGGCGGGGCCGATGCCAAAGACAATCGGGTTTTTCTGGATGGACTGCAGGTAGAGTTTTTGGCCGAGCGTTTTCGGCACGATGCTCTTGCGGCGGGTGGCGATGACGACCGGCTCGTTGATGAGCGAACGCAACCCTGCGCCGTCGTCGCGTGCGTATAGTTCAAGCAAGCGGAGGAAATCCGGGGTGCGGTAGGCCAGCCCGTGGGAGCGCCCGGTGTTCAGCAGGTTGAAAAACTCCTCGGTGCGGACGATCTGCTCGGCGGCGCCTTCGATCTTCAGCCAGTCGTCGCGCGTCACGAGGCGCACGCCCATGGTTTTCTCCACCTGTGTGAGGTTGTCCTCGGCGCCGCAGTACAGCTGGCTGAGGTGGCGGGCGTTGGGGTAAGAAAGCGTTTTATTGGCGGGCAATGGCGAAGTGAGTGAAGAGTGAAGAGGTCGAGGGCGTTCGTGCTGGGCGGGCGGGGCCGATCACGGCTGGGCGGTGAGCTTCCGGGCGGTCTCGCTGAGACGCTGGTACATGGCCTCCAGGGACTGCGGCAGGACCCGCGTCTGGCCGATGACCGGCATGAAGTTGGTGTCGCCGTTCCAGCGCGGGACGATGTGGGCGTGCAGGTGCGGGATGCTGCCGCCTGCGGCGGCGCCCAGATTGAAACCGATGTTGAAGGCGTTGGGGTTGACCGCGGCCTTGAGCACTTCCTTGCCGAAGATTATCGCGTCCATCAGGTCGGCGCGTTCGGCGGGGCTGAGTTCGGTGAGATCCGTGGCGGCACGGAAGGGGATCGCGAGGAGATGGCCCGGATTATACGGGTAGCGGTTCAGGATGAGATAGGAAAGGGCGCTGCGGTGGATGATCAGCGCCTCGGCGTCGTTGCCGAGCTTCGGGAGCTCGACGAAGGGATTGGCCCCTTCCGGCAGACGGGGCGCCTCGATGTATTCCATGCGCCAGTAGGCGTGCAGGTGGTCCATGTTTGACCGTAGGTTTGCGGGCCGGCCGGAGCTTGTCAAAGCGCGGTTTGGCCGGGTGGCAATGCCGAGTGTCGCCTTGCCACCGATCCGGTCACCGGCACACTGCACACGTGCTGACAGAAATCTCCCGCGTACGTCAGGAATCTGGTACCGGCCGCCGCCGTTGGTTCCAAGGCGACGGGATCGAACTCATCGTGTGGCTGGATGCCGGCGGGAGCCCGGAGGGATTCCAAATTTGTTATCAACAGAGAGGAATTGCGGAGCATGCACTGACGTGGCGGCGCCAGCACGGATTTAGTCATGCCCGGGTGGACTCCGGAGACACGCGTCCGGATAAGAACCTGACGCCCATCCTCGTGCCGGACGGGCCGGTGCCTTGGGAGCATCTGCGGCGCGAGTTCGCGGAAGTGAGTGAGACCATGGAGACATCGTTGAAGGAATTTGTCGCCAGACGCCTGGCGGAGGGGGAGTCGTGATGGACCGCCGACTGGTCTGGTTTTGCGCGTTGTTGCTTCCGGTCCTGGGGTGGTCCGCCGTGTCGCCCCATGACTATTTCACCTGGCTTCTCGAAGTGGCGCCGGTCCTCGTGGGGGTGCCCTTGGCGCTAATCCTGCAGCGCCGGTTTCCTCTCTCGTCGCTACTCCTCGTGTTGCTGTGGTGGCATTGCGTGATTCTGATTTTGGGCGGCCATTACACGTATGCGCGTGTGCCGCTCGGTCAGTGGGCGATGGAATGGTTTGGTTGGACGCGCAACAACTACGACAAGGTCGGCCACTTCGCGCAGGGTTTCGTGCCGGCCATTTTGGTGCGGGAGATCTTGATCCGGACCTCGCCGCTGCTGAACAGCCGCTGGCTGGGTTTTCTCTGTGGCAGCGTCTGCCTCGCGTTCAGCGCGTTCTATGAGCTGATCGAGTGGTGGGTCGCGGTCGGCACGGGCGCGGCGGCGGAAGATTTTCTCGGCACCCAGGGCTACGCGTGGGACACGCAATCCGACATGGCTTGGGCGCTGGGCGGCGCGATCATCGCGCTGGTTTTCGTCAGCCGGTGGCATGACCGGTCGTTGATGAAGATGAGGGGAAAGGGCGTTTGAATTCCGACGCGCCGAGCGGCGCTCATGGCGCGGGCTCGGCGGTCAACCCTTCGCGGAGCACCCAGTTGCCCACCGTGGTCTGGCGCGAATTGGCGGGCAGCATCCGCCGGGCGATGCCCCAGTCATTCCAATTTTGATTGAGCGCAATCAGCTGCATCGCGGCGGGCAACTGGCTGACCAGCTGGGCGGAGGACGGCGGCCGGCCGGCCATCTTGCGGACGAACAGCCCGTCTTCGTCATGATAGTATTTTCGGTCGCTGTAGAGGGTGACCAAGGGATGCAGGGGAAACCAGACCCCTTGCGGATGACGGGTCGCGATCTGAGCGGCCAGCTGGTAGTCATCAGTCTTGGGCCGCAATGGCAGGTCGGTAGTCCGCAGCAAGCGACCACTCACCAAGGCAGCGGCGCCCAAGGCGACCAGCATCGGCACTAAGGACCGCAGGGGGCCGGAACGTTTCCCTGCCAGCAAAGCAGTCAGCACGGGGGGCAGCCAAAGGACGAAACTGTGCACCGAGTTGGTCCAGCCTCCCAGGCTTAACATGCCCGCCACGCCAAACGGCAGGGTGCACAGCCAGCTCACCGCCGGCAGCAGGAGCGGACCGGTGAAGGCGCGACGCCAGATCAGCATGACCAACAAAGGGAGACCCAGATGAATCGACATGGTCGGGGCGACCGCCAGAAGGCGGCCACTAAGATCCGGCACGAAGCCGAGTCCGGCCGGGACCTGCGCCAAGGTGAACCAAAGTCCGGACCAACCGAAACCCGCGATCAAGGCGCTACCGAGAATCGCACCACTCACGAGGCAGCGAACCAAGTGCCTGATGCCGGCAGCGCGCCCTGCGACCAGTCCCATCCAGATGACCTGGGCCAAGGGAATGCCCAGGCAGATCTGTTTGCAGCCGATCGCGGCGACGGCCGCGAGCGCGGCCAGCCAGTGTTGCCAGGGTTGGCGGGCGCGCACCAACAGCAGGTTGCCCAACAGGCCGCACGCGATGGCGAGGTTGTCCGAAAAGATAACCGAATAGTGCAGCGCCGGCCAAAGGGCGAGGCACCCCACAAACGCGGTCAGGCGGCCAGCCGGGGCGTCCGTTCCCGCGCTGGTGACCGGCCAGGCTGTGCAAACCAAGGCGAGCGGAACGAGCGTCAGAAGGATGGTCAGCCCGGCCGCGACCATGAGCGCTCCTGAAGCCGTCGGCGCCAAGGAAGCCGGCCAGAGATAAAGCAGGGGCAGGGGGCCATACATCCAGGTGGTGATCGTGCCGCTGGTCGCCGTGGGGTAGACGGGCCAACCTTGGGAAAGGGCGATGGAGGGGGCCAGCCGGATATCGTTCCAGGGAATTGAGGGGAACAGGCAAAACCTGCTCCAGAGCCATAACCCGAGCAGCAGGCCAGTGACCGCCAGCACCACATAGGTCAGCGGTTTGAGGATGGGCGGAACGGGCGTTTCAGCGGACATGACCAACCGTCGTTACTGCGGAGCGCCGTGATTTCGATACGCACATGGGGGCAAACTGGGTTTGGCGCCAAGGGAGTCGAGTGAGAACTCGGTGCCGTGGGATCCGGCCCCTCGTGCTTTTCGCGCTGTCAATCCATCGGCCGAACGGCTAGGCACACCCCCCATGGTTAATGTGATTTGCATGAAGTGGGGTGTGAAATACGGGCCCGAATACGTGAACACCCTCCGGTCGATGCTGAGCCGCCACTTGCGGCGGCCGCATCGTTTCATCTGCTACACGGACGACGGGCAGGGCATTGTCCCGGGCGTGGAGATCAAGCCCCTGCCGGCGATGAACCTGCCGGCCGACAAGGAACGCGGCTGGCGGAAACTGTCCACCTTTCAGTCCCCGTTTGGCGATCTCAAGGGGCCGGTCCTTTTCCTCGATTTGGATATTTGCATCACCGGCAGCATGGACTGTTTCTTCGATCACCCGGGGGAGTTTTGCATCATCCATGACTGGGCCAAGCCCTGGCGGATAACGGGCAACTCCTCGGTCTACCGGTTCGAGGCCGGGGCCCATCCGGACATCTTGGATTACTTCGTGAAGAACATCGACCGGGTGAAGGGCGAAGTACGCAATGAGCAGGAATACCTCACGCGCGAAATGCAGCGCAAGGGCCTGTTGAGCTACTGGCCCAAAGAGTGGTGTGTGAGTTTCAAGTACAGTTGTCTTTCGTCGTTCCCGCTGAACTGGGTCCGGACACCGCAGCTGCCGGCGGGCGCCAAGATCGTGGTCTTCCACGGCAACCCCAATCCCCCCGAGGCGATCGTGGGCAAGAGCAAGAATGCCTACCGTCATGTCCGGCCCACCCCGTGGGTCGCGGAACATTGGCGCTGATTTGCCGGACGCATGGGTGGAAACACGCAGAAGGTCAGGCTCGCCAGCCGACTGAAAATATTGCCAGTTGTGCTGGTGACGGCGGGTTCGCGTTTGCGTTCGATGATTTTGCGCCAATCTTAGGAACGCCGCGCCGACCTTGCGGTCCAGTCCTGACACCATGCCAGAGATGCTCATCATCAAGCCTTCCGCCCTGCGCGACATTGTGCACGGGCTGCAAGTGGCTGCATCGATCAAGGCCCAGAAGCCCGAGTGGCGCATTTCCTGGATTGTCCGGGATATCTTTTCCCCGTTGGTCCGGGGTTGCTCGGCGATTGATCAGGTCTACATGTTCCAGCGTCAGGAAGGCGCGCGCGGGTTTTTCCGGATGATGCGCGGGGTCCGGAAACGTGAGTTCGATCTCGTTTGTGATTTCCAAGGATTGCTCCGCACCGGCCTTATGACCAAGTGGTCCCGCGGCAAACGCAAGGTCGGCCGGCCCGACGCCCGGGAAGGTGCGGGTTTCTTCTACGACGAGAAGATCAAGGAGGCTCCGGAAGGACGCACCGCGCACGCCCTGGAGCGGTTGCTCCAGTTTTGCCCGGTGGTGGGCGCCGAAGCGCGGATCGTCGGTCCGTTGCGCTTTCGCGACATCGATCGGCTCAACCTCGGCTTCATGGATCCGCGCAAGGGGCTGCGGCCGATCCTGATTTTTCCGGACAGCGGCCAGGACAACAAAAAGTGGAACGGCTTCAGCCAGCTCACCTCGCTCCTGATCCGCGAGGCCGGTCGCAAGGTGGTCTGGGCCGGCAGCCATTACCTGCCTTGCCGGGAATCCTTCCCCGACGGTTCCTTCGTCAACCTCACCGGCAACACCAGCCTTACGTCGCTGCCCGCCCTTTTGGCCAAGGCAGATTGGGTGATCTCCAACGATTCGGGACCGATGCATTTGTCGGCCGCCATGGGCTTCAAAACCATCGGCCTGTTCGGACCCACGGATCCCCGCTTGTCGGGTCCCTATCCAATCAAGAGTCCCACGAACTATGCCATCCAGGCGCCGGTCGGCGAGCTCGCCCACCTGTCGGCCAAGGAAGTGTTCTATCTCTTCAACCGGATCGAAGCCTCGCTGAAAAGGGCCCAGGCAAAAGGGTCCTTGGTCACGGCCTGAGTGTCGGGCTCGCCGACAAGGCAGGCCTTGGCCCATGGCCCCTTAGGCCGGTTTCCTGCTGACGGCCGGGGCCTGCGTCAAATTTAGCCTGTTCAAGCCGGGGGATCCGCATTGAATGCGCTTTTCCCATGCTCGATCCCAAGCTTCTCCGCGAATCTCCCCAAACGGTGCGTGACGCCATTGCGCGCAAGCATCTCGACGCCGACCTAGACGGCGTCCTCGCCCTCGACGCGGCCTGGCGCTCCATGCTGACCGAGGTGGAATCCCTGCGCTCGAAACAAAAGGCCGCGAACAACGAGATGGCCGCCCTCAAGAAAGGCACGCCGGAGTTCCTCGCCAAGGTGCAGGAAATGAAGGCAGTCTCGGCCGAGGTGAAGGCCCGCGAGGAAGGGCTCAAGGGCTTGGAGGAAAAATGGCAGACCGCGATGATGACCCTGCCGAACATCCCGCACAGCAGCGTGCCGGATGGCAAGACGCCCGAGGAAAACGTCGTTTTCGCCACCCACGGTTCGATCGAGGCGGTCTCGCCCAATGCCCTGCCGCATTGGGAAATCGCCGGTTTCAGCAACCTCATCGATTTTGCCCGTGGCGCCAAGGTCACCGGAGCGGGCTTCCCCTTTCTCATCGGGGATGCCGCCCGTTTGTCGCGCGCGCTCCTGCAGTTCTTTTTGGATGAGGACGGCAAGGCCGGCTACACCGAGGTTAGCCCGCCGATCTTCGTGAACGCCGCCAGCGCCACGGCCACCGGCCAGTTGCCGGACAAGGAAGGCCAGATGTACGAGACGGCCGACAAGCTCTATGCCGTGCCCACGGCGGAGGTCCCCCTGACCAATTTCTTCCGCGATGAGATTGTCGAGCAGGATGCCCTGCCGATCTGCCGCTGTGCGTACACGCCATGTTTCCGGCGCGAGGCGGGCAGCTATGGCAAGGATGTGCGCGGACTGAATCGCGTGCATCAATTTGACAAGGTCGAGCTCCTCAAGTGGGTCCATCCGGCCTCGAGCTACGACGAGCTGGACAAGCTTCGCGCCGATGCGGAACGTCTCTTGCAAAAGCTGGAGCTGCCGTACCGCGTGTTGCTGATGTGCGGCGGCGATCTCGGTTTTGCGCAGTCCAAAAAGTACGACCTCGAAGTCTGGGCCGCCGGTCAGAAGCGCTGGTTGGAAGTGTCGAGCTGCTCGAACTTCGAGGCCTTCCAGGCGCGCCGTGCGCAGATCCGTTTCCGCAACAAGGAGACGGGCAAGCCGGAGTTGGTGCACACTTTGAACGGATCCGGCCTGGCGGTTCCGCGCGTGTTGGCCGCCCTGCTCGAGAACAACCTGCAGGCCGACGGTCGCGTGAAGATTCCCGCCGCCCTGGTGCCGTATTTCGGCAAGGAATTCCTGAGCTTCAAATAAGGATTCGCCCACAAACGGCCGGGCCGGGTCTTTCCAAGAAAGGCCCGCCAGCCAAGATTACCGTGATCACCAAGTGCAATCGCCGCCTCGACTGGCCGGGAGTGGCGATGGCGCTCGGGAAACACCTTTCTCATGCGGCGCTCCACCCGGTCGCCATGGAGGCGGCGCGGGCGAACATGCTGCGTCAAAAACGCCGGGGAAACTCCCGCCCGGCACGCTGGGCCGTGGCTTTCTCCGGGGGAGCCGACTCGCTCGCGCTGCTGCTATTGCTCTGGGCGGAGGCCCCCGGGCGCTGGGGACGGGATTTCGTGGTGCTGCATTTCAATCACCGGCTGCGTGGCCAGGCTTCGCTGGCGGACGAACGGTTCTGTGCCCGCGTTTGCGCCACGCTCGGGGTCAGGTATGTCGCTGGGCGCTGGCAGGCAGCGCATGCTGACGCGAGTGAGGCCGAGGCGCGCACGGCCCGCTTTGCGTTCTTCAACCGCGAAATGGCTCGCCGAAAGATCACCCACCTCTGGCTGGGGCATCAACAGGACGACATCGCGGAAACCATGCTAATGCGACTGGCGCGAGGCAGCGGGGTGGGTGGGCTGGCGGCTCCGCGTCCGGTCCAGCCGATGGGCGACGGTCGGGTGCACTTGCGTCCGCTGCTGACCTTGAAAAAAGCCGCGATCGTGGCCGCCCTCCGGGAGGTCGGCGCCGAGTGGCGTGAGGACGGGACCAACTCCGCCGGGACGTTTTTTCGGAATCGGGTGCGGCAGTCGGTGCTGCCGGCGTGGACTCAGGCGGCCGGCCGCGACGCTCTGGCCGGCGCGGCCCTTTCAAGGGATTTGCTGGAGGAGGATGACACGGCCTTGGAGAGCTGGGTGGACCGCCTCGGGGCGCTCAAGCGCGGCCGGCTTGATGTCAGGGCGCTGCAGGGATTGCCGAGGGCGGTGATTCGAAGGGCTTTGCACCGCTGGTTGCTGGCGGTCCGGCCCGAAACGGATCTTTCCCGGCAGGGTTTCGCGCTGTTGCTGGCGGCGGTGGAACGGGGCCAGGCGACCCGATTCAGTCTTGGTCGCACGGCTTTTGGCGTGATTCGCGACGGACATTTGAGATTGAGCCGGAGCTGACCCATTACGAGTCTGGCCAAAGATTCAAGTGCTGCTCCGGTTGACTTATCCTACAGGAACATTCACTTTGAACGATACTCTAATCACACATGTCTGAAAAAGATAACAACAAGAAGCGCCGCCCGCTCAAAAGCCTGCCCCCTGACGGTTTCCCCCTGAAAACCGGCCTCATCTGGGTGGCGATCATCGGCGCCATTTTTTCCCTCTTTTGGTTCAACCCTGCGACGAAGCCGCAACCTGCGGTCCTTGGCATTGAAGAGGTCGTGGAACTGGCGGTAGCGGGCAAAGTGGCCAATGGAGCCATCCGCAGTGAAGCCACCGGCGGACGTGATTGGACGATTCTCACCGGCGAGACCAACGAGGCCATCCTGCAGAATGCGGCCGGCACCGCGACAAAGGCGTTCACGGCCAATGGCCGCCTGACCGACTCGAACCTCGAGCGCTTGCAGAAGTCCAAGGTTTTTGTGGAAAAGCCCGCCACCACGGCGATGACGCAGCTGCTCTACAACGTGCTGCCGTTTATCCTGGTGATCGGTCTGCTTTATTTCCTGTTTGTCCGTCAGCTCAAGAGCGCGGGCAAAGGTGCCCTCAGCTTCGGCAAGAGCCGGGCGAAGATGCTTACCCGGGACAAGGATCGTATCAATTTCACCGATGTCGCGGGCTGCGACGAGGCCAAGGAGGAAGTCAGCGAGGTCGTGGAATTCCTGCGGGATCCCAAGAAATTCCAGAAAATCGGCGGCCGCATCCCGAAAGGCATCCTGATGGTCGGACCTCCCGGTACCGGCAAGACGCTGCTGGCAAAGGCGATCGCCGGAGAGGCCGACGTGCCGTTCTTCTCCATCAGCGGTTCCGACTTCGTGGAAATGTTTGTCGGCGTCGGCGCCAGCCGCGTGCGCGACATGTTTGAGCAGGGCCGCAAGAACGCGCCTTGCCTGATCTTCATCGATGAAATCGACGCCGTCGGCCGCCAGCGCGGCGCCGGCTTGGGCGGTGGCAACGATGAGCGTGAGCAGACGCTCAATTCCCTGCTCGTGGAAATGGACGGTTTCGACACGCAGGAGGGGGTCATCATCATCGCTGCGACCAACCGCCCCGACGTGCTCGACAGCGCCTTGCTGCGCCCGGGTCGTTTCGATCGGCAGGTGTACATTGATCTGCCCGACATCATCGGTCGTGAGCAGATCCTGCGCGTGCATGGCCGGAAAATCACCCTCTCGGACAACGTCGAACTGGGACTCATTGCCCGCGGCACGCCCGGTCTTTCCGGTGCCGAACTGGCCAATCTCCTGAACGAGGCCGCCCTGCTGGCCGCCCGCCGCAACAAGAAGAAGGTCGAGATGATCGACATCGACGACGCCCGCGACAAGGTCCTCTGGGGCCGCGAACGGCGTCGCGTGATGGATGACGCCGAGAAACGTCTGGTGGCCTGGCATGAGGCCGGTCACGCCGTGGTCCAGGCGGTGCTCGATGATGGCACGGTGCCGGTGCACAAGGTCACCATCATTCCCCGTGGCCAGAGTCTCGGCAGCACGACTTATCTGCCCACCAAGGATATCCTCACCCGGCCCCGCAAACGACTCCTCGACGAGGTCGCCATGGCCATGGGTGGCCGTATCGCCGAGGAACTCGTCACCGGTGATTTCAGCAACGGTGCCTATGGTGACATCAAGCAGGCCACGCGCATCGCC
>Ga0075163_10013517_pt1 | contig 10571 bp, 10 predicted proteins | sample JI1023141ADNA_FD_71478 | JGI IMG/M metagenome (GOLD analysis project Ga0075163, IMG submission 71478) | Wastewater effluent complex algal communities from Wisconsin, to seasonally profile nutrient transformation and Carbon sequestration -... | ecosystem: Engineered > WWTP > Effluent > Algae... | reverse complement strand
CTCCTTCGTCCTGCGCAACGGCAGGAGTCGTGCTGACGAACGCAGCGGACAGCAAAAGGGATTTCACGAAGGCATTTCTCATGGCTATCTCTCCCAATCTTAGCAGAACAATCGCGATATGCGTAATTAATTGTTGTTGTAACTACGATATATGGAATATATCAACAATACAAGAATGATAATCGTAGAATGATGCTTTTTGAATTACGCAAATAAGGAGTATTGAGTGGCCAACCTTGAGACGAGGATTGATCGGCTGGAATCGCTTGATGCGATCCGCCAGCTACCAGCCAAATATGCCCTTGCACTGGACATGCGCGACATGGACGCCATGGTTTCACTCTTTCCCGAGGACGTGCGGGTGGGAAGGGATTCGTCCGGGCGACTGGCTCTTCGCGCCTATATGGACAGGACATTGCGGTCGCCCTTTTCCGGAACTTCCCACCACATTGGCGGGCACATCATCGAATTCGACGATGCTGATCATGCGCACGGGATTGTTTATTCGAAGAACGAACATGAGACCGGTGACGAATGGGTGCTCATGCAGATGATGTATGCAGATGATTATGTGCGAAACGCGGGTCGATGGTACTTTGCGCGGCGCTTGCCGTTGTATTGGTACGCCACCGATCAAAACAAGCCACCAATCGGACCGAGAAAGATGCGTTGGCCCGGCACAGAGTGGGTAGAGGGCAATTTCCACAACCTCTTTCCGAGTTTTGAAGAGTTCTGGGCCCGCGATGGTGACAAGGGTGGCCCCGTTGCAGAACCAGCGCCGCTAGAGAAATACATCGAAACGATGCGGCGGGGGCAGCGCGCCCCCAAAGTGAAAGTCAGGGCGGATTGATGGCAGAACATGTCGGCGTGCCTCCAAGGAAGTCGGGCCGCCGCCAGCAACGGGGGTGTGGGTGCCTTCTTGCACTTCTCATTCTCATTGCGATTGCCGGGGCGGGCTGGTGGAAGAATGCCGACCGGGAAGTTGCAGAGGCACGACCCATTGCAGGCGGGTCAAATTCCAAGATCGTGCTGGACGGATCATTTGCGCCAGCTCCGGTAGCAGGTTCAATTTCGCCCAACCCATTCTTGGCCGCAGGGACCAATGGCACGATGCACGGGGATGGCGGGCAATCTGATACGCACCTGGCGGTGGGGCCTTTTGGGCAGGATCTGGAAGTTCGCAGCCGTCGCTCAGGCAATGGTCTGCCGCGGCAGTGCTCGACTTTCGTCTACAGATCAGATGGCAAGCCGATTGTGATGTGCGGAGGCATTTTCGGCTTTCGTATGATCTTGCTTGAACCGGAAACACTCGAAGTCCTTGCCAGTTACGATTTGCCGATGCGACCGAGTTCCTTCGAAGCATTGGTTCGTCGAGACTTGGGTATCATGATGAATGACAGTTCCGGTGGGGCTTACATGTTCCTCGACAATCATGATCGTCTCGTCTTTGCCAACAGCCAGTGGCTCGTTCAGCGGCTTGTTGCCTCGCAGTCTCGGGGGCGCTGGACATTCGAGGTCGAACGTCAGTGGGACTTGAAACCCTATGTTCCGCACGACTGTCTCAATTGGAACAATTGGTTTCCCAACAGCGAATGCGACAAGATAACCACCGTCATGCCCGACCATCAGGGCCTGTATTGGTGGACCACGAGAAGCGGTCGGATTGGTACGCTGGATCCAAGGAGCGGGCGGGTTGCGATGCTTTCCTTGAAGGGCGAGGAAATCCAGAATGCGCTCGCGATGGATTCATTCGCTGTTTACGTGCTTTCCGATCATGCTCAATACGCATTTTCAGCGGATGCAAATGGTCGACCGCGGCAATTGTGGCGTTCGGTCTATGATCGGGGCGCCGGTCGAAAGGTCGGGTCAATCAATCAGGGCAGCGGAACCACGCCAACCTTGCTCGGCTCCAGCTGGCTTACATTTGCTGACAATGCCGACGGGCGCATCAACATTGTCGTCCTCAGACGAACTGACGGGAGCCGCATCTGTTCCGTTCCCGTTTTCAAGGAAGGCGCCAGCGCTACTGACAACAGCATGATCGGTTGGGGGCGATCAATCATCCTTGAAAACAACGCAGGCTTCAAGAGCGCGCATGAGCAGAAGGACTGGAGTGCCGTTGCAGGAGGTGTTGTGCGGGTCGATGTGCGGACAGATGAAAGTGGCTGCGACACTGTGTGGACTTCGCCACTCAAAGTGCCCTCGGTCGTACCCAAGCTGTCTGCGGCAAACGGCATCGCCTATTTCTACAGCTTCGACCGTATCACCGATTCTCAGGGACGGCCCGATCAGGATTGGTCAATCGTCGGCTTGGATTTCATGTCCGGCCGTCAGATCATCAAGATTCCCACAGGGCGCGGAAAGGCGTTCGACAACAACTGGGCTTCCATGTCGATTGCGCCGAACGGTGATTTCTATGCCGGCATGCTCGGGGGGCTGGTTCAGGTCAGGCGGCGTCAGAAATAGTAGCTCGCGCCGTTTGCAACGAGCACTGAGCCGTTCACGAAACTTGCATCGTCCGACGCAAGAAAGGCAACAGAAGCGGCGATTTCTGCGGGCTCTGCCATGCGGCCCAAGGGAATGCTCGCTTCCATCGATTTGATCCAGTCTTCGGGTATGCCCTGCATGATCGGGGTGTTGGTCGGTCCTGGAGCTACCGCGTTGACGCGGATCTTGCGCGGCGCAAGCTCGCGCGCCAGTTGTCGCGTCAGGCCGATGATCGCAGCCTTTGAAGCGCAATAGTGCGGAGAGCCTTCGCCGGACTGCGCACTGGTCGAACTGATGGCAATGAAGCTCCCGGGATTGCCGTCCTGGGCAAGGACCCTCACGAACTCGCGCGCAAGGCGAAACGTGCCGTCTATATTGACCGCCATGACACCGGCCCAGCCAGAGTCTTCCATGTGAATCAATTGATCGACAAAGGTGTCAGACTTTCCGGTTTCACTGAGCTCAGACGTACGTTTGGCCATTGCTCCATAGAATTGTTCGGAGCCGTCATGTGCCGCGGAACCGATGCCCGCATTGGCTACCGCGATATCGAGGCGTCCAAATTGCTTGCGTGCCTCGGCGACAGCGGCCTTGACGGATTCCGCATCCGTGACATCGCATTGAAGCGCGAGCGCGCCACCGCTGGCCTGCGCATCGGACTGGTTGATATCAAGCGCCGCCACTTTTGCGCCCTCGCTTGTCAGTCGCTGGACAATGGCACGGCCAATTCCGCGTCCGGCACCAGTCACGATTGCGCCCCGACCTTCCAAACGTCCGTTCATGCGTTGCTTCCTGTAATTTGCTTGGCGGCAATGTAGCCGAATGTCAGGGCAGGCCCGATTGTGACGCCGGCGCCGGGATAGCTTTCGCCCATTGCCGAAGCAGCATTGTTGCCAACAGCGTACAGACCAGTGATCGGTTTACCATCGGTACCGACGACTTGTGCCATGTGGTTGGTTTTGAGGCCGCCATTGGTGCCAATGTCGCCCGGATAAATGGGCATAGCGAAATAGGGCGCCTTGACCAGCGGACGCAGGCAAGGGTTGGGTGCGACCGACGGGTCGCCATACATCTTGTCATAAGCCGCTTCACCGCGCCGAAAGTCCGGGTCTTCGCCGTTTGCAGCGAATTCATTGTATCGCGTCATGGTCGCTACAAGGCGAGCAGGGTCAACGCCCATCGCAATGGCCAGATCTTCGACCGTTCGACCCTTTTTAAGGATCGACCGCACCTCTCCCCGCTGGAGCCAGTCTGGCATGATTGGCAGTAGTGGCCCCACGGGATAGCTGTGGCGGTACCGATAATCGAACACGAACCAGCTGGGGCTGGCGTCTCCGTGATCCGCCTCTCGCTTTGCCATCTGCTGACCGACGACATGGTAGGAAGCAGCTTCGTTCAGATAGCGATCGCCGGACTGATTGACCATAAGGCAGCCGGGAAGCGCGCGCTCGATCGTGCAGAGCCTGCCACGGTCTTCGCCGGGGACATAGAAAACCGGAGCGGCCCAGGCCGAATGCATGTTCATCGTGTCGGCGCCCAACCCGATCGCAGCGCGGATGCTGTCACCCGTGTTGCCGGCGGTTCCACCTGAAAGCTGGGCATTTCGGTAAAGCGGCGCATTGGCGTCACGCATCTCCTGGTTCTTGTCGAAACCGCCCGCTGCAAGGATCACGCCCTTGCGCGCGCGGATCCGGATTTCCTTGCCTTTGCGACGAACGAGTGCGCCGGTAACCTGACCTTTTTCGCTCACCAGTTCGATCAGCGGTGCTTCCAGCCAGACAGGTATATTCTTTGCATTCACCGCAAGCCTGAGCCCGCCGAGCAGGGCGTTCCCCAGTGTCAGTCGGCGATCCTTGCGACTCTTGAAACGGAACGGCCAGTCGAACCAGTATCGGGCAAGGCTTTTTGCAAGATGCCATTGCCAGCCGCGCGCGCGAAAAAGCATGATGTAGGTTTCGTCGAAATGCCAGTTGAGATAGCCGAACAGGCTTGCCGCCGGCGATGCAAACCGCAGCGTTTCAACATCCCTGCCAAGTTTGCGGCCGTCGATCGGAAGCGGCATGTGCGTTCGAAACCCTGAAGGGGAACCACCGGGTTCTTCGGCATGATAGTCGGGATAAGGGAACGCCTGATATTCGATTTCAGTGTTTGCGGTGACCCAGCGCAACATGGCAGAAGCATTTTCGACATAGGCTTTGATATTCGCGTCAGGCACGTTGTCCGCAGAGAGTTTGCGGACATATTTGAATGCTTCTGCAGTATCGTCTTCGAACCCCGCGGCACGGGCCTGGTCGCTTGCGGGAATCCAGATACCCGCGCCGGAAGTTGCCGAAGTGCCGCCCCACAGCTTTTCCTTCTCCACCACCAGAACATCGGCGTGATGATGTGCAGCAACCAAGGCCGATAACAGGCCTCCAGCCCCTGAGCCGACAACAATGACGTCGACTTCCTTGTCCCAGTCCATGTTCATTCTCTTTCGACACTATAGAAGATGGGCAATGATCGTTCTTCGATCATGCGATTGCGCCTCCGAAATCCCTCTTCGAACATATCGGGTTGCGGGATGATCCAATAGTCTCCGCGATCAATGGCGTCGAATACGAGTGGCGAGAATTCGTCTGGAGTCAGGCCATTGGTATCCAGCATGGCCGTCATGGCGGAATGGAATTCTTGCGATGACGCGCCCGGCTCGGCCTCGAATATGCGGGACTTCACCGGCCCCGGCGCCAGCAGAGACACATTGATTCTCGAGCCGCTCGCCTTGAGTTCACCAGCAAGTGCTTCCGTCAGCGCGACAACGGCGAACTTGGTCGCGGAATAGGGTGCCATGAACGGCGAGGGCAGGAACCCGCCCACGGATGCCGTGTTGATGATGCGTGACGAAATATCGGTAGCGAGCATTTTTGGCACAAAGGCATGAAGGGAGTTCACGATGCCCATGATGTTGACGTTCAGGACCTTGTTCCAGTCTTCAGGGTCGATGTCCCAAGTCAGTCCGGTGCGCAAAATGCCTGCATTATTGAATAGAAGGTCTACCTGGCCAAAAACCCGGAACGCCTCCTCCGCGAGCAGTTGCATATCCATGAGGCTCGTTACGTCGCACGCTTGTGCAATGGTCTTCCCGCCGATCTCAGTTGCAACTGCTTCAAGTGCGGCAGCATCCAGATCAGCGAGTACGACGTCCATACCACGATGTACCGCTTCTCGGGCCAGACCTGCACCAATGCCCGAAGCGGCGCCAGTGATGACAGCAACGCTCATGAGCGAAACTGCGCAACAACCTCGGCGACAGCATTCTTTACATCGCCTCGCCGATAGCCGAGCAATTCAACTTCGTCGGGGTCAGGCTCCAAGCTTACCCAATTGCCGCGCCCTTGCGGGATGGCGACATCCGGCAATAGTGGATGTTCGATGTCGCGTTCTTCGAGCTTCACATCATTTGAAACTGCATCGAAAAAAAGTTGAAAATATGCGGTAAAGCTCAGGTTCTCGTCGCCCACAAGATAGGCCTTTCCAGCCTCTCCACGATTGAGGGCGCCGTCTATTGCTTCGGACAATGACTGGAACGACATGAAGTTTGTGCCCCCAGCTGGCCCGAAATGCGGGATCGGAATCTTGCCTTCTGCCCAGCGTGTATACGGTTCAAAAATCGCGCTCGGCAGCCCGGGGACGCTGCCGACCATGAACGGAGCATTGACACTGATCACGTCGAACCCCGGCCGCGCCTGCGCCCTCGCGCCTTCGCAGGCGGCCTTCCGAGACCGGATATAGCCATTGCCTTCGAGCAACTGGGGTGCAGCCTGGTGGTAATAGCTGCCCAATTGTATCGCGCGCTTCACACCTGCCTCGCGGCATGCTGCGAAGAAGCCCGGTACTCCGACATGATTTGCCCGGAATAGAAACTCCCCAAAATCCGCATCCCGAGGAACATGGCGCGGATCATTGCCTGCCGCGAAAACGACCCAGTCGAACGCCTTCAATCGCTCCGGGGTAAAATCTCCGTTGATATAGTCGCCCTGCAGAAAAGGCATTCCGGCCATGGGCGTTGCAGCATGCGCAGGTTTGCGTCCGCCGATGGAGACGTCATGGCCCTTTGAGGCCAGGTGGATGGCACAATGCCCTCCCAACGCACCCGTGCCGCCGACAATTAGGACTTTCATTCGCCTATGCTCCTGGCAATTCGATTGCATTGCCGCTGACAAGCGGTGTGTTTGTCCATTGACCGTCGGGGGTGCGTGTCCAGCCAGCCGCCGCAAGCGCCCCGCCGTCAACGTGCAGCGTTGTGCCCGTTACCCAGCTGGCAAGATCGCTGGCCAGATAAAGAGCGGCGCCCGCGCAATCGTCAGGTTTGCCAAAACGACCAAGCGGTATCCATTTGTCCATGTTCGCGCGGTTCTTCTGCGGAATGACATAGTCAATCGCAAGTTGCGGCGTATCCGTCGTTTCGGGCGCAATGCAATTGACGCGGATGCCAAGCGGCGCAAGTTCGAGTGACAGGCTCATCGTGAAACCGGTCAGGCCGGCCTTTGCAGCGCCATAGGCAACACAATTCGGAACGCCCCGGAACGCTTCAATAGAAGAGATGCTGATCACACTCGAACCGGCTCCAGACCGCTTCAGCGCAGGGAGAAGTCTCTGCGTAACGCGCATCACCTGACCAAGATTAGTGCTCAGAACCCGATCAATATCGGTGTCGCTCATGGTTTCGAACGGTCCAATCACGAGGAAGTCACCAACATTGTTCACGAGTATGTCCAGAGCGCCGAATTCGGCATCGACGGCACGTGCCATCGCTTTGAGATCACTTTCACATGTTACATCGCCATCGAGGACGATGATCTCCGGATTTTCGGCACGCAACGCCGAGGCGCGATCGGCATTGTGCTCAATTGTCAGGACCTTTGCGCCGGCCGCATGAAACGCCTCGACAATTGCGCGACCAATACCAACGCCCCCTCCTGTGACTGCTACCCTCTTGCCAGCGAAATCGAGCATCGCTGTCGGCCTAGGATGGCAAGTAAAGCTGGGCAGCCTTGCCGCCATCAACGGGAAGCGCGACGCCGGTTACATAGCTCGCCGCGTCTGACAGGAGGAATACAATCGCCTGCGCCAGTTCGGCTGGTTCTCCACCGCGCAACATGGGAATCGCGCCTGCGGTCTTTGCGGCTGTTTCCGGCGTCTTGGCGGCCCATTCCTCTGTGGCCGGCGTCATGACCTGCCCTGGGACAACAACGTTCACGCGGACGTTTGCCGGAGCGGCTTCCATCGCAGCAACGGCGCTGAACTGGATCAGGGCCGCCTTGGACGCGGAATAGCTTGACATGTAAGGCGCTGCCCGGATCGCAGTTGTCGAGGAAATGTTTACAATCGAACCTGATTTTTGCGGCATCATGACTTTGAGCGCTGCCCTTGTGCCGGTAAAAACCGCTTCGGCGTTGACTGCAAAGTCCTTGCGCCAATGCTCCATCGTCAGGTGAGTGATGGGAGCATAGTGAACCGACATCGCATTGTTGACCATCATGTCTAGCCTTCCATGCCGGTTCGCGACGTCTTCGACCATGGCAGTGAAGGCATCTTCGTCAGACACATCCAGCGGGAATGCCTCGACCGCCCCGAACTGCGCGACTTCCTGACGTGCTGCTTCGAGTTTTTCCGGCCGCCGCGCGCAGATCACAACGGTCGCGCCACGGCTGGCAAGCAGTTTGGCAGTCGCAAGACCAATGCCATCGCTCCCACCCGTTACAATTGCGACCTTTCCGGCCAAATCCTTGTTCATGCTGCGGCTCCTGCTCGAATTGTGTTCAGCTTGGCATCGCCCGGCTTACCTTCAACGCACGAGGTTCCACCGGGCGTATACATCATCGTCACGCAGCGATTGCAGGCGGTGCAGGCCGATTTACGCACCTCTCCGGACTTCAGCTTGTTGACGAATTCCGGATCATGGACGAGGGCTCGGCCGAGCGCGACGCAGTCAAAACCGTCCGCAATGGCCTGCTCCACACCCTCTATCGATTGTATGCCCCCGAGATAGGCAAGCGGCATATCGGTCGATGCGCGTACTCTGAGCGCCAGTTCGCGCAGGTAGCTCTCGCGAAAGACAACATTCTTGGGCTCGGACAAAGACTGAATCCACATGCCGAGGGCAATGATTGGATTGTTTACCGTGCCTCGATTTGATTGAGGAAAGGATGATCCGAACATCGCGGTGATCGATTCAACATTCAATCCGTTCGAGAGGACCGCGAGGTGCGCACCATCTGCAGCGATCGCCTTGGCAATCGCAACGCCATCCTCAATGCTGTTGCCCTTGTCTCCGTCCGTCATCGAGTATTTGACGACAACAGCGACGTCCTTCCCAACAGCATCAAGCACACGGCCCAAGACTTCGCGCGGGAACTTGAGGCGCTTCTCAATGCTTCCACCATAGGCGTCCCAGCGCTTGTTGTAGATTTTCGAAAGGAACTGGCTCAGCAGATAACCGTGCCCCATATGCAATTCGACGGCGTCGAAGCCTGCTTCCCGCGCCCGCACTGCGGCGCCGACAAATTCGGCTGTCATTGCCTCCATGTCGGTGACGGTCATCTTCTTCTTTAGCCACCGGCGTGACATGACCCCGACCTTGTTGAAGCCGCCGCTCGACGACAGCGGGCGGGATGTCCGAAGCGTTGCATGATCCAGGAATGTAAAGCTGCCGGCATGCGTGATCTGCGCTGAAGCAGCAGCGCCATGCTTGTGCACACCGTCTGTCAAGGCGCGAAAGTCGGCCGCCGAAGCGTCGTCGAGTACGGCTTGATCAACAAAGGTTCGGCCATCGGGCGATGTCGCGCAATAGGCGACGGTCGAAAGCGCGGCGCCACCTGCGGCAATCCGTTCGTGAAATTGCGCCAGGCCCTTGGAGACGATTGCCTTTTTTGCCATGCCTTCGTTGGTTGCCGACTTGATAAAGCGATTGCGCAACATGATCGGACCGATCTTCACGGGCGTGAAAGACAAAGGCGTAGTGTTGTCCTGCAATCTAATCCTCCCTATGGTTCAACGCATTTGACGTTTATTGTAGCATTTTGTCAACGGCATGCGTAGAAAACGATTAGAAAAATTACGAGAATGAAGGGTGAGGTATGAATCGGCTTGCGGGCAAGGTTGCGCTTATTACCGGCGCCGGACAAGGAGTGGGGCAAGGGATTGCCTTTGCCATGGCCGCCGCTGGTGCATCGGTAGTGGTCGCAGGTCGCACTCTCGAAAAGGTTCAAATAACTGCGGCTGAAATTGCGCATAGGGGAGGCGAGGCGCTCGCGACAACGTGCGATGTCAAATCGGCAAGTGATCTTTCACGCGTCGTCGATGAATGCGTATTGCGATTTGGCGGCATCGATATCCTGGTGAACAATGCTCAGGAAGTTCCGCTCGGTCCCCTCCTTGACGTTGATGACGAAGCCTTTCTTGCCGGATTTGAGTCGGGTCCGCTTGCATCCTTTAGGCTTATGAAGCTGGTACACCCCCATATGATTGGGCGCGGCGGCGGAACAATGTTCAACCTTGCTTCGTCAGCTGGCGTACGCTGGGACATGACGGGTTATGGCGCTTATGGGGCTGTCAAACAGGCAACACGCGTCCTCACCCGCGCCGCAGCGGCGGAATGGGGCCCGCAAGGTATTCGCGTACTGACAATCGCACCGCACGCCGAGTCGCCGGGTCTGAAATGGTGGATTGAAAATAATCCAGACGAGGCCGCAGCCTTTTTCAAGACCATTCCGCTTGGACGGGTTGGCAAACTGGAAGAAGACATCGGTCGCGCTGTTGTTGCCTTGTGCGCGCCCGAAATGGCCTATCTGACTGGCGCGACCATTCCGCTTGACGGTGGACAAGCCAATTTCGCCTGAGGGACGCAATGGAAAAGATTGTCTGTGCATTGTGGGCGGGGAATGTCGGCCGCGAAGCCTTTAATGCAAGGCTGATTTCTGCTTTGCCCGCCGCTCTGCATCGTGCCGGGGCATTGCAAATTCGATTCAATTTTCGCGACTCCGAGGTCGAACCCGGAGTGGCGCTCATTCAGCACTGGCAAGAGCCACAGCAGGATGCTGTTC
>Ga0075163_10013516_pt1 | contig 10571 bp, 8 predicted proteins | sample JI1023141ADNA_FD_71478 | JGI IMG/M metagenome (GOLD analysis project Ga0075163, IMG submission 71478) | Wastewater effluent complex algal communities from Wisconsin, to seasonally profile nutrient transformation and Carbon sequestration -... | ecosystem: Engineered > WWTP > Effluent > Algae... | reverse complement strand
CGCCGTTCACGAACAGCACGCGCACGGCCGGCGGGACGGAGAGCACGCGTGTGCGCCGATTGTCGACCGCGAGCGCGTCGCCTTCGTCGAGCCGCGCGGTGACGACGTGCTCGCCCGCGTTCTTGAACGCGACGGGGAACACGACCTGGGCACGGCCGCGCGCGGGCACGTCGACCGTCTGGTTCGGGCGGCGCTCGCCGTCGACTTCCAACACGACGCGCACGCCGCTCTTTTGGCTCGTGCCCCAGTTCGCGACCTCGACGCCGATTTCGGTCGGTTGTCCCGGGGACGCGACGCGCTGCAGCGGCGAGACACCCACGACGCCCAGGTTCGGCGGCGTCGCGCTCGAACCCGCGAGACCCTCCACGACGACGCGCACGCCCAGCGCGTCGAGCTGCTCGAGCACCTCCACGAGCGCCGTGCGTCGATCGGGCGGCGCGGCTTCGTCGCGCGCCGCAGCGTCGCCCGCACGCGAAGGCCGGCCGCGCGTGTCGTCGGTCGCGCCGACCGACGGATCCTCGGGGCGGAACGCGCGCGCCTGCAGGTCGGACAGCACCAACACCTCGAGCTTGCCCAACTCGAGCGCGGGACCATCGCCCGGCGCGGTCTTGGCTTGTTGGAGCACGTCCGTGAGCGCCGCGGCCAGGTCGAGCGGTTCGTCCGTGGGCGACACGAGCGTGTCGAGCATCGACGCCGCGTTCTCGGGCGTCGTCCACGACAGGAGTCGCGGGTAATTGCCCGCGAACACGAGCCGCACGCGGTCGCCGCGGCCGCCCTTGAGCTTGCGCACGACCTCGCGACCGCGCTTCACGGCGCGCTCGAAGACACTCTCCACGCCGTCGCGCCAACCCATCGACGCGGATCCGTCGACGATCAAGACGAGGTCGCGTCGGCCTTCCGTCAGCGACGCGAGCGGGCTCGATTCGCCGGTGAAGGGGCGCGTGATCGCGAACGCGAAGAACAGGACCGCCGCCGTGCGCAAGAGGAGCAACAGCAGGTTCTCGAGCTGCACGCGCCGGCGCGTCTTGCGGTACGCGGCCAACACGAAGCGCATCGCCGCCCACGGCACGGGTTTGTGCCGCTGACGGTTCAACAAGTGGATGAGGATCGGCACCGCGCCGAGCGCGAGTCCCGCGATCAGCGCCGGATGCGCCAGTCCTCCGATCCAGCCGCCCATCAGGATCGCCTCCCGCCGCGGGCGCGCGCCGTGCGGTGCGCCAGGTACGTCGAGAGCGCCGCGTCGAGTCCCACGGACGTGACGAGCGGAACGAGGTCGATGCGCAACAGGCTCGCTTGCTTGACGAGTTCGCGGCGGTGCTTCTCGATCTCCTCCAAGTACGCTTCGCGGATCGCGCGCGGGTCGATCTTGTGCACGCCCGTGCCTTCCAGGCCCTCGAGTTTGAGCAGCGACTGGAAGTCGAACGTCGTCTCCATGGGATCGAGCACCTGGAACAGGATCGGCTCGTGCCCCGCGTGCACCAGGCGACGCAGCCCGGCCGTGATCAACTCGGGCTCGTCGAAGAAGTCGGAGAAGATGCACACGATGCCGCGGCTCTTCAGCTTGGGCGCGATCCAGTCGATCGTCCCGCCGATCTTCGTGGGGCCGGAGGGCACCGTCTTCTCCAGCGTGTCGAGGATGCTCGCGCGCTGCGACGCGCCGTTGCCGGGCGGCACCTTGGCGCGGTAGCCCTCGTCGAACACCACCAGACCGGCCGTGTCGCGCTGCAGGAGCACGAGGTGCGCGATCGCGGCCGCGGCCCAACGCGCGTAGTCGAACTTGGTCCAGGCGAGCGAGCCGTAGGCCATCGACTCGGACGCGTCGACCAGCAGGTGACAGACGAGGTTCGTCTCCTCGACGTACTGCTTCACGACCAAGCGGTCGCTCTTGGCGTACACCTTCCAGTCGACGCGCTTCAGCTCGTCACCGGGCACGTACTCGCGGTGCTGCGCGAACTCGACCGAGCTGCCCAACCGCGGCGAGCGGTGTTGACCGGCCATGAAGCCCTCGACGACCGTGCGCGCCACGAGCGCGAGGTTCGCCATCCGGTCGAGGACGGCCGGATCGAGCGCGGACAGACCTTGAGTCATCGCGGAGGTTTCTGTGTGGATGGCGTCGCGGACGACGTGGAACGAGGAGCGCGCGGAAACGTGGAACGGAACGCGGCGCTCGACGAGCCGCCGCGTCGTGGATCAACCCTTGGCCTGCGGGATGCCGGGCACGCCGACGCCCACGCCCTCGGCGGGCGTCACTTCCTTCACCATGCGGTCGATGATCACGTCGCTGGTGACGCCTTCGGCCTGCGCGGAGAAGTTCGTGACGATGCGGTGGCGCAGCACGGGGTGCACGACCTTGCGCACGTCTTCGATCGCGACGTGGCTGCGTCCGGCCAGGGCGGCGTGCGCCTTGGCGCCCAATACGAGGAACTGGCTGGCGCGCGGTCCCGCGCCCCACGTGACCCAGCTCTTCAAGAACGGCAGTTGGCTCTCCGAGTTCACGCGCGTGCCGCGCGTCAACGCCAGGATGTAGTCGTACACGTGATCCGCGATCGCGATGCCGCGCACGGCGCGCTGCAACTCGAGCAGCTCCGCGGCACCCACGACCTTGCGCGGCTCCTGCGATTCGCCGCCCGTCGTGCGGCGCAGGATCTCGCGCTCCTCGGCCAGCGTCGGATACCCGACCTGCACCAGGAACATGAACCGGTCGAGCTGCGCCTCGGGCAGCGGATACGTGCCTTCCTGTTCGATCGGGTTCTGCGTGGCGAGCACGAAGAACGGATCGGGCAGCTCGTGCCGCGCGCCGGCGCTCGTCACCTGGCGCTCGACCATCGCCTCGAGCAACGCGGCCTGCGTCTTGGGCGGCGTGCGGTTGATCTCGTCGGCCAACACGACGTTCGAGAACAGCGGTCCGGGCGCGAATCGGAACGAGCGCGCGTTCGACACCGGATCGATCTGCAACAGTTCCGTGCCGGTGATGTCGCTGGGCATCAGGTCGGGCGTGAACTGGATGCGGGAGAACGACAAGTCGAGCGTCTTCGCGAGGCTCGACACGAGCAGGGTCTTCGCGAGACCCGGCACGCCCACGAGCAGGCAGTGACCGCGCGTCAGGATCGCCAGGAGCAACTCGTCGATCACGTCCTCCTGACCGACGATCGTCCGGTGGAGCTCGGTCTTCATCTGGGCGTGCACGGAACGGAGGCGTTCGAGAGCGGCTTGGGTCATGTGGGTTCCTGTACGAGGCTCGGTTCGGTGGACGCTCGAGTCGTGGCGGTCGGATCTCGCCCGCCGCGCGGCCCGCGCGGGGCCGGAACGGACGGACGTCGTCGGAGGTGTGGGTCGTCCCGGGTCGCGGACGTCGCGGTGACGAGCGGCGAGCCCGCGCGGGCTCGTCGAGCCGTGCGCGTGCGCGTCGCGAGCCCTATGAAACCCGACAGGCCCGGTCCGGTCGACCAGCGAACGGCGGATTCCCGCGCGACAACGAAAGGGTTGCAGAGAGCGATCGTCGCGACCCGCTCGGCGAGGCCGACTCGAGCCTCGCGACGGGGGTCACGGGAGGTGCGTACGCAGGGCTATCGACCAGCGTGGGCGCCGCCTACAGTTCCGACGCGCGACCGAGCGGTTCCTTCGCGGAGAACGGACTCCCCTCAGGGGATTTCGACCCGCCAGGCGCGTCGCAGGCCCACGACATAGACCCACCGACCCCGGACTTGCAGACCGCAGAACGGTTCCTGGTCCAACCCTTCCAGGGGCACCGCGGCGGTGCGCATCAGGTCGCGACGCGGATCGTACGCGACGAGTTCCGAACCGGTCGCGCACAGGATCGCCGCGTCCGTGGACAGGAGGCCGCGCACGCTCGCGCCGCGCGGGAAGGGGAGCGACTCGGCCTCCGGGCGGCCGTCCGCGGCGGGGCGCGCGAGGAGCAGGCGATCGCCGCGCCGGCACAAGCTCGTGCCGTGCGCGTCGACCGGCCGGACGAGGCCGTCGACATGCCGCGGTCGCGCGCCGCCGTCCCACGTGGACTCGTACACGAACTCGCCCGCGTCGGTGGTCGCGAACGCGCGGTGCGCGACGCCGCCGCGCACGGGCGGTTCGGCTTGCGCCTCGGCGCGCGGATCGAAGGTCGCGGGGCGCGGCACGCGCGGCGCGCGGCGCAGGCGGCGACCGCCCAGCCAGTCGCCGTCGCCCGCGCGCACGGATCCGGCGACGCCCAACTCCGTCACGGCGGTGACGACGTCGTCCTCGATCGCGAGGGGCAAGGACGCGCTGGACACGCCTCGCGGGTCGCTCATGCGCGCCGCGTCGCGCGCGGTCCGGTCCGCCCCGCGCGCCCACTCGCGCCGCCACACGACGTCGCCGCTCGCGACGTCGAACGCCACGAGCCAGGCGATCGTGTCCGACTCGTCGACCCGCGCGACGCCGCGGGCGTCGGTGCGCGTCCACTGCAGCACCTGCGCGATCACGAGTTCCTCGCACGAGATCGGACCGGGTTGGAATTCGAGGCGACCCTCGAAGCCGCATTCCGCCGCGGTGGCGCGCACGCCGTCGACGCGCGCGAACCCCGAATCCGACAGGCACCAACGCGCGCGCGGCGCCTCGTCGTCGGATGCCGTGTCGAGCACGAGCAGCGCGTTGCCGCGCTCCTCGCGCGCGCGCCCGACGACCAGGACGAGCCGTCCGTCCGCGCACGCGGGCGTCTGATCCCACGGTCGCGCGCGGTCTCCGAATCCCGGCAACCACGACGCGTCGAAGGGGCGCGCCAGATCGCGCGTGTCCCAGGCGTCGACGCGCGGCGCGACGTCCGCGGTTTCGGTGACGCGCACGAGACGCTCGCCCACGTGCAGCCACGCGCGCGTCGTGTGCGTGGCCGCGTCGACTTCGAACGCGATGCCGGGCTCGAGTCGGCGCGACACGTCGGCCTCGCTCACGTCCGGCAACGTCAGCGTCGTCACGCGCCCGAACGCGTCGACGGAGCGCGCGTCCGGCGCGGGAGCGGGAGTGCGCGCGCGGAGCAGGAATTCCAGGCGTTTCGCGCGCGCCGCGGACAGCGTGGGATCGTCCGCGCACGCCTCCGCGACGCCGCGTGCGTTCAGCGCCGCGCGGGCGCGCGCGCGCTCACCGCGCTCGAGCAGCACGTCGCAACGGCGCAGCGCGGCGCGCGCGGCCGCGCGCGTGAATGGTCCTTCGTGCACCACGCGTTCGAGTGCGTCGAGATCGTCGCGGGCCGCGTCCAACGCCGCGCGAGCGGGGGCCTCGAAGCGCGCGACGAACGCGGCGCGGCTCGCGTGCTCGACGCGTCGAGCGACGGCGGCCGAGACCGATTCGGTGCGCGCGTCGAGATCCGTGGGCTCGTTCGCGGCGACGACGTCGCGAGGGCCGCTTTCGATCAGTGCGCGCCGCCACGCTTCGAATGCGGCGGTGCGCGCGGACTCCTGGCTCGCGCGAGCGGAATCGTCGCTCGCGCGCGTGGGATCGGACGTGGCGCGCGCCCACTCGGCGTCGCCACGCGCGAGTTCGTCCGCGGCCGGTTGGCACGTCGGCACGCGCGTGTCGTTGTCGAGCGGACCCTCGAGACCCAATCGCTCGAACAACGGTGGCGTGTCCGTCGTCTGCGCGAGAAGCGTGTTCGCGACGGCGAGCACGCAAGCCGTGTACGCGAGTGCGTGGCGTGCGCTCGCGACGAGAAGAAACGGCCGCTGGCGCACGAGACTTGACTGCCGTCGGCGCACGAGAGCCTCGTCGCGCCGCGGTCACTCGTCCGCGGCGACCGACGACTCGTTCGTCGCGGGGGCGGACGAGTTCGCGACGCTCGGAGTGGTCGCCCACGCGCGTTGACGGCGTTGGCGTTCCAGGAAGATCGGATCCTGACGTGCGGCGAGGTGCGACATCAGCGCTGAGTTGTGTTCGACCGCGGCCTCGTGGCGCGTCGCGAGAACACCTTCGGCCTCGTTGAGACGGCCGGCCTCGGCCAGCGCGGGGCGCAAGCCCAGGAAGGAGACCTGGCCGAACAAGACGAGCGCCACGAACACGGGCGCCCAGTACGCCAGTCGTCCCAACACGTGGTGCACGCGCTCGCGGCGTGCGTCGGCGTCCAGCGGCGCGTGGGCCGCGTGCATCGAGGCTGCTGACGTCGAGCCGACGGAAGAGTCGAGGGCGGTCGTGCCGGCGGGTGCGACCGACTCGAGTTGCGAGACGCTCGTCGTGGTGGATCGCGTGGTCATCTCAGCCCCTCGCACCCGCGCTGGCCAGGATGCCCGACGCGGCGTAGATCGCGTGACGTCCCAGCTCTTCCTCGATGCGCAGGAGGCGGTTGTACTTGGCGACGCGGTCCGAACGGCACGGCGCGCCGGTCTTGATCTGTCCACAGTTCGTCGCGACCGCGAGGTCGGCGATCGTCGTGTCTTCCGTCTCGCCCGAGCGGTGCGACGCGATGCAGCGATAGCCGCTCTTGTGCGCCAACGCCATCGTCGCGAGCGTCTCGCTCAGCGTCCCGATCTGATTGACCTTGACGAGGATCGCGTTGGCGATGCCCTTCTGGATGCCGCTCGACAGGCGTTCGACGTTCGTGACGAACAGGTCGTCGCCCACGAGCTGCACGCGCTTGCCCAGCGCGACCGTCAGCTCGCGCCAACCGTCCCAATCGTCCTCGGACAAGCCGTCCTCCAAGCTGAAGAGCGGATAGCGCTCGGCCAGCGTCGAGTACCAGGCCACGAGTTCCTTGGGGCTCTTGCGTCCGCCGTCGATTTCGTACTTGCCGTCCTTGAAGAACTCGGTCGCGGCCGCGTCCATCGCGATCTTCATGTCGCGACCCGGCTTCAAACCGGCCTTTTCCACGGCCGAGAGGATCAGGGTGATCGCTTCCTCGTTCGACTTGAGGTCCGGCGCGAAGCCGCCTTCGTCGCCGACGCCCGTCGCGAGGCCCTTCTCCTTCAACACCTTCTTGAGCGCGTGGTACGACTCGGCGCACCAACGCAGGCCCTCGGTGAAGTTCGGCGCGCCGAACGGCATCACCATGAACTCTTGGATGTCGACGTTGTTGTCGGCGTGTTGGCCACCGTTGACGATGTTCATCATCGGCACGGGCAGCGTGTTGGCGGCCGCGCCGCCGACGTAGCGATAGAGCGGGAGTCCGCACTCTTCCGCGGCCGCGCGGGCCCCGGCCAGTGAGACACCCAGGATCGCGTTGGCGCCCAAGCGCTTCTTGTTGGGCGTGCCGTCGAGCTTGACGAGCGTGTCGTCGAGCTCCGCTTGGTCCGTGCCGTCGAGACCGACGAGTTCGCGCGCGATCTCGTCGTTGACGTTGGCGACGGCCTTCTGGACGCCCTTGCCCAGGTAGCGGGTGCCTCCGTCGCGCAACTCGTGCGCTTCGTGGGCACCGGTGCTGGCACCCGAAGGCACGCAGAAGCGGCCGCTGGCACCGCTCTCCAACGTGACTTCGACTTCCAGCGTGGGATTACCGCGCGAGTCGAGGATCTCGCGCCCGTGGATGTGGACGATCGCGCTCATCGGGGGGTGGATCGTACGCCTCGCCGGGGGGCGATGGAACATGCCGCTCGACGCTCGCGGCGAGTTTCTCGCGGCCCGCGACGGGAACGTGACGAATCGGACGGGCTTCCGAATCGCGCCCGCCGGTCGATCCCGTTACCCTGTGGCCCGAAGGTCCCCGGTCCGTGCGCAAGATCCACCTCCTGCCGAACCTGCTGACGCTGGCCAACGCCTTCTGCGGATTGCTGGCGATCTGCAAAGGCATCGACGCCATCCAGGTCGCGACCGACCCGGGCCACTTCTACGCCAACATGCAGACGGCCTGTTGGCTGATCTTCGCCGGCATGGTCTTCGACGCGGTCGACGGCAAGGTCGCGCGGATGGTCGGCGGCGCGAGCGACTTCGGCGCCCAGCTCGACTCGTTCTCGGACATGTTGACCTTCGGGGTCGCGCCGGCCGTCCTGGCCAAGATCTTGATCGAGCACGAGGGTCCGCTCTACGACTGGACGATCAACCCGCGGCTCACGTTCGTGGCGGCGGTCGTCTTCTCGACCATGGCGATCCTGCGCCTGGCTCGCTTCAACCTCGACAACGACCCTGACCCCGAGGCGCACAAGACGTTCCAGGGCCTCCCGTCCCCCGGCGCGGCGGGCGCGGTGACCTCGGCGATCCTGATGTACCTGTCCCTGCGCCACCCGGCGCTCGAGACCTCGGACGGGATCCTGACGCCGTTGGGGGGCATCCTGAAGCTCCTGCCCGACCTGCGGATGAGTCCGGAGCTCGTGTGGTTCCTGCCCGCGATCGGGGTGTTCCTGCCCATCCTCGGTCTCTTGATGGTCAGCCGAGTGCGCAACGTGCACATGACCTCGTACCTGACGGGCAAGGGCCAGTTCGTGACGCTCGTGGGCGTCGTGGTCGCGGCCGTGTGCCTGTGGACGTTCCCCGCGCCGGCCTTGTTCGTGGTGTTCAACGGCTACGTCGTCTACGGCCTCGTGCGCGCCCTGGTCACGCGCCGCGCGCCGACGAGCGGAGCGACGCCGTGAGCAAGCCGGGAGAAAGCCGACGGGGGGAACGCGTGGAGAGAGGGGAGATCCGTCCCGCGCCGCGCTCGGTGATCGCGGCCGTGGCTCTGGGCAGCAACTTGGGCGACCGCCGCGCCACGTTGGACGCGGCCGTGTCGCGCATCGCGGGCCTCTCGAACGTGCGCGTCCTGGCGGTGTCGGAGTGGTTCGAGACCGAGCCGGTCGGGGGCCCCGCGGGCCAGGGTCGGTTCCTGAACGGCGCCCTGATCGCGCGGACGACCCTCGGAGCGCGCGCGTTCCTGGCCGAGCTGGCGCGCATCGAACTCGAGCTGGGGCGGGACCGCCGCGCGGGCGTGCGCCACGGACCGCGGACCCTCGATCTCGACTTGTTGGTGCACGGCGACGAGCGCCACGACGAGCCCGACCTCCGCGTGCCGCATCCGCGCCTCGCGGAACGTGCGTTCGTGCTCGAACCGTTGGCGTCGATCGCGCCGGATCTGGTCGTGCCGGACTCCGCCGCGCCGACGACGCCCCGCGACGCGCACTCGTCCGTCGGTCGCGCCCCGACGGTGCGCGAGCTGCTCGCGGCCCTCGCGCCGGCGTCCAAGGTCCTCTCGACGCCTCGTCCCGCCGCCGCGCGATGATGTTGAAGCTCCCCGATCCCGCCGCGGCCGCCGCGTGGTGCGCCGGCGCTCGCCGGAACGGCAAGTCGCTCGGTTTCGTGCCGACGATGGGTGCGCTGCACGACGGTCACCTCGAGCTCGTGCGCCGCGCCGTGCGCGAGAACGACGTGGCCGTGGTGAGCGTGTTCGTGAACCCGCTGCAGTTCAACGATCCGCGCGACTTCGAGCGCTACCCGCGCGACTTCGACGGCGACGCGCGCCTGCTCGAGCGCGAAGGGCTCGCGATGGTGTTCACCGGCACGCTGGCCGGGTTCTTCCCCACCGAACTCCGCGCGGACGGAGCCCTCGACCCGCGACACCTGCGCGATCCGGGGCCGGGGGCGCGCGGGCTCGAGGGGGAGCACCGCCCGGGACACTTCGCGGGCGTGGCCACGATCGTCGATCGGTTGTTCGGCGTCGCGCGGGCGACGCGCGCCTACTTCGGACGCAAGGACTACCAGCAGACGCTCGTCGTGCGCGACCTCGCGCGCGCCCTGGGCGGACCGGAGATCGTCGTGTGTCCCACGTCGCGCGATCCCGACGGGTTGGCGCGATCGTCCCGCAATGCGCTGCTCGCTCCCGCTGACCGCGTGCGCGCGTTGGCCCTCTCGCGCGGCTTGCGCGCGGCGCGCACGGCCTGGGTCGCCGGCGAGCGCGACGCCCAGGCGTTGCGGGCGCCGATGGTGGCCGCGTTGCGCGAACCCGGCGTCGAGGTCGAGTACGCCGCGTTGCGCGAACCCGAGCGTTGGACGCCCGACGAGCCGCGCGGGAAGCTCGAGCGTCCGATCGCTCTCGTCGCGGCCCGCGTGGGCGGCGTGCGCTTGATCGACAACCTGGAGCTCGCCTCGGGGGAACTCGATCGGTCCGAGACGCGCGCCGGCGCGGACGCACGTCCCTCCGACTCGACGGGTTCGAGTTCCGACGGCACCGCCTCGGGCGTCCGCGGGCGCTCGGGACGCACGCATGGCTGAGCGCGCGTCGCGTCCCTCGCCGCCCGAGTCCGTGCGCGTCTCGGCGCCGGGCAAGATCAACCCGTGGCTCGACGTGTTGGGGAAGCGCGCCGACGGGTACCACGAGGTCGAGACGTACCTGGTGGCGATCGACCTGTGCGACCTCGTGACCGTGACGCGCGCGACCCGCGACGCGCGATCGGAACGCGCCGACGTCGCGCTGCGCGTGAGCGGACCGTGCGCGAGCCCCGACATCCCGCTCGACGGACGCAACCTGGCCGTGCGCGCGGCCGAGGCGGTGCTGGCCCGCGCGCGCGCGTCGCACGGGCTCGATCCCGCGATCGTGCTCGACGTGCACCTCGAAAAGCGCGTGCCGAGCCAAGCCGGCCTGGGCGGTGCGAGCGCGGACGCCGCGGCGGCGTGGACGGGCGCGACCGCGGTGTTGGGCCTCGACGCGC
>Ga0075163_10013515_pt1 | contig 10571 bp, 12 predicted proteins | sample JI1023141ADNA_FD_71478 | JGI IMG/M metagenome (GOLD analysis project Ga0075163, IMG submission 71478) | Wastewater effluent complex algal communities from Wisconsin, to seasonally profile nutrient transformation and Carbon sequestration -... | ecosystem: Engineered > WWTP > Effluent > Algae... | reverse complement strand
ACGCCCCAGGATTCTATAGCCCCAAAACCACCACCAAATCCATTTGGTTGAATGTTAATCAAACCACCAAGTGAATCAGTAAGCAATGAATGTGTTGTGTTGTTTACAACTATAACATGCTTCTGGGTAAGTATAGTGTTTTGGCTAGTGTGACCGTGTAGCGTGTTGGCAACATCTAGGTAGGAGCGTACAGCTAGTGTAACACCTTGTGCTGTATTACCGTGCAGTGCATTTGCTATTACTAGCGTTTTGTGCTCTACAAGGTCTAAATTATCGCTGTTTACACTATGTGTTGTATTGTCAACTACGATTGTGTGTTTCTGGGTTAATGCTATCTCAGTAGAGGTTAATCCGTGGAATGAGTCATTTATACCCAAGAAATGTTCTGATGTTAGTGCTACATTCTCACTCATTAGGGTGTGTGCAACATTATCAACGATTAGAACATGTTTTTGTGTTAGTGTTATATTCTCTGAAGTCAATGTATGAGAATCAGAATCTACAACTATTGTATGTTTTTGTGTGAGTGTAACGTTATCAGAAGATAATTGGTGGCTGGACTGCTGTACTGATAAAGAACCAGAACTGGGGAGTCCAGATATACCAAGATACAACTGACCTAAATAGTATCCACCAAACATTTATATCTCCTAAGCAGTTCGTTGCCACATATATTTAACTATATATGGTTGTAGGTTGTTATGTGACCCACCACCACCAGTGCTGTTAGTCTCCTGAACGTATGATGCACCACTCGTATATGAATAGTTCCAACCTCCAGTAGGAGCAGCCCAAACAGAATCTTTTGGTATAACTGTTTTTGAGTGTGTGTGAGCTGGCATCTGAGCTATTGTCAAAGTATGTGTTTCTGCACCGCCAGTACCATCAAGTGTATTGAATGTACCAGATGCAGCCTTACCAACTAGAACCTTACCTTCGATAGCTGTCCAAGTACCAAATCCATACAGTGTTGCAGGGTTTGTAGATACTCCTAGTACGACTATAGAGCCGACTGGAAGCAATGCTTGTTTTGCTGTTGATATTGAGGCATCAATGTAAGCCTTAATACTTTGCTGTGATGCAACCTTTACTGCTGAATCACTTGCCATGTTGTCTTCATCTAGGAAGTACCCATTGCCAGCTAAGGTAGTATCGGCATTCATCGTAGCACCAGCTGCGTCCACCGAGGTAGAATCGACAGTCGGTATATCCGCTAGGAATACAGCGTTACTTATACGCCATCCAGCTTCTATTGACTTAGCAGTAGTAGAACCTTGTGCTCGTAATACAGTGAGTGTGTCAGTAGTCCTTGCGGTTACTTCGACTTTCTCGGCATTATCAAGCGTTGGCAGTTCAGATGCTGGGTGAACAGTTGCCATGAATGGGACTGCAGGGAATCTTGTTCCGTGTCCACTCTGTACCACTATTGTAGTTCCAGAATCAGCTGGACTTGGTGGAGTTAGGACTGTGCTAGTTGCGAAATCTTTTAAGTTACCCATTAGGCAGTCCTTTCCCAAACGTATTTAACGATATATGGTTGTAAGTTATTGTGAGCACCACCACTTCCAGCGTTAGCCATAGCGATTGGTGCAGAGGCTAGTGTATAATTTCTGTCTGTAGTTTGTACAGCATTAAAACCACCAGCTGGGAAACCTTCATCTGAATCAGCACCACCCTCCCAGTACAGACCGTGTTTGTGCACTGGCATTTCTGTAGTTGTTAGAGTATGTGTCTTAGCACCACCTGTTTCGTTTAACGTATCAAACTCTGTATCAGAACCTGAGATACCAACTATAACTCTACCAGTGATAGCAGTCCATGTCCCAAAACCATATAATGTAGCAGGGTTAGTGCTTACACCAAGTGTTACAACGAATCCAACTGGCATCATAGCTTGCAGTGCCGCAAAAACTGCTGTATCAACTGCAGCATCTGCAACAGAGTCAGCGTATGCCTCTAAAGCCGTTTCTAAATCATCTAAATCTTCTTTATAAATACCATTGGCAACCAAATCTCCGTATGAAAACTCCATTGCCGTAGTACCTTTTTGTGCCCTAGTAATAGTGAATGTATCTGTAGATTTTGCAGTTACTAATACGATTTCACTATTGATTTTCCTAGACCATTTGTTTTTGGGACTAATAGTTAGGTAGAATGGTGCAGCTGGAAACAGAGCACCGTCTCCAGTATATACCGTTAGTTCAGTGTCAGTATCGCTAAGTGGGGCGAACAATACACTGTTTGCAAGGTTTGCCTTGTTAGCCATTTATGACTCCTAACTTGGGTCGCTTACTTCTATTTTCCATGCTGGGACTGTAACCGTGTTACCTGATGTCAAAACCTGTGAAGTACAAGTCGTAACATAAAGTAGGTTAGAGCCATCACAGATTGCTACGTGTGTAGCTGTACCGTTTGAGTCAACTGGGACATCATCCTGTTGTGCAACAGTTACTTTACGACCAGAAACATCACCATCAGCCTTCGAGAAGTCACCAGAATCGGTAACAACATCAGCTAATTTATAAGTAGTGACAGCTTCTGTGCGTGTAGTAGGTTGTGCTGAACAGACCGTTAAGATAGTACCAGTAGCAACTTTATCCAGCAATGCGTCAAGCACTGCATCTGATGCGAATTTCGCCATCGTTTGCTCCTAAGTTTATAATTTATATTATGTTTTTAGCTATTAAACATAAAAAAAGAGAGCAGGTAGATAATTCTACCTACCCTCTAGTAGATGTTAAATCAGTTAACCCAAGGGTTAGGCTGAAGTAACAGGTCGTGTGATTTTAACGATGTGGTCAGCACGTAGGACTTTTACACCCCACAACTGTGCACCAGCGATAAAGTCAATACCGTTAACTTTGTCTCGGTCAGATTCAAAGCTAGGAACAGACTGCATTGCTGCAATCACGGCACTCTTGTGGAACATCAAGAAGTTGTACTTGCTTGAACTAGTCGTAACTGCGTTCGAGACGTAAACTTTCATTCCATAGATTTCACCAACAAGACCAACAGTACCCTTGACGAGTCCAGCTTCACCAGTTTCTTTGAAAGCGGTAAACTCAGGAACTTGTCGCAAGTCACCAAGACCGTAACCGTTAACTACGATTGCACGACCATCTAGTGGTACGTTTGCAGCATCGAGTTTGGCAGCAGCGTTGACAACATCAGCGAAGGCTAGAGTTGTGTTAGTGTTTCCAGTTACAGTGACGGTAGAACCAGCACCAGCAACTGCTTTTCGCATAACTTCTTCGTCCAAAGCACGGTCAAGGTAGCGACCAAGGCGTTGTGTGTATGGCTGACGGAACTCGTAAGCAGATTGTGCTTTAAGAACGTCCTGTACACCAAGAACTTTACGAATGTATCGGTCAATGAGCAAGTCAACTTGGTCAGTGTCGAGACCATCAATGGTTAGACCAGAGACAGCGGAGTTAACTGAAGTGTCATCAGTAATTTCGTCCAGGAAGTTAAGGTGAAGTGTATCACCCTTCGCAGAGATTTCACTAGAAAGACGACCATCAATTAAAGCCCACATGACAAGGTTGTTGACACGGTTCTCTTGAATCTCTTTCGCCCATAGTTCAGGTACGTTAAGAGCTTCATCACCAGAACCGCTAACAGCACCAGTGCCGATAGTTGGGGTTACATAATTAGGCATTTATTTATCCTTTTAGATTGTATATTTTCTATTGATTTTTCATAGCAGCATCAACAAGGGCACGGTGTTCAGGATTGGAAGGATTGTATTCGTTCCTAATCCATTCAGATGTGACTTTGATTGGTGTTGCAGGTTTTGAGCTAGTGGCTTGAGCACCACCTGCCGAAGCAGTTAAGCTCTGATTCATAGAACTACGCTCATCTCGTCTGGCAGCCTCTTCAGCAGCACTAGTATCAGTAGGCTTTTGTAATTGGGCTAGACCATAAAGTGTTGGCAAATCATTAAGCAGCATACGAGCGTAATCATCTCCATGTTCGGCACGTTTTTCAGCAACAATTTGAGCCATTACTGGTTCTAATGATGCGTCCTTGCCTTGTAAGAAGGTGGCTTTCTTGCCCGAGAACTCCATGTTTGCGACTTTAGCAGCTAGTTTCTCTACATCTGTAGCGTCATCACCAAGTGTTGTCAACGTAGTCGAAGTTTCTTCTAGTTTAGGTTGAGCTGATTTGGTTTTGTCGAGAGCAGATTTATTGTCTCTAGCCATCTTGAGAAGGCTTCTTTCACGGTCTGATAATTCAGATAGGTCATTGATACCTTGACCTTTTGCGAAAGATGCGAGAGCAGCTTCATCGTCTGCGTTAGTATTTGTTGCAGTAGATTCAGCTGGTGCAGGGGTAGTAACTACTCCTGTTTCCGTTGATGCTTGCGAATCCGCTGATGGGTTAGTAGGGTTAGCTGTACTCGAGTTGTCGGCAGCTGACGTATCTACCACTTGTTCAGTAGTGGTTTCTGACATTTTTAGGATACTCCTTTGTATTCTATTTCTTTGTCACTGAGTCAATGTATTGCTCAATGTACGAAAGTATTATATCACATCCTCGAGCATTTTGCAAGAGGGAATGACTCTTTTCGATTGTTAATATGATTTCTTCCCCTTCTTTTACTGGAGAAGGCATTACCATTTCTTTTGCATAGGTAGTGAGCATGTCGCTTGTGGAGTGCCCATACTGCATTAAATCTTTGAATGCTGCGGTATGAGAGAACTCGAGCCATTGTTTACCAATAGCCCGTTCGTTCTCCGCATTAGCTTTCGCTATTTTGTCGAGTTTTTCTTTGTTCTTAGGTTCTACGTTTTTACTCATATTACTTTCCTGGTGTTACACTAGTCTTTAGTTTAGTACCTGATTGAGCAGCCCTGGTACGAGGATTGTTACCTTGTCCAGTTCCCTTGCCACCCCCACCTTGACTACCAGTTTGTGTTGCTTTGCCACGGGCGGTTGCACTCATTGGAGCACCTCCACCATTTACGATAGCATCTGCACCACCTGGAGTTACTAATGCACCTCCCTGTGTCAATGTTGGGTCAACTGCCTGTCCGTCACCACCTACTACTGGAGGAGCTGGAGGGGTCAACAGTTCATCAATGTCATCCTTCGGAGCATCTGGGAATATCGCAGTAAATATCTTACGCAATAGGGCTTCTTGATTAACCATTGGGTTATTCATACCGAATTGTGCAGCTACTTGTACCGCCTGTGCCATCTGTTCTGCTTCAGCCTTAGCTGTTGCTTCTAGGATAACTCGGGGTTGGTATTCGCCTGTGTACTTCTTAGGGTCATAGTCTTTCCAGCTTGCACCAGTCTTACCGATAACACGTACAGCAATCTCTTTAGTAACAAAGATTTGAATCATCTTGTAGATAATCCTTGCAAGTTGTGCAAAGCCTTCATCTTCAAGGTTCTGAATCTTAGTTGTAAATCGTGTACTTGCTTGGTTAAGCTGTGCAGCAATTTCTGTTGCAGTTGTTCGTGAGAACTTCTGAGCTACACCCTGGACAGCAGCATCTGCAGCCGAAGCTGTACGCATTGCTTGTGTCAGTCGTGAGATTTCAGTATCTGCAGCTGGACTCATATCTTGTTTTTCAATAGCTGTGAGAGCACCCTTTGGAATTGGGAACACTGCACCAGGCATTGATTCAATTTGCTCTGCAAGATGTTTGAATCGAGGGTCGATTTGCCACATGTTATTGAGAGCGTATGCAAGGTTGTCTCGTTTCTGAGAACTTGTATCGTTAAGAGCTTCCTGCATAGGGATAAGCACTTCAACGTCTCCACGTGCGAAGAATAGGTTAGAGTCGGTGTAATTCCTCAGTATAGCGAATGGCAAGAAGCCTTGGATAGCTGGGATTACAGTCTTAGTCTCTACTGGCTGACCATCTACAAGTGCTACACCTGTGACGGTTTTCTCTTCACGCTGGAATGGGTTGTCGCCTTCGTAGATAATAACACTACGGTTTGCGATAACAATCTTCTTTTTAGCTGTGAAGTATTCGATGATTTCAACTTGATGCTTGGCAGCGTCCTTACCCAGTGTAGAACCAAGTAGTTGCTCTTTGCGAGTCTTGTCATCTGCATCGCCCAATGTACCTTCAGTAACCAAGTCGAGGTTCTTGTACATGTCCACCATTTCACCAGTGTCTATGTCGAACATCTTCTTAGCTTTAAGTTGCTCTATGCTAGTAAGGTAGCGATAACCAGCGTATTTAGCGTAGCCTCGTTCCTCTGGACGGTTAATGTGCGTAGCAGTTGGGTCAACGAAGAAGTCTGATAGCGGAATGTGATGGATAAGGGGCATGTTATTTTCCCAACTTACCATGAATACACCGTTACCGTAGATAATCATATCACCTACCCAGTTGAGCATCTTTTCTGTCATGTTGTTGCATGACCAGTAGTAGTCTACAAGGGCGTTAAGCACCTCGGTATCCTGCTCCTGTTCCTCATCAAGAGGCATATATTTGAACTTAGGTTTAGAACCTGCGATTGCAGCCTTCAACGATTCAACGATAGAGAATACTTCTGGAATGAAGTCATCTGCTACACCTGAATAACCCCTACGGGTTCGAATAGCGTTGTAAGCCTTAAAACAGTCTTCCCAAACACTCTGATAGTTCTCTTCAACGTACTTACGTGCACGTTCGAAGTCACCCATGACTGAACCTAGAAGCGGTTCGCCTCTGGCAATGTCTGCATCAGTCAATGCTGGTGTCTCTGTATCTTTACTCATTATTTTTTAATTACCTTATGTTTAGATTTGCGTTCAGCATGTCCTTTAGGTTTAGTAACCTGAAGTTTGCTCGTGTCGTTGTCTCCCCATGGGAACAGTTGGAACGCAATAGCCTTGGCTATAATCGTGTCATCATGTTCACCTTCTTCAGCATTCATTCGACCACGTTCATCACGCACGAAAGCAAATGCTTCTTCGACAAAGATTTCATCTTTATCTTCGTTGAGACCTTCACGGATGACTCGAATCAAATCGTCAATCATCAATCGCTTAGTTCTAACGTCAGTTTTCCAACCGAGGTTCGATGTTGGCTCTTCAAAGTCTTCATCATAGCCTCTATCTCGTTTGTATAGGTTAGTGTAGAAAGTATCACGCAACTTCTGGACTGTTGTAAGACCATGGTTGTTTACCTCTACCCCTATAAGTGCATAATTGTAGTACGCACCGAGAGCACCCAGTATTTCACCGAATCTGTCAGGGTCAACGTGACCTCTCCATCGGGCTACAGTCTTCATAGACACTACATCTACTACTTCTGCTACTGAATAGTCTCCTGTTTTGAGTCCTTCTGCAACGTCCCCACCGATAACATATTCTTTACCAGGGACTGGCATTTCGAATATTTTAAGCGGTGCTACATAGGTAAAATCGTCCACATTTGGGTCGTATGGAGTTGATTCTAGCACGAAATCTTCGTGAGCATCGCCTGTAATTAGGTTGTAGTATTCGTATTCGTCTACTTCTAAGCACTCTAGTTCCATCTCAGCGAGTTTAAGCACTGGGAATACGTTAGCACCAGAGGCAACAAAGGCTTCATTGGCTATACTTGGGTATTCCTGGAACATTCTTGCAGGGTCTGATGCAAAGTCTCGAGATTTACGCCTGTAGAACTTAATCTTAGGGATAAACTCTGACTCATCTACGGCATAGTGGTCGCCACTCCAGGTATCGAAGCCCTTTTTGAACAAGTCAATTAGGAACTCTTCGTACTCAGATAGCTCACCTACCTCTTCATCATCATAATCTGCGTATTCATCAATCAACCACCAAGGGAAAAAGAACGGAATAAAGTTATTCAGCTTCTTCTCGGCATTACGCCATTCCTTGTGGAAGTAATTTCCTTTACCTTTTGCAGTCGATTCTAGGAAGATAAAGGTCTTGGGTAGGTATGGAACTGTCTGCATGAGTGATGCAACGAGTTCTTCTCCATTTTCCCATTCCCCAACCTCACTAGCATGTAGAAACTGAATAGTATCAGACCTACCTGCACTTGTGTTCTTAGCTGTTGCAGTCTTAATGACTGAGCCAAGTCCAACTTGATTCCCCTCATCATCGTACCTTTCGAATGTTAAGTCAGATTTAGTGTTGTATTTTATACTTGGTTTGAATATAGGATTACTGTTGTCATAATACCTACGGAACATACGATAAAGGTTTCTAGCAGAGCCATCTTCGTGCCCGATAATGACTGCAGTCTGGTTCTTATTAGTGGAGTTCCACCAGTAACCAAGTGCCTCAATAGCGGTAGATAGTCCCATCTGTCGAGCCTTCAGTACGATAACCCTAATAGGTAGTCCGTTCAATAAGCAATAAATAACATAGTCAATCAATGCTTTTTGTGGCTTATTTGCCTTGAACCGTATAATCTCACCTGACTTGCTTCTAATCCACAAATTGTTATCAGCGAATCTGTAGAAGTCTGCAGCAATGTCTAAAATCTTCTGTCGTTGTTCCTCCGTTAGTTGGAACTCTTCCATTACTTTATCTCTTCACGATATTTGTTGAGTAACAGATTGATTAGCTTACTTTTGTTCTTGACTGTCTTGAGAAAGCTCAAGTTGTCATCCCAAATGTACAGCTGTACCTTATTTATCTGTGGCATTTTTCTTATCCTTTTCAATAAGCTCGGAGATTTTCTGGGCTGCTTCAGCATCACCTGCAGGTAGTATATTTACCTCTTTCATCTTCTCACGAACCTCTTCTACACGTGTGTATAGGCGTTCTTTGTACATGCGAATCGTGCGATTCTTTTCCGCTTTAGGCATATCCATCCTGGATAGTACCCGTTTTAACTCTTTAATGCCAAATTAAATGGCTGTCGTTTACGGATTATTTCTTCTTTTTGGCGGTCTTCCATAACTTGCTTATTTCCTTTTCTTCATCTGTTTCATTGGGTATGAACTGTGTTTGTCCATTGATAGTAAGGTTTACACCATACTCATTCCCTTCCCAGTGAAAGTTATTATGCTTTAGGTCATCTATAATGCTCATACAGAGTTGCTGAAAGTATTCCTCATTCTGTAGTAAGCCGATATTATTATCCATTATTTCAGCTCCTCTAACGCTTGTTCTATATTGACGTGTCCTACGAGTTGCTTCTGTACAAACATACCCTGGTCGATACCGAGTAGTTTAATCGCTTGAATCCTGTCTGATGCCTTCTCATAGGTAGAGCTGGCAATAGATGCTAATGCTTGCTTTAGGTGTTCTGGTTGTAGTTTCACTAGGTTATTAGCCTGTTGAATCCACTGTGGTGCTACGTTAATTATACTCGATGCATAGCTCTCCGAGTATCCAGCTTTGGTTGCTGCTAGATAAGCATTACCCCAGGTCTCTTTTTCTCCTGGGTCTAGGTAATACCGAAGGAACTCGTTCTGCTGTGGCGAGTTAGTCCACTGATTAGCAGTAACACCCTTCTCACCTTGCTTGCGGAGTCCAAACTTCTTACCCTTTTTGCCTTTTGTAGTTTTCCTTACAACGATTGTTTTTGTATCAGTTGTAGGCTCTTCTGCTGGCTCGATAATTAGGTCTTCTTCATCCATGTTGTGTATTATACCACACTATCGCCAGAAAGTCAATAGTAATGTTGTAAATAATACATACCTTTTGTACGGGGGGTCTTTTGTAACGGGGGAGAGTGAAGTCATTACCTTCTAAAAATATGGAGTTTGCGTATTTATACTAATTACATACCCCGATGACAATAATACAACAGCTATACATTTGATTGCCCTACCCCACCCCACCTACTATAACATAAACATAACTTTAATCAAATAAAAAACATAACCGCAATATAACACTTACCAACATACGCACTTGACATACATGCAACTATATGATGTAATATGATATACCATATAGCCCAAGCACTAGGGGTTTGACAAACCTCAAGCAGTATGATGTAATATGTATCGGGGGATGGTGTACTATTCTGTGCATAACTGTTGTAAATATTACACTATGCAACATAAAGCATCCGTGCTATTATATATACATAAGATAAGTTATAAATAAAACTATCTAACGGCTATCCGATAATAAATAGGGTAAACAATGCAAGGTATGGCGTTTAACAATCCAAGAACATAAAAACAATAAAACACAAGGTTAAAACAATATGAATTATAGAATGATACTAGACCATATTATAGCAGGTTTGTTAAGCGTTATCACGCTAAAGAACCTCTTTACAGTTGAGATATTTAGTGGTATAGATACTATTATAATGTTCTTAGCTATAGGTTACTCTGTATACGTCTATATGGTATATTGGGACATAACCAAAAACTAGCAGGGTCCGGGCGATTTGTAATCTGTACATTTATATGTTATTGTTGTAATAAATACACATTGTGCTTATGGCATGGGGAATATGCAAAAATTACAACAAAAAAGGGTTGACAATTTGAACGGCGTTTGATACAATAAGAGCAGGTTAGACAAGAGCTAATCAATAAAGCATAAAGGATATATATTATGAAACTATATACAATAAATGCAACGTGCGAACAGCACAAATATACTATACAAGAAAATAAGACTAATCACAAGTCATATCCTGCTA
>Ga0075163_10013514_pt1 | contig 10572 bp, 7 predicted proteins | sample JI1023141ADNA_FD_71478 | JGI IMG/M metagenome (GOLD analysis project Ga0075163, IMG submission 71478) | Wastewater effluent complex algal communities from Wisconsin, to seasonally profile nutrient transformation and Carbon sequestration -... | ecosystem: Engineered > WWTP > Effluent > Algae... | reverse complement strand
GGTTGCGGACCATCAGCGCCGCGTAATTGACTGGATCGGTTCGCTCGACGAACATCTCCGCCATCGCGAGCGACGGGTTGTCCTCGTCGAGCGGATCATCGCGAACCACGGCACCGAGGAGCGCGGGGATGTCGAGCGGCTCGGTCTTGTAGAGCAGGCCGAGGTAGGTGACGCCGCCGGTGCCCGAGAACACGGCACCCGTCAGCGCCGGCTCGAACGTCACGAAGCCCGGGCCGGTGAGGCCGCCCTGCGAGTGACCGAAGAACGTGACCTTGGTGTCGTCGAACGTGATCGTGCGAGCGCCGTCGACGATCGACATCCCGAGCGCGAGCCGCATCTGCGACCACGCATCGGCGCTGCCTTGCAGCGAGTTGTCGCGAATCGCGTACGGGTTCTGGAAGTTGAAGAAATCGATCTCCTCGTTGCCGCCCGGGTTGCGCGGGCCGTGCAGCACCTGATCCGTCGAGATCACCGCGATGCCTTGCTTCGCGAGCGACAGCGCCGTGCCGTCGCTGATGAACGACTTGAAGTCGCCGCCCGTGCCGTGCGAGTAGATGCAGATCGGGAAGCCGCCGACCGGGGGCGCACCCACCGGCACGGTCAGCGCGAACCGCATCGTCTCCATCCGCTGGACGATCGCCGAGCCATCGCTGCCGACGGTGATCTCGCCCTCGGGCGCGTCGCGATAGGGAACATCGCCCGCCTGGAAGTTCGGCGCCTGGTAACCGCCGGTGAACGTCGTGAAGGTGGCGTTCGCCGCGCCGCTGATCACGTCGGTGGCGACCGGCACGGGCGTCGCGAAGATCGCCTTGCGCAGCGCCGGCACGATCGCGAGCGCGCTCTGCGTGGTGAACACCGTCGCCGAGACGACGTCCTCGCGCTCGTCGCCGCCGGCCTCGTCGAGGTAATCGAGGAGGGGCTGATAGACCGCGCGAACATCGACGATCAGCTGATCGCCGCCATCACCGAGCAGCTCGCCGAGCTCAGCGGCCGGCGACACCGACGCGCCGTTGGCGTCGCGGATGCGATCGGTGATCACGAGGGCATAGGTCGTCCCGTCGGCGAGCGGAAACCCCGGGAACGGCCGCACGACGAGGTTGTTCTTGCCGATCGTCTGCGTGTTCTCCGCGCGGAACCGCACGATCACCGGCGACTTCACGCCGAACGTGGCCGAGTCGGGATCGACGTCGACGACGTACACCGAGGCGTCGTCGGTGATCGAGCCTGCCGCATCCGGCAGGCTCGCGGGATCGAGCGGGCCGGTGAAGCGCGAGAAGATCGCCGCGTTCTTGCCGAACCCGTCGAGCGACTCCGCGGCGGCGCGGTAGTTGTCGACGAGCAACGAGTTGGTCGGGAACTGCGAGAGGTCGATCGTGCCGTCGGCCTTGCGCCACAGATCGTTCGGAAACGGCGTCGCGTAGAAGTCGTCGCCGGGGGTGCCGCCGGGGATCGCGAACAGCGCGCTGGTGCCCGCCGGATCACCGTCACCGCAACCAATGGCCAGCAGCAGACACAGGGCCCTCACGCGCATGCCGCGACCCTAGCACCGGCCCGGCAGCGCCAGGCAATGACAAATGCCACGTCCCGGCGGCGACGCCAGCTCACTAACGCCGACGCTACGCCTCGTCGACGGACGCGATGAACTGCTTCATCAGCCCATCCACCATCAAATTCCGGTCGGTGATCTGGTGCTTGCCGTCGCGCCAGCCGGCCTGGATCTCGTCGAACCGCTTGTGGCTGTCGGCGATCACGGTCTTGTACTTGCTGACCTTGCCGACGATATCCTTCTGGTTGCGGATGAAGAACGCGATCATCGACGCTCCCGCCGCGACCGACATCACCAGCCCGAGCGGACCGCCGAGCGCGAACTTGAGCCCGAACCGCAGCAGGATCGCGAGCCCGGCCCCCATCGCGACCTTCTTCGCCCCCTGGCCGTCGACGACCGAGTCCTTGGCGAGGGCAAAGGAGGTGGATCCCGAGGCCATCAGCAGCGCGATGAAGTTGCCGCGACGCGTGGTCCAGCCGCGGTCGTAGTACTCCTTGATCCCCTGCTTCAGGAACGCGTCGTACGACGTGTAGATGCCATCGTTCTTGACGGGTTCCTTGGACGCCTCGGCCACAGCCGCAACCATAGCGCAAGTCCTTGCACCGGGCCGGTCCGCCCCTCAGATTCGAGGGACATGACCCGCGTCCGAGCCCTCGCGCTAGCCCTTTTGTTCGGCCTGACCGATCTGGCAGCCGCCGACCTGACCACCGGGCGCGACAAGCTCGTGGCCGGCGACTACAAGACCGCGATCACCGAGCTCACCAAGATCTCGGGAAAGGATCGACCGACGGCGCGCATCATGCTCGCGCGCGCGCAGATCGCGACGGGCGACTACGCCGGCGCGGAGGGCAACCTGACGCCGATCGCCACCGGCAAGGATCCGGTCGCCGCCGAGGCGCGGATGGTGCTCGCCGACCTGCGGCGGATCACCGGGCGGCTGGCGGATGCGAGGAAAGATCTCGAGGCCCTGTACAAGGATCGCCCCGACGATCGCGCGGTGCGTACCGAGCTCGGCAAGCTGCGCGCACTGTCCGGCGACAACCTCGGCGCGAAGGCGCTGTTCGATCTGACGATCGCCGAGAGCGACAAGAACAAGCTCGATCTCGATAACCCGATCGACATGATCCAGCTCGCCGAAGCGGCGAAGCACACCGGGCAGTACAAGCTCGCGAACGACGCCTACCGCGAGGCGGTGAAGCTCGACCCCAAGCAGACCGACGCCGGCGTCGCGTGGTCGGACTTGTTCCTCCAGAAGTACGCGGCCCAGCTCGCCGAGCAGACCCTCGAGGACGTCTTCAAGATCAACCCGAACCACCCCGACGGCCACGCCGCGATGGCCGAGGTGATCATGGAGACGCGCTACGACCTCGCGGCGGTCAAGCACCACCTCGACAAGGTGTTCGAGATCAACCCGAAGAACCCGCGCGGTCTCAAGGTTCGCGCCGCGATCGAGATCGACGGCAACCAGTGGGACGCCGCGCAGAAGACGCTCGACGGCGTGCTCGCGCTCAACAAGGAAGACGTCGAGGCTCTGTCGATGAAGGCCACGATCGCGTGGCTGCGCGACGACGTGACCACGTACGAGGCGGAGAAACGAAAGGTCTTCGCGATCAACCCGAAGTACGCCGACCTCTATCGCATCGTGTCGCGCAGCGCCGTGCGCGAGCACCGCTACGTCGAGGCGATCGAGCTCGAGAAGGAAGCGGTCAAGGTCAAGCCCGACTACTACGAGGCGATGGCCGGTGCGGGCCTCGGGTACCTCCGGCTCGGCATGGAGAAGGAGGGCATCGAGTGGCTCGACAAGTCGTGGGCCGGCGATCAGTACAACGTGCGCACGTACAACACGCGCAACTTGTTCCGGAACACGATCCCGAAGGAGTACTCGGTCACCAACAGCAAGAGCTTCCGCATCCGCTACCACAACGAGGAGAAGGCGGTGTTCGCCCGCTACCTCGAGCCGACGATGGAGCGCGCATTCGCAGACATGTCGAAGCGCTACGGCTTCACGCCGAAGACGCCGGTCACGCTCGAGCTCTATGCGGATCGCAATGACTACGGCATCCGCACGGTCGGCCTGCCGGATCTCGGCGCGCTCGGCGTCTGCTTCGGTCAGGTGATCACGGCGATGTCGCCCGCGACGGGTGACATCAACTGGGGCATGGTGATGTGGCACGAGCTCGGCCACGTGTTCGCGATCCAGCTGTCGAACTCGCGCGTGCCGCGGTGGTTCACCGAGGGGCTCTCCGAGTACGAGACCTTGATCGCGAGCCCGCACTGGCGGCGCGAGAATGACAACGATCTGTACGGCGCGATGCTCAACGGATCGCTGCCGTCGATCGGCGCGCTCAACAGCGAGTTCATGCAGCCCGATCAGAACGCGGTGGTCGTCGCGTACTACCAGTCGGCGGTGACGATCGAGTGGCTGGTGCAGACCTTCGGCTGGGCGAAGATCCCGGAGGCCCTCAAGCTGTTCGGCAAGGGCAAGGAGACGCCGGAGGTCCTGAAGACGATCACCGGCAAGACCGTCGCGCAGCTCGACGTCGAGTTCCGCAAGTACCTCGAGATCCGGCTCAAGCCGTACGCGGGGACGTTCAAGCTCCCCACCAAGGGCTTCGACGATCCGACGAAGATGGAGGTCGCCGCCGACGCCGCGCCGAAGGACGGCAAAGCGCGCGCGAACGTCGCGCTCAGCTACTACTACGCCGGCGAAGCGGAGAAGGCGATCTCCAACGCGAACGCAGCGCTCGCGCTCGATCCCAAGCAGCCGATCGCGCGGTTCATCCTCGCCGAGGTCGCGGTCCACAAGAACGACTCTGCGAAGGCGAAGCAGATGTACACGGCGCTCGCCGCCGACGGCTTCGACAACGCGGATCTCCGCGCCCGCCTCGCGCAGATCGCCGAGACCGAGAAGAACGACGCCGAGAAGGAGAAGCACCTGTGCGCCGCGAAGAAGCTCGATCCCGAGCGCAGCTTCGCGTACCAGGAGCTCGCCGAGCTCTACGAGTCGAAGGGCGATGCCAAGCGCGCGCTCCAGGAGCTCGAGCACTACGCGATGATCGAGCAGATGGAGCTCGCGCCGCTCAAGAAGCTGATGATCGAGTACGGCAAGCAGAAGAACTGGCCGAAGGTCCGCACCTACGGCGAGCTCGCGATCTACATCGCGCCGCACGATCCCGACGTGCTCGGCAACCTCGGTCGCGCGCAGGTCGAGACCGGCGCCGGTGACAAGGCGCTGTTCACCTTCGACACCATGCTGATGACCAACCCGCGGCGGCCCGGCCTCGTGCACCTCGGTCGCGCCCGCGCGTTCCTCGCGCTCGGCAAGAAGGCCGAGGCGAAGGCCGCGCTCGCCGAGGCGATGAAGAAGGAGCCCGACAACGCCGAGGCGCTCGAGCTCAAGAAGCAACTGCCGTGACGTAGGGTGGCTAGCGGCCGAACTGGGCGCGACGCTGCGGACGGCGGTAGATCAGATAGATCAGCGCTCCGATCACACCGGTCAAGATCGTGATCAGCAGCCACATCGTCCTGTCCTGCGGCGGCTCGTGGAGCGCGCAGTCGGCGACCATCCAGATCCAGATCCCGAGCAGCGGGACCATCAAGATCATCAGCTCGCCGATGCCGAGCATCAGTGCAGGAGCCGCTGGATCGTGTCGAGCACCTGGCGCAGGCGCATCGGCTTGTCGAGGAAGATGTTCGCACCGGCCTCGAGCGCGGAGCGGCGTGCGGCGTCGCCACCGGCGGACACCGCGATGATCGGCAGCTCGCCGAGCCCGAGCTCGGTGCGCGCCGTCGAGATCACCTTGGGCCCGTCGAGGATCGGCAGGTAGACATCGATGATCAACGCGTCGAACTGCTCGCGGCGCAGGATCTCGACCGCGGCCCGGCCGTCCTCGGCGTTGCGGAACATGAACGCGATGTTCGAGTTGAAGTCGCGGCGCGAGCTGCCGCGAAGGCCTTCCTGGATCAGCGCGGCGACGTGGCGGTTGTCCTCGACGACGAGGACGCGGAACGTGCGCGACACCGTCTTGGGATCCCGGAGCTTGACGCGCTCGACGATCGCCTGCAGTTGCTCGCGTGCGGCACCGGGAGAGAACTCGATGCCGGCACCCGCGTCGCCGCCTTCTTCGCCATCGGCGCGATGCCAGCGCACGTAGCCCTCGATCGAGATCGGCTCGAGCAGGCCGGGGAACGACAGCACGAGCTGGACGCGCTGCCCGAGGGGGAGCTCGCGGTTGGTGGCGACGAACGTGCCGCCGCTGGACAGGTTCTCGGTGAAGTCACCGACGAGGTCGTCCGCACCTTCGTACTCGACGAACAGCGTGATCGGCTCGCGCGCTTCGCGGCGCTTTTCGTCGTCCTCGTGAGCCATCGGTGCGCGGTAATGATCGTACGACCTGAATAAGATCGCAATGATCTACCCGCTCACCGGCACGCTGAGGGTAAAGGTCGTCCCACTACCCACCACACTCTGCACGGCCAGATCGCCCCCGTGGTCGCGCACGATCTGCTGCGTCAGCGCGAGCCCGAGACCGGAACCGGCCTCTTTGGTGGAAAAGAACGGGTCGAACAGCCGCGGCAGGACCTCGCTGGGGATCCCGACCCCATCGTCGATCACCGAGATCTCGATGCGTTTTCCGGTGGTCTTGGTCCTCAGCACGACCTGGCCCCCCTTGTTGGCCACCACGGCGTCGGCCGCGTTGCGCACCAGGTTGATCAGGCACTGGCGGATCTGGCCGGCGTCGATCTGGGCGATCGGGTCGCCGGGGGCGAGCTCGGTCACCAGCTTGACGTCGCGCACCGCGAGATCCTCGCGGACGAACGCGGCGAGGGCGCCCACCATCGGGTTGATCGGCTCGGCGGCGAGCTTGGGCTTGGGCAGCCGGGCGAACCGCAGGTACTCCTCGGTGATCTCGGTCAGTCGGTCGACCTCGCGGTGGATCGCCCGGCACAGGTCGCGCGCCTCGGTGTTGTCGCCGAGCTCGTCCTCGAGCAGCTCGGTGTTGAGCCCGATCGACGACAACGGGTTGCGGACCTCGTGCGTGATCATCGCGGCCATCTTGCCGACCGCCGCGAGCCGCTCGGAGCGCACCAGCTCGCGCTCGCGTTCCTCGACCGCGCGCCCCATCACGTTGAACTCGCGCGCGAGCTCGGAGACCTCCGACGGGCCGGTCTCGGAGATCCGATTGGCGTAGTCACCGGCGGCGACTCGCTTCGCACCTTCCCGCAGGCGCCGCAGCGGGCGGAGCGTGTAGACGACCCAGATCGTGACGATCAGCCCGAGCACGACCGCGCTGATGCCGAGGTAGAAGGTGCGCACGCGCAGCAGGTGCTGGTTCTCGCGAAGCTGCTCGGTGAGCCACTCGACGTTGCGCTCCTGCATGCCCGCCAGCGACGCGGCGAACGACCAGTGCCGCCGCTCCTCGTCCTGCAGCTTCTTGAGCGAGGCCTTCGCCTGTTCCCGCTTGGCATCGACCGGCGGCGTGGGGAGCAGGAACGCCGTCAGGATCTGCGTGTTCGGAGGCTCGAACATCGCGAGCGGCGGCGCGGCGTGGAGATCGGCATAGAGCGGTGCGACCGCGGCGACCCCCTTCTCGAGCTTCTCGAGCAGCGGCCTCGACTCCTTGAACTGCGTCGGCTCGAGATCGATCAGCTTCTCGAGCTCCTCGAGGATCTTGCGATTCTCGGTCAGGAAGCGATCTCGCGAGTTCTTGTAGCGGTTCAGGTTGGCGCGCGCGAGGACGACGTTCGATTCCTCGGCGAGCTGCTTCTCGAGGTAGTTGCGGAGATCATCCTGCCGGTTCGCGAGCTCCTTGCTCTTGAGAGCGAGGGGGACGTACCCCTTGCCGATCAGGATCACGTGCTCCTCGACCTGCCCGAGGCTGCGGACGAGCGTCGCCGTGATCACGCCAAACGTCACCGTGAGTGCCGCAAAACCGAGGAGGATCCGCGCCGATAGGGTCCGCATGCCGTCGTGGAGTACACGGTAGCTTGCTGCGTGGAACCAAGCCAGGATACCGTTTCGGTCTGGCTCGCCGCGCCACCGCGGCACCGAGGGAACCTTATGGCACGTGCACTGTCGTCACTTTGTCTGTTCATTGTCTTGTTGGCAGGCGGTCACGCGGCGGCGAAGGGGAAAGACAAGATCGCGATTCTCGGACTCGAAGTCCTCGGCACGACCACCGTCGATTCCGAATCGACGCGCGTCGCGCAGGACCTCACCGTCGCGCTGCGAACACGGCCCAAGGCCGGGCAGGGGCCGTACCAGTGGACGGTCGGCTCCGAGCGGGAGCTCGTCGACGAGAAGATCATGAACAACTGCCCCAACGAGGAGAAGGAGTGCATGGCGAAGATCGGCTCCGCGCTCGGCGCCGACTACCTCGTCTACGGCAAGATCGAGCGCAAGCAGCTCGGCGGTCAGGCCGGCTACCAGATCTCGCTCAAGTTGCTCAAGGTGTCGAGCGCGCAGCAGCTGCCGGGCTGGACCGAGTTCATCCCGCTCGCCGAGACCTCGCTGACCAAGCTCCAGGAGTGGGCACGCAAGGGCTATAAGAAGCTGACCAACGACTTCGACGGCGGTGTGCTGCGCGTCAAGATCGCGAACGAGGGCTTCGATCGCGGCACCATCCTGATCGACGGTGAGGAGCGCGGCAACATCACCGCCGGCGTCGGCGAGGTCCAGTCACTGCCCGAGGGCCGCTACAAGCTCTCGATCGTGGCAGGTGGCTTCGAGCGCTACGACTCCGACGAGAAGGTCACGATCCGCAACGGCGAGACCGCCAACGAAGAGATCACGCTGAAGAAGTCCCGCCGCGACACGCCGGGCTGCGATCCGCTGGTCTCCAAGGACTGCGGCGGGACGGTCTCGCAGACCGGCGGCACGGGTCGCAAGATCTGGAAGGGCGTGTTCGTCACTGGGCTCGTGGTCGCGGCCGTCGGCGGCGTCTATGCTGGTCTCGAGTACAAGCAGTACAAAGATCTCGAGCGCTGCGACGACACCGACCTGATGAACAAGGAGTCTGGTTGCGACTTTGGAGGGGACCTCCCGGCGCAGCAAGATGCCCGTGATGCCGAGGGCAAGAAGCACTCCGACAAGGCGACCACCGGCTGGATCGTGGTCGGGATCGGCGGCGCGATCGCGGCCGCGGGGTTCATCGGCGGCTTCGTGGTCGGCAATGACTCCAAGGAGCGGGTCTCGACCCGGTCGCGGCGGTCGAAGTCACAGCTCGTGGTCGCCCCGGTGGTGACCGACCGTAGCGCTGGCGCCACACTCCACTTCCGGTGGTAACCAACGCCACCTCGAGGCGCTGAACAGGCCAGGAATCTCTGCCGATTTCCCCGAATCGGTGGGATACTCGGGCTCCATGTTCGCGCGTGTGTTGATCTCCCTCGCCCTGGTGGGGGCGCTGGCCGGAACCGCTGTCGCGGAGAAGGCCAAGCTGGCGGTGCTCGGGCTCGAAGTCGCGGGCAACATCGATCGCGACTCCACGGGTCATGGCCGGCTGCTGACGGAGCGGTTCCGCTCGCGGGTCGGGGTCAGCCAGAAGTTCGTGCTCGCGCCGAACAGCATGAAAGACCTCCTGGAAGAGAAGGTCTCGGCGGGCTGCGACAACGAAGCGCCGGACTGCATGGCCAAGATCGGCAGCACGCTGAAGGCGTCGTTCCTGATGTTCGGCAAGATCGAGAAGCGCCCGAAGGACAACAAAGAGGGCTACCAGCTCTCGATGAAGCTGCTCGACGTCGACAAGAAGACCGTCAAGGAGTGGGGCGATTGGGTCCCCTTCGTCGACTTCGTCGATATGAGCGCGCTCGATAGCCGGATCGCCACCGGGTTCGACACGCTGACACGCGTCGATGGCGACCCGATCATCGTGGGCCCGGGCCCTGGTCCGAGCCCGATCGTCACGCCCAAGCACAAGGACAACAGCGGGTTTCCGTGGAAGCCCACCGCCGTGGTGACGACCACCGTGGCACTCGCCGGCTTTGGCGGATGGGTCTACTACGCCCTCAAGGTCAAGGACCTCCGCAGCAAGTGCACGCTGATGCCCGGCAAGAGTGTCGAAAAGGACGCGGGTAATCAGGGTGCGTACGTTGACGGTAGCGATCCGGACTGCTCGAAGGGGCCCAAGTTCGACACGACCAACAAGGTCATCGGGTACTCGGCAGCGGCGGTCGGTGGCATCGCGCTGTTCGCGATCTACAAAGGCTTCATCGCGAAGAAGGAATCGTCGACGCAGACGACCACCACCGGGCGTTCGACGCGCAAGAAGAAGCAGTTCGCCGTGACGCCGATCCTCTCGCCCGACGGCGGCGGCGCGACGTTCCGGCTCGACTGGTAACGACTCGGCGGAGCGCGATGCGGGGGATCGTCGTGTTGGGCCTGGTCGCCGCGCTGGCGGGGCGAGCCGCCGCCGACAAGGATCCTGTGGTCGCGAAGCGGCTGTTCGCCGAGGGACGCGTCCTCTACGACCAGGGCAAGTTCATCGAGGCGTGCGTGCTGTTCGACAAGAGCTTCGAGCTCGATCCGGCGGTCGGCACCAAGCTCAACCTCGCCGAGTGCGCGGAGCGCGATCACAAGCCGCGCGCGGCGTGGCTGCTGTGGATGTCGGCCGTGGAGGAGTTCGAGCGCAAGTCCGACAAGCGCTCGAAGTTCGCCCGCGCTCGTGCGGACGCTCTCGCCCCGAAGCTCGCGACCGTCGTCGCCCGGGTGATCCGACCGAAGCAGAAGGGGCTGACGATCCAGATCGCCGGACGCGACGTGGCGCCCGCCAAGGAGATCATCGAGCGCGCCGAGCCCGGCGAGATCGTGGTGACCGCCCGCGCGCCCGAGCGCGAGACGTTCCAGACCACGGTCACCGTCGGACTCGGAGGCAAGGTCAGCGTCGAGATTCCCTCGCTCGCGAAGCGCGGCGGCGAAGGGCCGGATCTCGAGCCTGACGATGTCGAGCCGGATCCCGTGCCCGATCCCATCGCGCTGCCGCCGCCGTCGCCGCGCAACTGGTGGAAGGTGGGCGCGATCGCGGGTGGCG
>Ga0075163_10013513_pt1 | contig 10572 bp, 5 predicted proteins | sample JI1023141ADNA_FD_71478 | JGI IMG/M metagenome (GOLD analysis project Ga0075163, IMG submission 71478) | Wastewater effluent complex algal communities from Wisconsin, to seasonally profile nutrient transformation and Carbon sequestration -... | ecosystem: Engineered > WWTP > Effluent > Algae... | reverse complement strand
ACGGCCAAGCACTATGTGCAGCCTGGAGCCGTGGACGGGGCGCGAACCGAGCGGCTGGTGCAGCTGCTGGACTTGGAAGCAGCCAAACCAGCCTCGCGGACCCCGAGCCCATCCGCCGAGCAGCTACTGGCTTCGCTGCCCGCAGAGACCCTGGCGAGGCTGCTCGAGCTCGCGGGTCGACAGCTCCAGCAGAAGGCATAGATCGCCCAACGGCAGGCTCATGCCTGCGTGCCGGTCGGCCCTAGAGTAACGCTCGCGGTCGGGTCGATGCCGGTGACCGCTCACAACCGATGACAGCCGCCGAAGCGGTGCCCATCCACCTTACCGTCCCAGTCGCTCAAAGCCTGGCATCCGCCCGGCGGGCATCCCGACTCAGCTGCACACTACCGCTGCAGCCGGACGTTTGGTCCGCGCCGCGGATCTGCTCTACGACCGTATGAGGTACGATCAAAAGCGCTCGGTTCCCGCTTCTTCCCGTCCCGCCAGTCGCCAAAAATCGTCGGTTAGACCCACTCCGGCGAAGATCGCTTGGGCTTCCGCCAGTGTCCACTTCCGCCAGTCCGGATCGGCGTGGCGACCATACCAGCGGACCGCGAGTTCGGCGAGCTGCGTGATGGGCACCGCACGTCCCCGCGGAAGACGATGCCGCGCCGCCCAGGCGTCAATGTCCGCTTCCGAGCGAAACGGCAGAACCATCGCACAGTAGTGGTGGACGTTTGCCCACGCATCGCGGGGCGGCCGGGCGAAGTGGACAAGTAGCTCTTCTCGGCTGGCGCGACCGCCGCGAACCAGGAGCTCGATGGGCTCCCGCTCGCCCCCAAGCCGGGTATGAATCGTCACATCGCCGACCAGAGCCGCGATCCCAAAGGCGCACCACATGCAGGGGGCCCAGAAACCGCTCGCAATGGACTCGACCCAGGTTCCGGTGGGCGATAAGGCGAAGGGATGAATAACCCATGGCTCCAGAGAGCCTGGGTGGAGGACGACGCCGTGCTCCTGTTCGAGCTGGTGCAGTCCGGTCGTCAAGGCTTCTTGCGTCAGGCCCAAAGATCGCGCGAGCTCCTCGATTGCGGGGGCACATCCCGAGCGGACAAGATCGGTGATGATTGCGTGATGTAGCTGACTTGCAAGATCGCGACTTGGGCGCATGCGTCCAAGCTACCACGGGAGTTAGCTATTCAGAGCGCCCCGGCTAAAGCTCGTCGTCGATAGCAATTGTAGTGCCAGCGGCAAGGGCCTTTCAGGTAGGGCTGGTTTGCTTCGAGTAGTGAAGCATAGCCGAGCACCTTGTCAGCCAAGGTTGAGCATGCTACGCCACCTGGAAGTCCGCGAAGACTCGGAGGCATCATGCTGCTCGCTCTTGTCCTATCGATAGTCGTCGTCTTCTCCTGCGTCATCGGCATCCTCCTCTTCCTTCTCTCGAAGCAGAAGGCAGCACAGCGGGTGGCGGCGCAGCGCCTGTCGAATTCCGAGAAGAACGTCGCCGAAGTGCAGGCCAAGCTCGGCGAGGTCGAGGCAAAGCTGACGCGGTACAGCTTGATCGAGAGCGTAGAAGCGGAGACGCGGCGCTTGACCAAGGAGGCTGACGCCAATGTGGCGGCAGCGCGGGCGGAGGTCACCCGCGCCACCGCGGAAGCGAGCAGCGTTCGACAGCTCATAAACTCACTCGAAGCGGAAAGGCTGAGGCTCATAAGTTCCTCCGAGGCAAGCAAGCGAGACCTCGCAGCAGAAATATCTACGCTCAAGAAGGAGCAGGAGCGCCTGTCGCTCGATGCTCAGATCCAAGAGTTCGGACTGTACGAGCCAAAGTATCAGTTTCCAGATTCGCCTAGATATAAGCAGGAACTCGACAAGATCTACGGGCGCCAGAAGGAGATGATCAAAACCGACACGGCCGCACGCTGTGATAGCAGCTGGACGGTGGAGGGCAGCCAAGCCCGCGGCCGGAGGATGGTTGAGCAGGAACTTAAAATGATGCTCCTTGCATTCAACGGTGAGTGCGACGCGCTCATTAGCAAGGTCCGCCACGACAACTTGAAGCGCATCGAGGAGCGCATCGAGAAGCTGTTCGAGAAGCTCAACAAGCTTGGGTCCGAGAAGCGCTGCTACATCACCAAGGAGTTCCTAAGCCTGAAGATCAAGGAACTCTACCTGACTCACGAGTACGCCGAGAAGAAGCAGCTAGAATTAGAGGAGCAGCGCGCCATCCGTGAGCAGATGCGCGAGGAGGAGAAGGCGCAGCGGGAACTCGAGCGAGCGCAAATGGAGGCGGAGCGCGAGGCGGAGCGCTGCCGCGTAGCGCTAGAGAAGGCACAACGGGAGGCGGAGAAATCGCAGGGCCTCAAGCTAGACAAGCTGACCGGAGAAATAGAGAGGCTGACTAGCCTTCTGACCGAAGCCAACGCCCGCAAGGAGCGGGCTGTATCCCAGGCGCAGCTCACCCGCAGCGGATACGTCTACATCATCAGCAACATCGGATCGTTCGGCGAGGAGGTCTACAAGGTTGGCATGACCCGTCGCCTCGATCCGATGGACCGTGTCTACGAACTCGGCGATGCCTCGGTGCCCTTCCCCTTCGATGTGCACGCGATGATCTACTCCGAAGACGCTCCGCGGCTGGAGGCTCTGCTGCACAGATTCTTCGATAGCCGGCGGGTCAACCTTGCCAATACGAAGAAGGAGTTCTTCCGTGTCAAACTGGACGACATACGCGGGGTAGTAGAGAAGAATCACGCGGGAGAAGTAAAGTTTACGCTCTTGGCCGAGGCGGCCGAATACAGGCGGTCAGAGACGCTGCGTAGTTCCAACAGGGCTGAGTCATCTTTCTGATGGCTTGTGTTCGCCGACACGAGACGATAGAGCAAGCGCGCTGAACGTAGGTACGACTTGGAATGGCAGAGGCTGGTGAGCGACTGGCGCCCCAACCTTCAAGGTGGTAGCTAACAGGCCGACACATCGCGCCTGTCGGCTGTTTCGTCCATACGACCCTTGACAGCCTGGAAAACGCTTACACTGCCGCCATGTCAGCACTGCCGCAGCTGCGAAAGCTGCTCAATCGGTTGGTCATCACGTCCTCAGACCTTCAGGCATTTCTTCTCGATTACTTTAAGGAAAAAGTCCACGACCGCTGCAACGCGCAGGCTGCGGATCGAACTAGCGTCGAGAACCTACTGTTGCAAAGGGTATCTCCCGAGGAGATTGTCGCAGCGCTAGAAGACTGGGCCGAGCGGAACGGGCAGCCATTCTCACTGCCAGAGGAGCTGGCCGAGGCGATCGGCCGCCACGATGTCCGACTGCGCCCTGGCCGGACCTCGCGCAAGGACTGGCTCCTCGACCGGGTTCGTACAGCGTGCGAGCTGCGGGAGCGCAAGCACCAGGCGAAGGGCCTTACCATTCGTCGCATCACGCCACGGGGGGCCTTGTGTGTATTTCATGTCTCCTACTTTGAGGATGGGTTCCCGACTACTTATGCACTGTGCGTCTTGGATCAGCCGCTACACGCGGAAACACTCGGAGCCTTCTGCGCGATCTTGAAGCAGCGGCAGCTGCCGGTAGGGTACTCAGCGACGACGATCCTTGTCTATACGGGTGAAAAGCCGACCCAGGAATTAATTTCGCAAGCGCAACAGCTGAGGATCAAGCTCCGCAGCATCGACGAATACGAGCTACTCCTCGACAACCTCCCCGACGCCGTTGCAGCTCAGACCGCGCGCCTGAGGCAAAGCGAGCAATACCTTTCTGAGCTGTACGTACCTCAAAAAGGTGAGCTATCCACAGGCAGCTCATTCCGATTCGGGACACCGGTGGAGGCTGTGCATGAGCGACTTATCGAAATGCTGCATAGCGACGAGGCGCAATTCATCCTCATCCTGGGCGAGTTTGGGCTGGGTAAAACCTTCCTCATGTACGAATTGGTGCGTGAGCTAAGCAAGGGGAGTGGGGCACCGTGGCCCGTGCTGTGTGAGCTGAGGAACATCGAAAAAAAGCAGAACTTCGACTCACTGCTCGCCTGGCAGCTGCAGGAGAGCGGTATCCGTCCGATCGACCCGGATGCATTCCGGCATCTGGTACGACTGGGCAAGATAGTCTTGTTCTTCGATGGCTTCGACGAGCTGGCGCTGCGCACGACCTACGATCGTGCGACCGAGCACCTGGATACCCTCCTTGAGGCCATTGAAGGCAATGCCAAGGTCGTCTTGACCAGCCGCACCCAGCACTTTCAAAGTGATTGCCAACTCAAGACGGCGCTTGCCGAGCGACTAGAGCGAGTGCCCTCGCGCGTCGTCCGCTTGCTAAAGTTTACGCCACCGCAGATCCAGCAGTATCTACACAAGCGACTCAGCAGCAAGCCTGCAGTCAGGCGCTATAAGCTGATCCAGCAGGTCCATGATCTCCTCGGCTTATCGGAAAACCCGCGCATGCTGGGCTTCATCGCCGGCCTTCCCGAAGCACGGCTACTCGCGGTGCAAGAGCAAGATGGACACATCAGCGCAGCGGAGCTGTACCGCCTGATCCTCGACGAGTGGCTGCAGTTCGAGGTGAAGCGGGTGCAGCAGGCCGGACTCAGCCTGAGCGTCCCGCAGCTACTGCTGGCAACGACGCAGCTTGCCCATATTCTGTGGCGGCGTACTGAACGCAATGCGACTCTCGACGAGCTAGAACTGGGTGCACGCGCGGCGCTGGCAGCCGTCGGCCAGGCCCGGTCCGGCGGTGGCGCGCCGCCCAGCGCTGACGAGGCGATGCACCAAGTGGGCGCAGCCAGCTTACTCGTGCGCGACGCCGAAGGGCGCTTCTCATTTTTGCACCAGTCGGTGCTGGAGTGGCTGGTGGCTAGCGATGCCGCAGCCCAGCTCCGGCAGAACTACGAAAATCGCGTGCTCGATCAGGCAGAGATGTCACCCCTGATGGCCGAGTTCTTCATCGATCTGCTCGGCAATGAAGCTCCTTCTGGCGAGCCGCGAGCGGTCGTCTGGGCCACGTCCCGCCTCGATGCAGAATCGGTTCCGCCGAGGGCCGAGTGGAGCAAGCGCAACGCACTGCGGGTCGCTGAGCGGCTCAAAACCGCGGTCCCGGTATTGCAAGCGCGCAAGCTGGCTGGGCAGGATCTCCGCAGTGAAAATTTTGTCGGTCGGAACATGAACTTCTCGGACCTGTCGGGGGCGCTATTGCAGGGAGTATCTCTGGCCGGCGCTCGACTACGGCACAGCAACTTGCAGGGAGCCCAATTGGCGGGAGCCGACCTCCGAGGGGCGGATCTGCGTGAGGCCGACCTGAGTGGCGCGAATCTTAGGCATGCCAAGCTCATGAAAGCGGACCTACGAGGTGCCAAGCTGCAAGGTGCAACTCTCCAGCGGGCAAAGCTTTTGGACTGTCGATTGGATAGTGGAGCCTTGTCATGGCTTTCTAATTTGAAGGCACAGGGAACTGCGGCACCTTGCAACAGGCTGCTCAAGCATAACTTAACGCGTTCGATGAGTCTGTCGCGTCCCTCATGCGTCGCGGTGAGCTGGGAGGCAGGACTTCTCGCTACATTAGTTGGAAACAACATCATCGGTCTGTGGGAGCTAGCCAGCGGCCAGCTCCTGACGGTACTTTCCGGCCACCAGGGCCGCATCTTAAGCATGGCGCTGAGTGCCGACGGCAAGACTCTCGCCTCCGGGGCGGATGACAACACCATTCGGCTGTGGGACTGCATTACAGGCCGCGCCAGTCTGGTACTTTCCGGCCATCAGGGCCGAATTTTAAGCGTTGCGCTGAGTACCGACGGCAAAACCCTCGCCTCGGGGTCACAAGACAGAACTATCCGTCTGTGGGACTGCTCTACGGGCCTCGCCGGCCTGGTTTTTTCCGGCCACAAGGGCCGAATCTTAAGCGTTGCGCTGAGCGCCGACGGCAAGACTCTCGCCTCGGGGTCCGAGGACAACACCGTCCGTCTGTGGGACTGTTCTACAGGCCTCGCGCGGCTGGTCCTTTCCGGCCATCAGGACCGCGTGTTAAGCGTCGCGCTGAGCGCCGATGGCAAAATCCTCGCCTCGGGGGCCAAGGATAACACCGTCCATCTGTGGGACTGCTCTACAGGCCTCGCTGACCTGGTTCTTTCAGGCCACCAGAGCACGGTATGGTGCGTAGCGCTGAGCGCCGATGGCAAAATTCTCGCCACAGGGGCCAATGACCATACCGTTCGTCTGTGGGACTGCTCTACAGGCCAGGCCGGCCTGGTTCTTTCCGGCCATCAGGGCCGTGTGTTGAGCGTAGCGCTGAGTCCCGACGGCAAAACCCTCACCTCGGCTGCAGAAGACAACACCGTCCGCCTGTGGGACTGCTCTACAGGCCACGCCAGTCTGGTTCTCTCCGGCCGTCAGAGTCGCGTGATGAGCGTGGCTCTGAGCGCCGACGGCAAGACCCTTGCCTCAGGGTCTGCAGACCATACCGTTCGTCTGTGGAACTGCTCTACAGGCCAGGCCAGCCTGGTTCTCGCCAGCTCCCAGGGCAGCCTTTGGAGCCTCGCTCTAAGTGCTGACGGCAAGACCCTGGCCTCAGGGGCTGCAGACCACACCGTTCGTCTGTGGGACTGCTCTACAGGCCAGGCCGGCCTGGTTCTTTCAGGCCATCAGGGTAGCGTTTGGAGCGTAGCTCTAACCGCCGACGGCAAAATCCTCGCCTCAGCGGCCGAAGACAACACGGTCCGCCTCTGGGATTGCTCTACGGGCCAGGCCAGCCTAGTTCTTCCCGGTCACGAGAGCATGGTGTGGTGCGTAGCACTGAGCGCCGATGGCAAAATCCTCGCCGCAGGGGCCGATGACCATAACATCCACCTGTGGGACTGCGTTACTGGCCACGCCATTCTGGTCCTTTCCGGCCATCAGGGCCGCGTGTTGAGCGTAGCTCTGAGTGCCGACGGTAAGACCCTCGCCTCGGGAGCCGCAGACAACACAGTTCGTCTGTGGGACTGCTCTACAGGGCAGGCTCGTCTGGTGTTTTGCGGTCATCAGGGCCGCGTGTTGAGCGTGGCGCTGAGCGCCGATGGTACGATCCTCGCCTCGGGGGCCGAAGATAACACCGTCCGGCTATGGGACTGCTATACAGGCCAAGCTGGTCTTGTTCTTTCCGGCCATCATGGCCGCGTTTGGAGCGTGGCGCTGAGCGCTGATGGCAAAACCCTTGCCTCGGAAGCCGCGGACAACACAGACCGCCTGTGGGATGTCCAGACGGGACGCTGCCTTGCCACCATGATTGCAGGAGCGCATGGTTGGGTTTCTTTCAGCGAAGATGGTCGCTACAAGTCTGGGGGGAATCCGCGCGACCTTGGCTGGCACACGATCGGTCTGTGCCGCTATGAGCTTGGCACTACTATAACAGACGGAACGCCGGGCGAGCCGGGAGAACTCGATGATTTGTTACCGGGCTTGCGCCTTGCCCCCGGCCAGCCACTACGGAGCCTGCCGTCTTGGTCCCCGGGAGGCCCCTTAGCAGTGCAGAGTTCTCCGCTAGCCAATACAGAAGCCGTTCTTCAAACTGCTTCCGAGAATGTTGGCGGCGCTCAGAACCCGACTGCTATTCGGTGCAAAGCGCAGGTCTGAGCGATCATCGCGGTGCTCTGGTCTTTCTTGCTTTCCTAAACAACTCTCTTGGCCAAGCGCTCTGTGCTACGCCAGCGACGGAGATGTAGACACCTTCCGAGCGAGCACCTCTCTGGGAGTAGTTACGCTCCGGCCCGGTATATGTTTTTTGCTCTGTCTGCTTGCTGACGCATCCGGGTTGCTTCCGTCGCTGTCTTCGCCTTGGGGCTCAGGCCTCAAGCGCACTGAGCTGACACCACGGCCCCGGTTCCCTGTTGACAGACGCCAGGGCTTGGTCCTACGACCTTGCATGACCTTGCAATCCCAGGCTGCTCCCAGCGACTGTGTCGCCGCTCGGCCACGCTGTCACCCCGACCTGGCACAGCGCCTGTTCAACTGCCATCACTGCAACACTCGGGCGACGGTCTGCACCACCTGCGATCGAGGCCAGCAATATTGCAGCGCGGCCTGTCGACAACAGCAACGTGCCCGGCAGGTGCGCGAGGCGGGACAACGCTACCAGCTACGGGAGCCAGGACGCCTCTTGCACGCCGCCCGCCAGCGGGCCTACCAGGCCAGCCGGAAGGTCCCAGGCGCCCCCCAGCCGCAAGCCCGGCGTATCGCCTCTGCAGCGGCTCTACCGCCCGCCCCGCAAGCAGGCAGGCCCCCGGAGCCGCCACGGCTTCCCATCCGCTCGGCACAGACCCCAGCGGGCCTGTCCAGCACAGAGCCATGCTGCTGCTGTTGCGGGCGGAGGAGCTACCTGCTGCTGCGGCAGACCTCTCTGCGTCGACGCCAGCGACGAGCCGCCAGGCGCGCACGAGCACTCCAAGCGGGCCGCTCTGGTGCGTGAGGTGCGGCCGGGTCTGCGTCCGGGCGCTCCGGCGCAGCCTCCTGCCTCCTGCATCCTGCATCCTGCACGCTGCCAGACTTGCGGGACCTGTTCACCAGAGTCGGTGCGCACCCGGGCGATTTTCACCGTTGGTCCCGCGCATCCGCGGTTCTTGGGCACCGACATCAGCGCGCATGCCCGCGTTTTTCACCGAATGCCGGCGTTTGAGCGCGCGCGGCGACACCGAGAAACCACCTCTAGCAAATTCACAACGTCCACGCGCGATCTCTGCCTCCACCGCCAAGCAAGACGACAAGACGCTACGCAAGCAACGCAAAGCATCCCAGCGACCGGCCAAGTCAGCTGCCGAAGACCAGATCTTGTTTGCTTGGCTGCACCTCTCTGATCTGTACTTTGGCCATGGCAACGGAGAGCATGGCTCGGAACATCAGCGGGGCCTCTGCGCACTGCGCCGCGACGTGCAGGAGCAAGTACGCACTGCCCGTGTGCCAGTACCGCATGGGTTACTGATCACGGGGGACATAGCATGCTCCGGGGCAATGCGCCACCCGATGGAGTACCAAGAGGCAGCTGAATATTTAAAGTCCATCGCCGAAGAGCTGAAGCTAACCCGCTCGGATGTGTTCCTGGTTCCGGGTAACCACGACGTACAGCGGGCCGCCGACCAGGAGCGTAACCTGCGCCGCTTGCTACGAGAGCTCCGCGCTGGAGAAGAGGCGCTGGATGATGTGCTGGCGAATATCGAAGACACCGCTATGCTCCATCGACGCCAGGCAAACTATTGGGTCTTTGCAAAATCATTCGGTCCCGCCTCAGTTGAGACCCACTTTCATACGCGCCACAGCCTGGTGCACAACGGCCTTAAGGTGCGGATCCTGGGCCTCAACACCGCCCTATTAGCAGCTGATGATCAGGATCATGGACGACTGCGGCTGGGCAACAGAGCGCTCGCGCAGCTCTTGACCGAGCCGGCACCAGCAACGGACGAGCTGGTGATTGCAATGAGTCACCACTCGCTCGGTAGCGGCTGGCTCGCTGATGAAAAAGAGGTCGAAGCCTGGTTGTGTCGCCATGCCCACATTCATCTGTCGGGCCACGTTCACGAGGTGGCATCCGAGCGCCTGCGCAGCGGCTCTGGGGGCGAGCTGGTACGGGTTACCGCCGGTGCCAGTCACGGCGATAAAACCCCGAACGGGGTTCTAAATGACCATGGATACAACTTCGCCGCCGTTGTCTACACCACTGAAGGTGATCTGGTCCTACGAATCTGGCCGCGTCGCTTCTCCGACGCGAACAAAGCCTTCCGAGTCGACATCGACAACCTGAGCCCAGATCGTCCCTACGCAGAACACTTGCTCCGCCTACCCTGGAGACCGCCGGGAGAGATAAGAAGCTCTGCTCAATTCTCCTTGTCCGTGCCCGCCTTCGGCAGCTTCATCACCGCCGACTCCGACACCTCAGGGCTCAGCCGGCAATAGACCAGCCCCACCATCCGAGCGCTGGAGTGCCTGAGCAGCTGCGCCACGAAAAAAGATATCCACTTCGGCCTGCTTCAGTCAGCTGGCGAAGGCGCGGCGGAGGTCGTTGGCGCAGACCCTCCGCGGAGTCAGGGTCGACCGTCAGGCAGGATGCTTGCTCGCTGGAAAACCTGTGCCTGGCGACTACGGCTGGATGGGTATCAGTCAGAGACGGATGCGGACCTGCCAGCTCCGCTGCTCCAGAGCTCGATCGCCAGGTCTTCTTTTTCGGCGCAGCGAGATCCGGGGGGGGGCTATTTGGTATTCGGGTCTTTGTTGGAAGTGCCGTCGCCAGAACCACCGATGGGCGGCGTCGGCATCCCCAGCGCGGCGGCCAGCTTGGCCAGCGTCAGCTCTGAAGGCCGGAGCCGGCCTCGCCCTTGCTCGATCTGGTAGATGATGGGCGGAGATAGATTGACGCGGCGGCTCAACTCTGCGACCGACCATCCCGCCAGCAGGCGGCGACGGCGCAGCTCTGCACCGTAGGCGGCCCAATCCGCAGTCATCCAGCCCTGCCGCCGGCGTTTAAGCGAGTCGTAGATAAAGCCGCGCGAGCGGTCCAGAGTGGCCGCCGCTTCCTTCAGCGTGCTGGAGCGCCGCAGCGCCTCAGCGACTGCAGCCGCGGTGATATCATCGATCTTTA
>Ga0075163_10013512_pt1 | contig 10573 bp, 4 predicted proteins | sample JI1023141ADNA_FD_71478 | JGI IMG/M metagenome (GOLD analysis project Ga0075163, IMG submission 71478) | Wastewater effluent complex algal communities from Wisconsin, to seasonally profile nutrient transformation and Carbon sequestration -... | ecosystem: Engineered > WWTP > Effluent > Algae... | reverse complement strand
TCCGGCTCTTCGGGTCAGAGCTTCGCTGCGCGCCGGAGTTACTCCGCCACGCACCCTCTGGTGCAGGATTTCTCCCTTGCCAGTTGCGCTATCCGTCGAAGTTTCGTTGAGATGGTTTCTAAGATTGGCATCTTGGTCCTTCTTTCCCTTCGACGGTCCTCTTTACCCGGCGCCCCTCTTCCCTCCTCCGGGTCGCTCTGGGTGGTTCCCCGCTCTCTTCGGTACTATTGGGGCGCTCCGACTTCCCATCGCCCCCGCTCGCCTCGTTTGGCTTGTACGAGCGGTTCCTTACGATGGCCAGGCGGCTACTTGACAACGCGCCACATACCTTATGCCAAGCGACCTAGCGCAACCGCTATTTCTTGGCTCAGCGTCGGGATTCGGCCTACGCTGACCGTCCGCAGACCAATGCGCCTGCCGCGTCGTCTGCCGCTCATGCCTGCACACCTTGCAGGCTGGATCGACGGACTGCCTGCCATGCAGGCACCTTGACTACGGCGTGCACTTCCTCAAGGCCTCTAGATTCAGGCCGTTGATTCCTTGGCCTTGGGGCACGCTGCTCTCGACCCCATCCTCTGCGCTGGCAGAGTCGGGGACCTCGGGCGCAAATGAGTCGACGATATGGATATAGAAGTCATGGGTTCTGGCGGAAGTGGTCCGCTGGCCGCACCAAACTGGGATACCCCAGTTGTACTCCTCGACGGTGATGGTGCCTAAATCGTTGACGGACTTGACCATCGCGACGTGGCCACCAATCTGCGCCACCGCGTTCACCGCCGGCTGCTGATGGACCGTGAACCCAAGGCACCTGGCGTTTTCTGCCCAGTGCCCGGCGTCTCCGAACTTCCTTCCTTTTCCTGATTTCAGCGGCCCCTCACTTAGAAGGTCCGCTCCGGCATCTGCAGCACTCGGGCCGCCTTGTTGATTACGCCAACGGTCGCGGCCAGCACCTCTTGCATGCGGCGACGCTCCAGGTTACGCAGATCTTGGGCGATCGGCAGGAAATCGAATGGCGTGGTCGGGCCAGCCTAGTGCTACAAGTTCTCGGCGGGCGCTGGGAGCGGCGGCACCGCTGGCGCATCCGCAGGACGTAGCGCCGGCCGGGCAGGCACCGTCTCGCTAAAGTGCTGGGGCAGGTGCCAAAGCTCGATGACCGAGTCGCGCACGGTAGCGGCCAGGTACATCATCAGGTTGCGCAGCTCGCGCACGTTCCCGGGCCAGGGATACCCGTGCATCCACTCATAGACCGGGTTGGCTATGCGCGGCATGGGGCGGTTGCTGTGCTTGCACTCGCGACGTAAGAGTTCTTCAGCCAGCTGACCGAGCTCACTTGGGCGCTCACGCAGGGGCTTGAGAAAGATGGTCGCGCAGTTGATCCGCTGATACAGATCCTGCCGGAAGCGCCCTTCCTGAACTGGGCTGCGGAGGTCGCGGTTAGTGGTTGTGACCAGTCGAAAATGATACTCGCGCTGCGCGAGCTTCGAGCCGATGCGGGCGCTCTTTCTATCCACGAGCACTCGCAGGAGCTTGGCCTGGGTGCCCTGGCTCATCTCGCCAATTTCGTTGAGGAGCAGCGTCCCACCAGCGGCGTGCTCGAACAGACCGGGCTGCGCCTCCTTGACATCGGTGAATGCCCCGCGCTCGTGTCCGAACAGCAACGCGTCCACCGTCCCTTCCGGTAGTCCGGCGCAGTTCTGCGTGACATAGGGACCCTCCCGACGCGACGAGCCGTAGTGCAACGCCGCCGCGACCAGCTCTTTTCCTGCTCCGGTCTCCCCCTGCACCAGGACCGGGAGATCATCTTCGGCGAGTTGGAAGACCCGCTCATAGACACGCACCATGGTGGCGTCGGCCACCAGGATTCGATGATCGCCGACATGGTGAATCTTGGCGGCCTGGCTCACGTCGCTGAGCATCCTCGCGGGAGTGCGGCGCACCGCACGCTGGGCCGCCGATAATAGCGACTCCCGACCGCAGCCATCTACCGGGAAAAGTGAGTATGCCGTACGTAGGGAATCGGTAATCGCCAATAAAGCAGCCAGCAGCCCGCCCACGAGCTCACGTACCTCCTCGCGGTCGAGGTCCGGAAGCAGTAGCACGAACTGCGTCGGACTGCGCCACGCCGCGAAGTCAATAAGGCGCAGCTTGTCGAGTAGCACCAGGCCAAGCTGGGCCCGATCAAAACTTGCGGAGGCAGCCTCCACGCAGACCACGGCCAGGGAGTGACCAAAGCTCTGCGCCCGCGCCAGATCTTCGTCCATACGCTGCTGGATGGCCCCGGCATCGCCGATGGCGGCCCGCTGCGGTAGCGCACTCTGTCGATAAAGGGCCAGGTGAATGTTACCGACCGAGATGACGTCTCCGGATAACAGCGCGCGCGGCTTCTGTAGGCGCTCCCCGTTTACCTGTATCCCACTGTGGCTCTTCAGATCTTCGATCACGACTCCCGATGGAGAGAGCGTGACGCGCACATGCTGGCGCGAGATTGACGGGTGCTCGATGAGGATTGTCTCGCTGCCCACGTTCTCTCGGCCGATGATGAGCTGTCCAGACTCTGGCAGGTCAAACCGCCGCGCGGCGCGATCCTCGATAATCAAGAAATATGCGCTGCCTCTGTCCGGTGCCAGAGCCGACTCTTTGTCCGGCATGCGTGTCTGGGTGGCGGCGTGATCGAAGTGGTTTGACATGGAACGGTCCCATAGCCAGGCGTCTAAAGGTCTTATGGCGCATGCTCTATGCCAGACTGCCCAGCGCTGCGGCCACCTCGGGTTTCGGCCACGGGAAACGAGCCAAGCATACCGCCGGAGGAAACTCCCATTGCCGGGCCGCCTGCCGCCCAAGCCTGCACAGCATGCAGTCAGGAGCGCGCCCCTGCACGTCGTGCAGTCAGGTTGTCTCTAGCTTACAGCGCCCGCCCAAACTACGTGGTCTGCCGGGCTGGCTGGCAGATCGTGCAGAAAAAGGAGTACTCCTGCACGCCCGGCTGGGGAAAACTTTCGCTGACAGGGGTGGTAATGATTCCTCCCGACGGAAGACGTGCGCCACAAGGACTCTGGCACATCGGATGCTTACTCTCCGAACTGTTCCCAACCCAATAAAGGAGAGACCTATGATGAAGTTTGTAAAGTCAGTACTAGTACCTACGGCGCTCTTGCTATCCTTAAGCCGCTGCGGCAACGGGGAGCAGATTCCCCAGCCGCGGACAGCTGAACATAGCTCGGAATCCCTCTTTTCCCGGCGGCTGAATGCCATCGCGTGGACGACTATCGTCAACCAGGAGAACATCATCCTGAAAGCTCCCGCTGGCCGCGATCCGGCGATACCACTGCTGATCACCGAAGTGCTCCCTCAGCTCGCGCAAGATCCCAGCGCACCCGCGCAGTCGCTGTTGCCGGATGAGCTGGTGAGTCCAATGGCCCCCATGCGGCTGATTGCCACCGGCGATATCATCCTGGAGGCCCAGACCCACCTGCGGGTACCGGGCTCGATTCACCTCAAGGGGCAGCGAATTTTTCTCAAGGAAGGAGCCACTCTGGAAGTCGAGGGCGACGTATTCATCGAAGCGAAGCTCTACCAGGGCCGTGCCAGGGTCATCGCCAAGAGGAATGCCCCCATCCGCAAGCCCGGCCGACCGGGCGCGCCAGGGATAGATGGACTCCCAGGCATGCTCGGCGTCGACGCGACCTGCCTGGTAGTAGCCACCGGCCGCTGCTCAACCGGAAGTATCGGGGGCACAGGGGGCGATGGTAACCCTGGCGAGTGGGGCGGCAACATCTCGACTTCCGTAGAGGAGCTCAATAGTGATGATCTCTACATTGCGCGCGGTGGCGATGGCGGCCGGGGCGGTAACGGCGGCACGGGTGGTCGCGGGGGGGGGGGCGCCTGTTGTTTCGCCACCTGTCGCGAAGGCTGCAACGGCGGCAACGGCGGCAATGGCGGCAATGGCGGCGACGGTGGCCGCGCGGGCAGCGTAGTACTCGAGTATTGCAAGAAGCTAGGTGAGCCAAGCGTCGATACGGCGCGCGGCGAAGCGGGGCCTGGCGGCATCGGTGGCACCAGCGGCTTTCCTGGGCCCACCGGTTGTTCGCTGACGGGGTGCAACGTAACCTACCCACCCACCAGTAGCGGCATTGCCGGCCGACCGGGAACTCCCGGTTGGGATGGCGATTACACGAAGATTAAGCGGACTGGCTGTTAGTGGCCGGCTCCGTAGGAGATAAGCTGCGGTCGGGCGCAATCTCTTACGGTAGTGCTTTACACTTCGCTCAGCTGCGGATCGCTTAGTTGTTAGTTTCTCTCATCGGGAACCATGTCTTCATGAAGCAGCGCTAGCGTTTGGTTCGACGTCGACTCGACACCTGAGCGAGCTTGGGCTGCCTCGCCGTAACTACGGCGCCTCAAACCAAGAACTCCTATCAAGACCGACCAAATGCGGCGAGGGCTTGGTCCTCCCAGGTCTGCATTTAGGTTTGCCTTCTCGCTCTTAGTGTCCTCTCTACGAGTTCCGGCGGTCCGAGCACAGCGAGCAAACTCCGGGCACGACTAAGACCGACGTAAAGGAACGAACGATCTACCTCATCATCAGGCCATCCTTGCGCCCAAAGGATGACAACTGCCGCCTCCATTCCTTTGAACCGACCGACAGTATCCATGCGCACGTGGCCCTGCGCTCGCTCGAAGTGAATCGAGTAGGAGAGCTTCAATCTCCGGTCTTTGAGGCGGTTGCTCAATGCGGTCTCGCACGCCTCCCGCTCTCGCGCATCGAGGAGAAGCACCACGATGTCTTCAGGTGGAACCTTATGCTTGACGACCATATCGAGCAACTGCGCGAGCAAATAATCGGCTGCCTGGTCGAGGTCCGGTTGCTCCCAGCGCTGGATCTCTCCATCACACTCATTAGGGGCGATTTCCGGGCCGTCGTAGTGCTGATAGATAGCTTCATGGATAGCGCGACCGCTCCGGCAATTCTTAGTCAGGACATAGCTCGTCTCTAGATCAACAGGAAGGCCCTGCGCTCGTGAGAAGAGCCGTTGGTTCATGTCATAGAAGACCAGGAGGCGGATGCTAGGAACCTCTAGGAGAGGCGCTAGCGACGTCCAATAGGCGCGGCGAAAATCCTGAGCCTCATCGATAACGAGCGCCTGACAGTTAGGTCGCTCATGTTCAATGGCTAGGGCGAGTGCCACGGGGCGCACGACATGGGTCGTGTCCTGGCCAGGCGCGATGCGCCGTGCTTCAGCAAGAAAGTCTCTCTTGGTACGTGCCCCAACCTCGTCTACCCACCACTTGCATAGTTCGTGGTAGGTCATCACCCATAGCTTCGCGCCAGCCTCAGGATGAGATTGAAGAAACAGCTCACGCTCACGCTTCAGGTGGTCGCCCAATAGGGCGTTAAAGCATAGTAGCAGTGTCTGTTCGCCAGCCAACGCCAGTTCCTGCGCTCGTCGGACAGCGAGTAAAGTCTTGCCAGTGCCTGCTGCACCCATCACCCCGAGCTTGCGGGAGTAACGCATGCCATGAAGGGCCTGCCATTGTTGGTCTGTCCAGTAGTCGAAGAGCTTCGTATCTTGAGCGACAGTGACCCCCAGCCTCGGCCGGACTTCAAAGGACCGTGCCAGCACTTGCTTCGCGTGCTCAAGCCAGGCGGTGCCCGGAGCAGTAGTGGCTCCATGATAACGATAGACTCCGTCCAGCCAGGCACTTAGGTCGTTCAGCACAGTTCTTCCTGCGTAGATTTCTTGGGGTAAGTTGGGCCGAATGACTTGCTCAACATCGTCCAGACCCGAGAAGATGACTGCATGGCCGCCGGGAGTCTTATTCAGACCAAGTGCAGACCAGCCGGGGACATCAGACAACTTCTTTCGAAGATCACGCAATCGATTGGCCGCTCGGAGCCCGGGATCGGTAATCCTCCGCTTACGACTGCGGCCCATTACGAGATGCCAGACATCCGTCGAACTATCATACTGAACCTCTCCCCCCTTCGCTTCCACGACAAGTAATCCCCGTGACGGGTCGAGCACAACGAAGTCAAGCTCACCTTCTTCTGGCTCGTCCTCGCCTTCATGGCGTGTCAGTGTGGCGAGACCATGGATGACGACGATAGGATCAGGTAGATTCCGCATCGCAGCATAAATCGCGGCCTCACCTGGCGACTTGCGAAAGCGCTCCGAGGTCACAGGAACATCAGGGATTAGTTGTGCCATCTGTCTTCTCCGCTAGTACGACTCGGTGCTGTGAGGGATTGTAGAAGATCGAGCGCGTAGACCCTTCTGAAGTCTCAACGTGGAGCCGGAGCATCGGAAGCATGGGCGTCACTTTTCTGATCTCGCCGATACGCACGTCGCCTTCGTAGAGAGTAGCCCCCTCCATCGGCTGGACTAGGGGCCGCGAGGCAGACACCTCGCGCCACCCATCGTCGAAACGGACCTCATCTAATTTATTCCAGAGAGCTTGAATAGGCGTCGCCTGTGCTTTCGCAGGGTCGAGCACGTACTCCACGATTGTGAGCCAGTACATCTCGCCACGTTCGTGGGCCTCTCTGAATTCATCCTTGGTCAAAGCGACGCCCGTACCATCCCAAGCACTACGTAGGCCCTTCGCCACCACAAAACGGGGGTCCGATTCACCAGGGACTTCCAGCTTGACATCGAAGCCTCGGTCGGTTGGCCCGGCTTCCTCTGCTGACCAACCGCAATCATGGGCATCTCGCAGGACTTTTTGAACGGCAGCGCGATTGAGTTCGGTGGTGGTTTCCCGCTGCTCTCCAGTATTTGGCGTGCCAAACGGTTCAACAGGAATCGCGTATGAGCGCAGGCGTCCTCGGGGTTCGCCTCTCGGCACATGGCTCGTCCCGTCGCCTGGGGCGAGTGGTGGACCGGCAGAACTTATGCCTACACCAGACTCGGAGGGAGGAGTAGGACGAAGAATCTGTGGACCAGTTTCATCTGCGGACTGGTGGTCCGGGGGACTGGAACTCACGGTCTCCCGGACCGCCCCGGCCTCTGTACCCACCGGAGGCAAGAATCTGCGAGCACCAGGTATCCCGCCAGAACTGGGGAAAGGAGAGGTCATACCGAGGGAGCCCGTCGGAGATCGGCTTTGAGCAACTGACGGCGAGCGCGGTTCAGCATCCTCATCCTCAGCCGATTCGTCTTGCACATCACCAGCGTCTTCATCAGGAGTCCTTTCCGTGCCCTGATCCAGAGCGTCGGTACTCTTTGGGGCCTGCGACGCGTCCTCGCCCTCCGTTGGAGCTAGCTCGTCCTTCCGCGTTTGGAACCAGACTGGAATCTCGTCTTCTGAGGCTGGGATTGGCAGGATGCGTCGAACATCCAGCTCTTCAGCTATGTCGTCTAGGTCGCATTCGAGCATGGCCTTTAGCGGTTCCTGCTCAACTGCGCCGAGTTGCCGGCTCAGCGCACGAGCGACAAAGAGAGGCATGCGACGCACCTGATGCGCGGCTACGTAGAGGACATTCTTCTGTGCATCGAAGAACATATCGTCTTCGGCCGGTCCGAGGGCAACCTCGGGATTCGTGAGATGGCAGTCGACGATGACCTTGTCCAGGGCCATGACATGCAGCTTGCCAATCCAGCCCAACTCAGACTTCACGACGCCTTGGAACTGAATTAAACGCCGCACGCCCTGGATAAAGGCAGGAGTATGTAGCCTATCCTCAAGGAGGTACGCTCTCCTAATGGCATCCTCATCCTGGGTCCCGACAAGCTCACAAGAAAGGACCTCTACGAGGCACGAGGACAGGCGGCGCACACCGGTGCGCTTGTCGATATCAGGGAAAGCGCGTGACACATCGGCATCAAGGAGGAGCAGCCCGGCCTTCTCAACGAGGAGACGCCGCCACGGGGCGTCGTCCACATAGACGCTAGGCGCTGGAGCGAGGTGTCGCTGCTCGGTGAGCACCTTCACATCTGGGCGAATCTCTCCCGGCATCTCGTAGACATGGCGCAGTATTCTCAGCGTAGTCTCGCGGTCGAGCGAGGAGAGGGAGCTCTCCTTCGTACTAGCGATCTCATCGAGCACAGCACAAAGGTCCTCGATGTCTGGTTCGCGCCGCCGGCCTAGGACATCGAGACCTTGATTGGCTTCGCTGAGCCAAGCCCGCCAGGGGTGAAGATAGCCGACTGAAACGGAAAAAACGTGCATAGGCGCCCAGAGGCGTCCTGTTTCTTCAATCCAGATGCACCGCCGCTGCCCAAATCGTTGCTGTACACGCTCAGACTCCTCCTTCTTACCCCCGCAGCGCTGGCCGATGAATTGATAAATCTCTCGCAGTGAACGAGCGATCTGTTGTGTTCGGGACCTATCCTCTGGCTGTTCATCATAGAGATCGAGCAGATGTGCGAAGTGGTTGAGCACCATCTCCAGTTGCAGATCAGTGCAAAACCCCAAATCTTTGCGAAATTTAGTATCGAGATTGAGGCTGCAGAGAGGTGCCTGGCTGCCGATGAGGTGAATTCGATCGGCGAAGTATAGATCGCGCGGGCGGAAAAGACGGGTCTGGCGAGGGACAAAGCCAATTATCGCTTGCTGACGAGGCTGGCGTAATGCTGGGAGCCACTCTAGATTGCTGAGCTTCTCGGCTAAGCTGTTCTTCGAGAGATACCCCCATTGAGAGCTAATGTACTCACATATGCGACCGAGGATATTCTCTGACTCCTCTCTCTTTTCAGCATCTGTACTCGAGAGAATCTCCTTGATGCGGGCCAATAGGTCCTCTGCTGAGGGCCTGTCACGGAGTTCGAGGTCACGGAAGAACCGGAGTAGCCCTCCAGGGTCAGAACCCAAAGCAGAGTTATCCAGCCAGCGCACCCCGGCGGGCAGGAGTTCAGACACGACCTCCGATGCGTAGACCTCCTGTGCAGGGTAGTGATTCTCATCTTTAGCTCGAGCGAGCGGCGCCGCGCGCAAGGCCCTCCGCGCTTCGTCATCTAGTTGCGAATAGTGGTCAGCCAGCCAGCGCAGTACCGGAACCGAAGTGATGTCCGAGGACTTGAGGAGTACCGTCCGGACATAGCTCGACAGGGTCATCGTCTGCAATCCCAGCCGCCGGTATAGGGTCTGCCGCTGCTCTCCTCCGCCAAACTTCAACAGCCGGATCGTGGTGCTGTGGAATGGCGATTCAAATCCCCCTGGCAGGAAGACTCCGGGTGTTACTGCTGCAACTAGGTCGCCGTTGGTGGTAGGCAGCAAGGGCAGGTGCTGAAGCAGATTGATGCGGTTCTCGTCCCTAAGAAGCGTTCCATCATCGGCCAGGAAATCGAGGATAATGTCGGCTTCCGGCTGCCGCCAAGTAGGCTCGATCTCCGACAGTGTATCGATGAGATCCGCAGCGGTCAGCTCGTAGATGAGATTGGGATGGTGCTGCCTCAGAGTTACGAGCGTTTCACGAATCTCCTCGTCATCTGGTATAAGAGGAACACTGAGAGTATTCAGCGCCGTGAGAAGACTTTGGTCTATATCAGTTCGCCACAGCAGCGGCGTCGTAAGGCTGTTTGCTGTATGCAGATTCCAGAATCGATCGGGAATGAGCGGCGTCTTCTTCGCGGACTCTAGCAGTTCGTTATTTCTGAAGTTCAATTGCTTATTGTTCGCAAGGTAGCGAAGGACTCTGCGAACCCACTCCCGATCAGTGCTCCGTGAGTACTTTTGCAGGACGGTTACTGCTTTTTCCGGTGTCAGTGTCACCAGCTTGGTGTTTTGGTCCTCTTTGACCTTGAACTCACGCTTGAGCGCCGGATCGAGAAAGAAGCTCCGGAGATCGGGGAAGATTGCTATCTGCTCCTCGGTCGCGAGGTAGATTTTTTTCTGACCGAATGTCTGAACTTCGTCATTCGCCAAGAGCGCCAATGGCAAGCCGGATAGGTCCTGCTTGTCGTCGGCCAAACAAAAAGCGAGCAAGGGTCTAACAAGATCACTAGGGGGGGGGCGACTATTCCCCCTGAGCAGTTTGCGGAGCGCACCTGGATTCAGCTCATGCAACACCACGTCTGCCTGCTTGAATCCGTCAAGGATCGTGGCGGAAAGGGGCGGCTCCGGCAGAGAAGCACCGATGCAAAGCAGCGGTTTCTGGAGTTCCTCTCGCCGGTCGCTAGGAGGCAGCAAGACGTCGCTAATTTTGGACCAAGCGAAGAGTTCGCCCTTCCGGGTCCAGATTGTCGTCCGCTTCGCTAGCCCGGCATAGACGTTCCTGACCAAAGGCTCAGCCGTCGTCTTTGGCCAAAGGGAATACCAGCTTTGTGTGGCAGTCTCGCGGATGCTGCTCCGCAGCGAGTCCAGCAGTTCGACATAGGCTGTCGCCACTGCATGCTTGAGAAGAAGGTCATTCCACCGTATCTGCCGCCCTTCGTCATCGCCAGTCGTGATGCGTTGACGGCTAGAATGCACCTCGAAGTGCCCGTTGAGATGGACGGGATAACCGGTCGGCTGGGGCGTACGCACCCACCCAACTACATCTTGCCTCCCAAATCCCCCGCCAGCAGACCTATCTTCGCCACGCCGCGAGCTACTACGTCCGGGCTGCTTTCCACTGCCGTGGCAGTAGCTCGTCGAT